>ERZ773035.3110-NODE-3110-length-10095-cov-78.208167_pt1 | contig 10095 bp, 10 predicted proteins | sample MGYA00511487_ERZ773035 | MGnify/ENA primary metagenome ERZ773035 (study PRJEB29015, sample SAMEA2737985) | human oral metagenome | biome: human oral; feature: human-associated habitat; material: dental | place: China | collected 2024 ...
ATAGCTCATCGGCGCTCCTTGTCGCGGGCGCGTCGATGCCCCGCTCGTCGCACAGCCCCGCAACCAGGCGTTCCAGCAGCTGTCAAGACGTGTCATATGGAATTGGGACATTCTGCTATGGGAAACGGGCCTGCGCGAAGTACGATGGGCTCGCGCTCCAGCGGAACAAGTTCGCCAAGCCTTCCCGTGCGGATGGGGCGGCTGGCATCATGGCGCACCGGGTTCCGTCGGGGATGGTGGCGGTGCACCCGAATCATCTGGCCTGCGGTCGTCTCATGCTCAGGCACGCCAAGGCGAAGAAGAGGGCGGCGAAGCCCCACATGATGGAGAGGGACGCGGCTATCGCCTCGAGCCCCGCCCCTCGCAGCATGACGTCGCGCAGGGCCTCGGCCCCATAGCCGAGCGGCAGCACCGAGGCGACGGCCCGCAGCCATGCTGGTGTCTGGGAGAGGTCGAAGATGCCCGAGAGCATCAGCTGCGGCATGACGAAGACGAGCAGCAGCTGGATGACCTGGAAGGGGCTTCTGGCCAAGCCCGAGACGGCCAGGCCCAAGGTGAGCGATACCGCCGCCATTGAGACCGCAAGGACTGCGACGAGCAGTGGTGATCCCTCGTTCGGGAAACCTATCACGTACACGGCGAAGACGATTGTGGCAGCCGTGTACAGCAGGGCTACCAGGCCAAACCCGAGCAGGTAGCCGCCGGCGACCTGCCAGCCCCTTGCGGGCGTGGCGAGCAGTCGTTCCCGCGTGCCAAAGGTCCGCTCGGCGAGCAGGCTCATGGAGCCGGTCATGAAGACGAACATGAACACGAACAGCCCGATGAAGACTGGCCCGTAGTACTCGAAGACGGTCCAGTTGGCTCGACCGTGCAGGTAGTCGACCTCGATGGAGGTGAAGGGCAAGGCGTCCTCCACGTTGGGGACGTCGTCGGCGAGTGATTCTGCCTCTTCGATCGTCTTGAGGATTCCGGCGGTCAGGCGCGAGCGCGTCTCGTCGTTGATGTCGAACTCGATGGAGTCGATGCGCTCCTCGAACTCGTCTGCCTGGGAGAGCAGCTCGTCGCGGGCGACTTTCTGCTGTTCGACCAGGGCGGAGCGTACGACAGAGAGCGCGGAAGCGGTACGCGAGGCGTCCGCACCCTCGACGTGCACCTCAAGGACGTGGCCGTCGCTCGCCGAGACGACCGCATCCACCTTCGCTTCCTCGAGGAGTTGCTGCGCCTCCTGTGCGTCTGTGGTCTGCAGGGAGCAGTCCTCGTCGTGGAGGTGGGAGGCGAGGCTGTCGGGGATATCGACGAGCGCGAGCCGGGGTACGTAGGGGGGTGCCCCTAGGATGAGGTAGAACAGGAGGAAGGTGACACAGGGAACGAGGATGAGCACCGCGATCATCCTCCGGTCGTGGGCGAATTCCGCGACGATGCGGCGGGCCACCGCAAGTAGGCTACGCATGGTCGGTCTCCTTCCCCCTTGGCTCCACGAGTGCGACGAACGCCTCCTCCAGACTCCCCGTCGCCGTCGACTCGAGGATCGCACGAGGCGAGCCGACGCTCACGAGGGAACCCTCCCTCATTAGAGCTACGACATCGCAGCGGGCGGCCTCGTCCATGACGTGGGTCGTCACCAGCAGCGCGGCGCCTTTGTCGGCGAGCGTCCTGAAGAGGGCCCAGAGCTCGATGCGCCGCACTGGGTCGAGACCCACAGTAGGCTCGTCCATTACCAGGACCTCAGGCTTTGCAACGAGTGCCACGGCGAGCGAGAGGCGGCGCTTCATGCCGCCCGAGAAGTTGCCGACGAGCTGGTCGCGGGCATCCTCCAGGCCGAGAAGCGCCATGAGCTCCGCCTCTCGCGCGCGGATCTGTGCGTGGGTGAGTCCTTGGAGCGCAGCGAAGAACTCTAGGTTCTCGCGAGCCGTGACACCCTCGTAGAGGGCCGTGTCTTGGGGCATGTAGCCAAGTCTCGATCGCATTGTCGGATAGGGTGCTGCCTCGCCGCCCAAAAAGACATGACCTGAAGTCGGGACCGCCGAGCCAACGACGAGGCTAACAAGCGTCGTTTTGCCGCAGCCGGAAGGACCGATGAGTCCCGTGATCTGCCCTTGCCGCGCCTCCAGAGACACCCCGTCGAGCACACGCTTCCTCCCAAAGCTCTTGGAGGCGGACTCAATCCGCACGAGTGCTGTCCCTTGGCCCAAGGTAACCTCCTTCCGTAAAATGGACATTGTGTCCGATTTTATTGTGTGGGGTGGCCCGCCCCCGTTCAAGCGACAAAACGAGCGGATGTGTCCGATTTTTGCGAGGAGGGTCTGTGGAGAAGCGCGATTCCAAGACCGTGGCGGCGACGAAGCGGCGCATCACCGACGGCCTGTTCGAGATCATGAGGGATGACCCGATAGAGCGCGTGACTGTGCGCGAGGTGTGCGGGAGGGCTGGCATCACGCGCTCTACGTTTTACACGCACTTCTCGAGCGTCTATGACGTGCGCGACCGGTGTGAGGCCGAGATATTCGAGAGGGTCGAGGAGCTGTTCTTCCCGGAGATGCTCGCCGCTCTCGCGCCGGGAAGGAGCAGGGACTGCGCGGGGGCAGCGCAGCGCATTAAGGAGGGGCTTGAGGACCATTTCGACCACCTCGCGGTGCTCCTCAACGGGGGAGACCCATCCTTCGTCGAGCGGGTGCGCCTAGCTGCGATAGACGTGGTCTGCGCACGCCTCGGCATCGGGGAGATGTCCGAGCGGCAGGCACTCGTCTTCTACGGGACGTCGAGCTTGCTCCTGGGCATGTACGCACGCTGGCTTGTATCGGGACGCGGCATGCCGCTCGAGGATCTTATCGCTATGGTCCGTTCTGCCGTCCTGCACGGCACGGCGAGGGCAATGCTCGGGTGAGCGGCGAAACGCGCGGCGCGCATGCCGAGACGACCGCGTCTATCTCCGCTTTCTTGAGGTACCGCTGTGTCTCCCAGGTGTCCGCGGCTTACGCTCCGCCCGCAGGCGGGGCCACTCCCTAGCCTGCGGGCGGACGTCGGGCTCGCAGGCGCCCAGCGCGTTGATATGGTGGAGGATTATCGTCCTGCTATTGGAGACGACAAGGATCGAGACCGTGTTCGCGCGCACCGTGCAGTCGGCGAGCTCGGGGTGCTCTGCGAGGTACGCCGCCGCCAGCTACTCGAACTCCTTCCGGTTGATTGGTCGATCCGGAATGCCCGCGCTGCGGTGGCGCTCGCGCTTCCGAACACGAACGTTGCCGTGCTCTGTCATCAACGATGCAGCCGATCTTGTCGCCGCTGTGGGCCCAGCCCTCCTCGAGGATCTTGCAGTCCTTGAGCTCCAAGTGGCACCCGAGTTTCTGGCCCCTTTCGTGGCTGTGGTGCGACAAGAAAAGGAACCAGAATGTCCTGCCGCAAAGACAAGACACTCTGGCTCCTCCATTGTTGCCGTCGGCCATCTGCTCGAGGCGTGTTACCAGATCGCTGCGGCCATTGGCCGCGCATGTGATGCTCCTGATGTGTGCGTTGGCCTAGCGACAGCCAGCCAGCAAAGAGATACCGATCCGTCTCTGGATTACTTCTCGTACGGAAGCCCGTTCATGGCGAGCCGCGCCTTCTTGGCGACCTTGGTTACTGCGGTGCGGGCGTCCATGAGCACCTTGGCCAAGTTGGCCTTGTTGGGGTTAGCATCATGCGCGGCGGCTACGGCGCGGATGAACGCCTGGCGCAGGTCGCTTGCGATGTTGATCTTGACCATGTTGTACTGCTTCATGGCAGCGATCGTGTCGTAGGTGATGCCGGAGCCGCCGTGCAGCACGAGCGGGCAGGGGCTCACTGCGGCGATCTTGGCCAGATGGTCGAGGTCGATCCTGGGCGTGTCCTCGATGTCGTGCACGTTACCGATGGAAACGGCGAGCAGATCACAGCCCGTGCGCCCGATGAACTCAGCGACCTCGTCGGGGTTGGTCTTGCAGTCGGCCTCCGACACGTGGTCGTCCTCCTTGCCGGAGATGGCGCCCAGCTCCGCCTCTACGGGCACGCCGTTGGCGTGGCAGAAGTCCACCGCTTGGCGAGAGGGGCGGATGTTCTCCTCGAACGACAGGGCGGCGCCGTCGATCATGGTGGAAGTGAAGCCGGCGTTCACGGCCTGGCGTACGTCGCCAAGCGTCTTGCCATGGTCCAGGTGCAGTGTCATGGGCACGGTGTAGCCATTGATGGCGCGCTGAGCGGTATTGGCGATGTACTCGTAGTCGGTGACCTGATATTCGTGGGCGCGAATGTCTTGGGTTGCGCGTGGATGGCCCGCGCTTCCCTGTGATGTCTGTGGCAGGGTTACTGGGCCTGTACGTGTGCGGCGCATGGGCAGCCTACGCGTCGCCATGTCTCGGCAGTGGGATGGCCCCGAAACTCCCGCGCGTCCTTGCGCCTTGCGAGGTACGCCTGGCACACCATGAGCATAAGACTCATCACGGACGGCGTGATGGGCAGAGGAGACCAGCCCAAGATCATTTTGCTGAGCGCGTCGGGCACGAAACGCGCCATACCCAGCATCGCTCTTGCCATGCGACCGATGCCGGTCGCCGCCCCGCCCGTCAGGGCCCACGCCTGGGCTCCCAAGAGCCTGGTGACACGCCTGCACGAAGACGCGCTCTCGATGAGGTCGGGAATCTACCCCAGAGACTGGGGTGACATCCTCACCCATGTCCTTGAGCCGGAACAGCAGGAAAGACAGGTCATCTGCCCTCCCTTCGCCACCCAGTGGGTCCTCGGCCAGAGGCGTCGCATCCCGAGAGAAGATGGACGTGACAACTCCCATGAAGCTATCACGCCTGTCGTCGGGAAGGGTTCCGGGGACCCCTTAGCCTACGCTTCTCAGAACCGTCTTAGCTCCTCGTGAGCAGCGCTGCGATCGCATCGAACGTGTTGCCGCTGCGGATGGTCAGCAGCGGATAGAAGTCCTCTCGCATGAGCAGCCTGTGGTATGCGGTCCTCAGGTACTCTGACTCGCTAAACTTGCCCCAGAACACCACCTGCCTCCCAAAATGTATCGCCTCGTCGCCCAGCGGCATGGACTTGATGCGTCGACGTGCATGCTGTGCGTCTATCTCACGTGTGAAGAACAGCACGTCGCGGCGGGCGATCGGCTCGCTCCACCACGTCGGCAGGTCGGGGACCTCAGACAGGTAGTCTTCCCGAGACAGGATCGCAAGGCGGATGGGAAAGGGGTAGCGCTCCTTGAGCATGGCCGCAAAGGCGCGGGAGATCTCGGGCTCAGGCGCGTCAGTCTCGAACAGCACGTTGCCGCTGTTGATGTACGAGCGGACATCGGCGCACCCCATGTCTTCGACCTGCCTGCGAAGCTCGCCCATGACGACCTTGTTCTTGCCGCCGACGTTGATGCCGCGTAGCAATGCCACGTATTCCATCTTCACCCTCGAGTCTCGACCGGTCCCGCGCTCTGATTATCCCATGACCTCCTGCAACAACCTGGCATCAGAAAAGCTCCACGACCTCCTTGGCGTGCGCGCAGTCATGCTGGGTGGCGGAGACGCCCTCAATTGACCGTTCAGAGGGACTGGTCTGTGCGACGAGCTAGGCCGCGTTATGGCGGCCGCCGCAGATGGCATGTTCGATACGCCGGCGGTGTTCTCGAGTCGCAAAAGTCTCGCCAGCTGTGGGCAGGTGGGCTGCAACTTGACTGTCGTCGAGGCAAGAGAATATGGATGTGCATGGCTCCATTACAAAGTGAGCAACGCGAGGGAGAGATGGACGAGCATGGCGTGGGTGCCGATCACCCAGTGGTACACTCTCGAGAAGAGCGGGCGAGCCCGCATGCATGCGAGGGGCGTGGCGGCCGTCGGGAACGCGCCATCCCCGCCTGCGGCCCTTCGCGGATGGCTTCAAAGAGAGGATTGACCGCCATGGTTTCTGATGCGTCACTGGCCTGCATGGTCGTTGCGGCTGTGATCTCGTTTGGCGCGCCGGTCGTGGCGCTCGTCGTTGCGAGAAGACGACTGCACGTCCAGTTTAGGGCGGTCCTCGTCGGCGCGCTGGTGTTCGTTGTCTTTGCGGGCTTTCTCGAGCAGCTTGTCCATGCGTTGGCGTTTTCCGCGTTTCCGGGCCTGAGATTCACGCCGGTCGCCTTTGTCCCGTACGCCGCCCTCGCCGCGGGCGTGTTCGAGGAGCTGGGGCGCAGCTGCGGGTTCATGCTCCTGCTACGGTCTGGGAAGGCGGATCACGACCTGCCCTGCGCCATCGGATACGGCGTCGGCCATGGGGGGATCGAGGCCATGCTGGTAGTGGGCTTGTCGATGGTATCGAACATTGCTCTTGCACTTGCGCTCAATAGCGCCGGTGGCGCTGACGCGTTGCTCGCGACCGTGCCCGACGCCTCGCGTGCACTTGTCGCCCAACAGATAGACGCCCTCATCGGAATCGCCCCGACGGTATACCTGATTGCTGGGTTCGAGCGCATCGTCTCGATGGCGCTGCATGTCGCGCTGTCCGTCCTGGTGTGGATGGCGGTCAGCGGCAGGATCGGCAAGGCCTGGATATTCGGGGCGGTGTTGCTGCATGCGCTTGCGGATGGCGGGGCGGCACTCTATCAGCAAGGGATGATGCTCCTGCCGGTGAGCGAGCTATGGGCGCTTATCGCGACCGTTGCGACAGCGCTATTGGTCATCCGGCTGTACGCGGGACATGGATGCCATAGCGACGGAACTGCCTAGCGTGGGATTCGACGTCATGGGATCTTGACCCCTCGCCTCACATCGATGATGGGGATGCTCGCAGTGGCGGAAGGCGTCCCCGTGGCGGACGGGCGGATGGCGGGGCGGGCGATCAAGCGGAGCGATTCCCGAAGAGCCATGATGTGACCGACAGGGCCGTGGTCCAGCTTGTTTAGGATGTCGTGCTGTCTTCTCACGCGCCCATTCGGATGAGGAGCGCATCGGTGCGCGGGGACGCCCCCTGCCGGGCGCACGGCAAAGAGCATGTCCAATGAGGTCGCGTCGTCAGCCTCCACCTGTGTTGGGACCTTGGCCTGTCGGACGCCATGGCCCTGTAGCGTCGTTAGGGTCGATCGGTTTTAGCCCGGTGATGAGGTTGGCCGGTCTCCCCCTGCCTCAAGCAGAGTGAGACCGGCGGGATCTATGCCGAGCTTCTCACGGAGGGCTTTCAACTTCCTTTGTACCGACATCGCTCGCCAACTCCCGTTGGCCCCGCAGCAGGTCGCCTCTCTCTTGGACCCGACTCAGCCGCGCTTCCAAAGCTCGTAGGTCCGGTTCTTGGTTGTGCCCGAGGAGGATATCAGGCCGCTGGCCTCCAGGCGAGCTGCTATGTCACGGAGCGTGCGCACTGGGATGTTGAGCGCGGCGGATATCTCACGCGGGGACGAGGGACCGTGAGCTGACAGGTACTCGCACACGCTCCTGTCGCTTGTCGGTAGGGCGAGCCAGTCGGAAGCCCTGTCGTTTCCGGCGGATTCCGGCGGATTCCGGCGGATTCCGGCGGATTTTGGCGGATTGCCGGTATCGCCGGCGAAGGGTCCAAGGCGCCCGACACCGTCTAGGGCCTCCTGGCGCGTGAACTTCACGTGGACGCTGCTGGCGCGCTCGAAGACCTCGACGGGCGTGCCCTGTGCCTCGCAGGAGCGCCTGATGCGCTGCAGTCCCGTGCCGTAGGACTCGATGTCACCGGAACGGTAGAGCGTCTGGGCGATGAGCACGTTACGTGGGTTCGATGCCGCCGACCTGCCGGCAAGAAAGTCGTCGGGCGAGACTCCGGGTGGAAAGGGGCCCGGACTGTAGATGTCGACGCTATCCCAGAAGATGTCGATCTGGACGGCGGCGTTCGTCTCATAGACGCGATGACTGAAGGCATTGTAGAGCGCCTCGCGGATCGCGTCTAGGGGGATCTCGGGTACCTCCCTGCGCTGCAGTGACACGCTTGCGTCGATGACAAACGCGCGGCGAATGTTGTTTACGATGTAGGTCTCCCCGGCGTCCACGAGCGAGAACAGCGGCCCCGAGACCTGCTGGTTGTCGAGGATGTTCACGCGGTCGCTGTCTGCGAGCACTCCCATGCGCAAGCCTACCTGGGACCTGTCTGTGAAGCAGACCATGGCCGCGTTCGTCAGCGTTTCATCCTCGCAGAGCAGCCCGAGGCGCGAGAGCACGTCGCGAGCGTCGGTGTACTGGAACGGGATCCGCTTGGCCTGTACGCCTCGCGCGACATACCTGCGCAGCACCTCCTCGTCGACGGCGGAGACGGGCTTGCCCGAGCTGCGGCCATCCCAGGGGTCCCTCCCGGCCGCGCGCTCCAGTATCATGTCCTTGAGCGCGGACGCGCTCATAGGGACGTCCTCGTCGGCGCTGCGGATGCGGTATCTGCCGTCGCACGCGTAGGGACGTTCGCCTCCGGAAAACGTCACCTTGACGTACACCCTGCCGTCCGGGGTCTCCAGGCGCTCGATCTGTGGGTAGATCCTGGGCTCGATGCGGTTACCAACGGCTTGGCTCACGTCGCGCAGCGTCTTGTCGCTCACATCCTGGCCGATGACCTCTCCGTCGTTGCGCACGCCAAAGTAGAGCGTGCCGTGGCCGTGCTTGTTGAGGATGGAGGCGATTGACTCCATGCCCTCGCGCATCTCGCCCGTCGACCTCTTGTGTTCTGTGCGCTCGTCCTCCATGCCGAGGTTCACAGGCGTCCCCCTTCCCACTGCCGGTTATATTCTACGAAGGGCACTGTGCCAGTCGGGTCTCGTCCCATCAGTAGGACTGGGCGGGGATCGCCCTGCTCGTCGATGTCGGAGCGACTGCGGACCGTAAGCCCCCTGTGCTTGTAGGGTCCTATCGCTTGAGGGCTCTGCCCATTGACCGTGAACTCGCTTATGGCGTGCGCCGCAATGCCGTACTCCAGAAGCTTACTTCCTACCCCCTTGCCACGTTCGTCTGCGACGACAAACAGCATCATAAGCTTATGGCCGTCGATGTCCATGAATCCCCAGAGGCGCTTCGCCTCCTCCTCTGCCATGACGAAGCGCAAGGTGCTCTCGAGGGCAAGCGGTATGTATGCCAGAATAGCCCTGATCCAAAACCTGGGAGAAACAGCTGAGTCGTCTTACCGATCTCTTCCATATGTCAAGGAAACGCTTGATCGATTTGGGAGTTCGCTTCCCACGGGCAACCACTCGCATAGGCTGCTGTCCTCTTTGCTACGACGCCCCTGTCGAGTGCGCTTCAAAATGACACTCGGTGCATACTATCGCTCACTGAGGTGATCGAGGCGACCTGGGAGTTGTGTTCTCATCACTCAAATAGTGGCTTCAATCTGGTTTTGCTCAGTCGCAACGATACAGCTTTCATAGTGGCCATCTCCGGTTGTCCTTGGTCCACTGACAAGCTCATATCCGCTTGCCCTCAGCTTGGCAGTCAAGGCGCCTATCCTCTCCTTACTCCCAACACTAAGGAGCGATATATGAGCATCATCCCGTACGGACAGGCCCTCTCAGCGGATCGGTCATCCCCAACCTATTCATAAGCTCAACACGTGCCATCGTCGAACGAGAATGCTCAATTCTCACGCTTGCCTTCACACATGCCGCAGGCGCGCACTGACGCCGGGCCCTCACGGAAGGGCACGGTTTGCCGGCGTCACATCCTGCAGTGCCACGCCACGGGCGGTCCCGACGCACGGAGGCGCTCACCCCTCTGTGTCGCCAAGGCGCCAGAAATTCTCGAGAAAGCAGTTGACAACTACTACGGGTGACGATATATTGTTCCCAACGATATATCGTCAGATGATATAACGAGAGACGTAAGGGAGGAGACACACATGCCAAAGAGGGAAGAGGCCAGTGCGCTGACGGAGCCGACGTTCTACATCCTACTGTCCCTGCATAAACCCACACATGGATATGCGATCATGCGGGACGTGCGGGAGCTGACGGGCGGACGGGTGAACATCGGGGCGGGCACGCCCTACGGTGCCATAAGCTCGCTCACCGAGAAGGGTTGGATACGCGCCGCAGAGGGCCGCGCGGACAGCGGCCGCGCATCTGAGCGCAGGAAGGCGTACGTGATCACCGAGGGAGGCAGGCGGGCCTTCGCG
>ERZ773035.3111-NODE-3111-length-10092-cov-2.570688_pt1 | contig 10092 bp, 9 predicted proteins | sample MGYA00511487_ERZ773035 | MGnify/ENA primary metagenome ERZ773035 (study PRJEB29015, sample SAMEA2737985) | human oral metagenome | biome: human oral; feature: human-associated habitat; material: dental | place: China | collected 2024 ...
TACTATAAGAATTTACCAATGAAAATCAGGTACAGATTCTCTAAAACAGGTGAATCTCACCGGATCCTCTCAACAGATTCTCTTAACAAACTCTTTATTGTGGCACTGACATTCAGTTCATTCTCTTTAAGTGTCTGTCTTGCTTTTATTACATCTGCTCCTGAAATCCCCATCACTATTGCCACCTTAACATCATAACCCGAATCCTCTAAAAGCTTCTCTGCAATTTCCTTATTTGTTCCTGTGGCTTCACTTACTATATTAAGTGCTCTGACTCTCAGCTTCTCATTAGTTGCAGCAACATCTACCATAAGATTTTGGTACACCTTACCGATTTTTACCATTGTTGTGGTGGAGATCATATTTAACACCATCTTCTGTGCGGTTCCGGCCTTCATTCTGGTAGAACCTGTCACCACCTCAGCTCCAACCACCACCTCAATAGGAACATCACAAAGCTTTGATATCTTTGCACCTCTTACACAGCTTACAGCTACAGTCTTTGCTCCAAGACTTTTGGCATATTCCAATCCGCCGATCACATAAGGCGTACGCCCACTGGCAGCAATCCCGACTAACACATCTTTGCGACTAAAATGAATGTGACGTAAATCCTGTTCGCCTGCTTCGATATTGTCTTCCGCACCTTCCACGGCGTTACGCAATGCGGTTTCGCCACCGGCAATTAATCCCACCACCATGCTTGACGACACGCCAAACGTTGGTGGGCATTCGGACGCGTCTAGCACGCCCAGACGACCGCTGGTGCCTGCACCCATGTAAACTAAGCGTCCGCCAGACTGAAATGCCGCCACGATGTGTTCTACCGCCTGTGCGATTTGTGGCAGATTTTTCTCCACGGCGAAAGCCACTTGCTTGTCTTCATGATTTAACAACGTGACAACCTCTAACGGTGACAAAGCATCAATGTGCAAGGTGTTTGGGTTGCGTTGTTCGCTTAACATTTTTTCAAGACTATTTAATAAATTCTGTTCGCTCATGCCTGTTTCTCCGCAGGGAAAATTGCGCCTAAACTGACCGCACGTTGGGCGCCGGTCACACTTGGTAAGTTGGACGGTTGGTTATGCATACGGCGATAGGCAAGCCAAGCAAAGGCGGCGGCTTCCACATAGTCTGCATCCAATCCTTCATCATTGGTCGGGCGGCATTGCCATTGTGGTAATAGCGCTTGTAATCGCGTCATCAACAAGCTGTTTTTTGCACCGCCTCCGCAGACCAATAAACGGCGGGGTAATGACGTTTCAAGTTGATTTAACGCAAGAGCGATGCTTTGTGCGGTAAATTCCAGTAGGGTGGCTTGCACGTCTTGTGGTGGAATCTCGCCTAAAAGTGCGGTGGTTTTTTCTAATGTTTTTTCAAGCCAGGCAAGATTGAATAACTCACGTCCGGTGCTTTTCGGTGGAGGCAGTTGGAAATAAGGTTCTTTCAACATTTCCGTCAATAATGCTGAACGTACGTTGCCGCTACGTGCCCATTGCCCGTCAGCGTCATAAGATTTTCCGAGATGGCGTTCGATCCAACCGTCCATCAGCGCATTGCCGCTACCTGTGTCGTAGCCAATAATCGGTTGTTGAGGAAATAGGACGGAAATATTGCTGATGCCACCGATGTTCAGTACCACTGTCGCCCAATTCTCATCATAAAACCACGCTTGATGAAACGCAGGCACTAACGGGGCGCCTTGTCCACCAAATGCCATATCTTTACGACGGAAATCCCCAACCACATCAATACCGGTGAGGGCGGCAAGCAGATTCATGTCGCCTAATTGCATGGTGAACGGAAAATTACCTTGCGGCGCATGCCAAACAGTTTGTCCGTGACAGCCAATCGCGCGGATTTGGTGCGGTTGCAGTTGGTGACGGGTGAGAAAATGATTGACCGCCTCGGCGTAGAGTAAGGCTAAACGCTGATCTAATTCGCCCAGCTTTTGCAAGCTGGCGCTGCCTTGTGAAATTAATTGCAATAAATCTTGGCGTAATTCTGCCGGCATTGGTGTGAATTGTGCCGCGATAAATTGCGGTTTTTCGCCAAATGCCATTAGCGCAATATCCACCCCATCCAAACTGGTGCCGGACATGATGCCGAGATAATAGTCTTGTTGCATGGTGCTGTCCTCATCGAAGATAAAAAAAATGGGGAAGATGATTTTCACTTCTTCCCCACCAGTGATCAAATGTTCCACAAAACGAACGGAACGACAGATTACAAAATCATCTTCACTAACTTATCCGCTTTAATACGGGCAAATTTTTTCAATAATTTTTGTACCGGCGCCGGATATTGCGCCATTTCTTCTAACTCCGTGTAATGTTGAAGCAACGTGGTATGTTGGCGAATATAGGCTAACTCCTGAATGACTTGAGGCAAAAGTTGTTGTTTCGGATCATGGATAAATAGGCCATTCTCCGCATCCAAGCGCCACGCACGCGGATTCAAATTATTGCCGGTCAACAAAATATAATTATCGTCAACCCAAACGCCTTTCAGATGATAGGTGTTTGTACCGTCTTTCCATGTACGAATAATCAGTTGACCTTGTTCCATTTCACGTTGGAACTTTTTGCTAAAGCGGCGAAGATTGTTTTCATACAAATACGGCAACGCCCCGGCCATTTTGAACGGTTGTTCCGGCGGAATGTAAAAATCATTTGCCACTTTATCGCCCACAATAATTTCGATTTTTTTGCCTTTATGTAGCAACTGGCGGATTTTTTGTTGCAATGTCCGCGGGAAATTAAAATACGGCGTACAAATAGTGAGCTTTTCATCGACCAGCTGGAATAAATCTTCGATCGTGCAATTTAATACATTGCCCGTGCCGCCTAAACCAAACAACGGCGTTACCGTCAATTCATTGCCAAAATCAACCGCACTTGACAGCTTATATTGCCCATTAAGTGCAAGATTTTTTCTAAAATGGCGGATATTTTGTCGAATTTCTTTGGTTTTCGGGCGATTAACGCTATCCAACGGCAACACCACATCGCTATTCAACAAAAAGTCGCGAATAAAAGCCACCATGCTATCAGCCAACTGCGGATGGGTGATTTTTTGATAACGGTCATAACGGTATTTTTCATTTTGTTGTAAATACACGTTATTGATACTGGCGCCACTGTAAAGCACGGTATCATCAAAAACAAACCCTTTGATGTGCAACACGCCGAACACTTCGCGCGTATTGATCGGCACACCGAAAAATAGATTTGGATCATCGGCAAGTTGATATTTTTGACGTTGTTCACAATACCAATCGGCATTAGTTGCACTCTTTTCCGCCCCTAATAAATTGCGTTGCGCACGATGCCAATCAATTAAAATTTTTACTTCAAGTTCAGGCTTATCTTGTTTCGCACGGTAAATTTCATCGAGAATTTCTTGTCCGGCTTCGTCATTTTGCCAGTAAAGTGCGGTCACAAAAATACGCGTTTTCGCCTGTCTGATCAGTTGAATAATTTCATTTTTGAATGCCATTGGGCTGTAAATAAATTCAACTTGTTCCGCCTGTAAAGCTAAACATGGCAGGCTTTCAAGACGCTTCTGGGCCCGTTTTGTCTTATCTCTAAACATAAAATTTATTCTCTGTTGTACTCAATGAGTCGGAACCTAATTGAGGCGATAGTTTACAATATTTATCGCCCCCCTTGGTAGAAAAAAGGCTGGTTTTCGTTATAATGCTCACAAATTTATTGCCAACAGCGCAAATTTATTCCATTCATCCACCCTATCGGCAACACAACTATGAACCAAAATTCAAACAAACCGACTTTCAAATCAAACAACCGTACTTTTTCCGAACGCAGTGTCGGTGACGACCGTCAAAAACGCGATAAAAATCGACCGCACTTTGCCTCCTCAAAAAGCGATTCTCACCAAGAATTTCGCAGAGAGCGAGATAACGACAGAAATACTAAGCCGAAATTTAAACGCACTGAAAGCCAAGAAAAAACCTTACACATTGCCGAAAGCACGATGAAAAAAGCCGGTGGTGCGGAAGGCAACGTGAAAGTCACCGTCAAAAGCAGTCGTTTCGATGATAAGCCGAGAGAGAAAAAGACCGGCCCATTGTCACCACGCGCACCGGAAAAAATCAAAAAGAATCGCGCAGAAGAAATGAAAGTGTATGGTGAAAATGCGTGTTTAGCCTTATTCCAACAACGCCCGGGAAGCATTGTGCGCTTGTGGGCAACCGTACAAATGGCGCATAAAATTGGGGATATTTGCAGTTATTTAGCCACTAATAAAAAGGTGTATCACATTGTGGACAACGACGAGATGATCAAAGTCAGCGGCACAGAACACCATGGTGGCATTTGTATGTTAGTGAAAAAAGCCCATCCGTTTACGTTGCAAGGCTATTTGGATGTGCCACATCAAGAAGATTGCTTGGTGTTGTTAGATAATGTGAACAACGCACAAAATATTGGCGGTATTTTGCGTACTTGCGCCTTTTTCGGGGTGAAAAATATTGTGGTAGAAAACGCCGAAAGCCTTAATTCTGCCGTGACGTTACGTGTTGCAGAAGGCGGCGCGGAATATGTGCGTGTATTGGAAACCAATGACACGCGCAATGCACTTGCTCAATTACGCCAAGCCGGTTATCAAATCCTTCACGTGAGCAGCGATGAAAACGCCACAGCATTGGATAAAGTGCGGTTAAAAAATAAGACGGTTTTTGTGCTGAGCGAAGGTTCGACAGAGGCTTTATCAGAGAAAAGCGATGAACAGGTTCGTTTGGCGTTTGCCAGCCCAGTGAAAAGTGGGTTAAACGTATCGGTCAATGCCGGCATTTTACTGGCAAAATGGTATTTTAGATAAAACGAGAAAAGTTAGGGCGGGTCAAAACGCCCTCTTTTTTCACCGCACTTTCAAACGCGTTACAGTTTGTCCCCGTGGTGAATTAACACAAAGCGCTCCCATAGCTGTTCTTCGCTTTCCACGTGATCCGGGTCAGTGATAATACATTTGCTGATAGGGCAAACTTTTTGACAGGTGGGCGTGTCGTAGTGACCGACACATTCGGTGCAGAGTTCGGGATCGATGACATAGATCTCATCACCGATTGAAATTGCTTCATTCGGGCATTCCGGCAAGCACATATCGCAATTCGTGCATTTGTCAGTGATGAGTAGAGCCATAGCGTCCTCGGGGAAAATGAAAGAGTTGGATTATAATCAATACGTTAACAAAGTGAAAGGAATTTTATGAACGAGAAACGTATGTTGCTACTGTCTTTTTTTGTGGTGGCATTTTTAATGTTTTTACTTGCCGGTTGGTATTATTTTTCCCAACAGAAACAAGCGGCGGAGGTGGTTGTTGATCGTAATTACGATTACATCATGAAAAACGATCCTATCGGGCAAAATAAACAGGCACAAACAGATTATTACACCCTCGTGTTATCTTGGTCGCCGGCATTTTGTGAACGACAACGTCAACAATACGGCGATAATTTGCCGACCTCTTTGCAATATCAATGCGGCTTAACCCAACAATTCGGTTGGATTGTGCATGGATTATGGTCACAAAACAAACAAGCCCGAAGAGTCTCCGATCACCCGCGCTTTTGTCAGGGCGATTTACCGCAATTACCGCAAGAGCTTATTGAACGCTATTTGCCTGAGATGCCGAGTGCCGGCTTATTACAAGGCGAGTGGGAAAAACACGGCGCGTGTATGTTTAACAATGCGCAAGATTATTTTGAAAAGATCAAAAATTTATACCGCACTTTGAAGCTACCGAACTATGAATTAAGCCGTACCGAACTGTTTAAATGGATGCGAAAAAACAACCCGCAATTAAAGAATGTTTACTTGGGCGCCGCACGTAATGAACTCTTTATTTGTTACGATTTAGACTGGCAAATTATGGATTGCCCAAGCAGTCGAACCGGCTATTAATTCAATAATTCGACATGGATCAATGAAATGTGTAATCCTGAATTTGAGCCCTTGAATTCAGGTTACAAGCTACTCAGTTACGGGTATAATGCCAACAGTTTTTATTTTTAATTTTAACCAGTAAAAAGAGGTAAATTATGTCAGTAATTAAAATGACCGATTTAGATTTGAATGGTAAACGCGTATTTATCCGTGCCGACCTAAACGTGCCGGTAAAAGACGGTAAAGTCACATCAGATGCGCGTATCCGTGCCACCATCCCAACCTTAAAATTAGCCTTAGAAAAAGGCGCAAAAGTGATGGTCACCTCTCACTTAGGTCGTCCGACCGAAGGTGAATTCAAACCTGAAGATTCCCTCCAACCTGTTGTTGATTATTTAAATGAACATCTTGATGTCCCGGTACGCTTAGTACGCGATTACCTTGACGGTGTTGAAGTGAACGCCGGTGAAATCGTGGTATTAGAAAACGTGCGCGTCAACAAAGGCGAAAAGAAAAATGATCCTGAATTAGGTAAAAAATACGCCGCACTTTGTGATGTGTTCATCATGGATGCCTTTGGTACAGCACACCGTGCACAAGCCTCTACTTACGGCGTTGCAGAATTTGCACCGGTTGCCTGTGCGGGTCCATTGCTTGCTGCAGAATTAGATGCGTTAGGTAAAGCGTTAAAAGAACCTGCACGTCCAATGGTGGCTATCGTGGGTGGTTCTAAAGTATCCACCAAATTAGAAGTGTTAAACTCACTTTCCAAAATTGCCGACCAAATTATTGTAGGTGGCGGTATCGCCAACACCTTCATTGCGGCAGCCGGTCATAACGTGGGTAAATCCTTATACGAAGCTGATTTAATCCCCGTTGCTAAAGAATTAGCGACAAGCACAGACATTCCAGTACCGGTTGATGTTCGCGTGGGTACCGAATTCTCCGAAACCGCACCGGCGACAGAAAAATCTGTGACCGAAGTAAAAGATGACGAATCTATTTTCGATATCGGTGATAAATCTGCAGAACAATTAGCAGAAATCATCAAAAATGCGAAAACCGTATTATGGAACGGCCCGGTGGGCGTGTTTGAGTTCCCTAACTTCCGTAAAGGAACAGAAATCATTTCTCACGCCATTGCTAACAGCGATGCGTTCTCCATTGCGGGCGGTGGTGATACGCTTGCTGCTATCGACCTATTCGGTATCGCAGATAAAATTTCCTACATCTCTACCGGTGGCGGCGCTTTCTTAGAATTCGTTGAAGGTAAAGTGCTACCGGCAGTAGAAATCCTCGAAAAACGTGCAAAAAACTAACCGCACTTTTTCTGCGTAAGATCGTCATAGCGCGCGTCTGCTGACGCGTGCTATCAATCAAAAACGTAAAACAATTTCTTCAAATGGTGGGGCAACCCACCCAACACAAAAGGAAAAAACGAAAATGGCTAAATTATTAGATATCGTCAAACCGGGCGTGCTTACCGGTGAAGATGTTCAAAAAGTATTCGCATACGCAAAAGAACACGGCTTCGCACTGCCTGCCGTAAACTGCGTTGGATCCGACTCCGTGAATGCCGTATTAGAAACGGCTGCCCGCATGAAAGCGCCGGTAATTATTCAATTCTCTAACGGTGGTGCGGCATTCTACGCAGGCAAAGGTATCAAACCAACCAGCGGTGCGCGTCCTGACGTATTAGGTGCGATTGCAGGTGCAAAACATGTTCATACTTTAGCCAAAGAATACGGCGTACCGGTGATTTTACACACCGACCACGCGGCGAAAAAATTACTTCCATGGATTGACGGCTTACTTGAAGCCGGTGAAAAACACTTCGCCGAAACCGGTCGTCCATTATTCTCTTCCCACATGCTTGACCTTTCCGAAGAGCCGATGGAAGAAAACATGGCAATCTGCCGTGAATACCTTGCCCGTATGAGCAAAATGGGCATGACCCTTGAAATCGAAATCGGTATCACCGGCGGTGAAGAAGATGGTGTGGACAACTCCGGCGTCGATGAATCTCGTCTTTACACCCAACCGTCTGATGTGCTTTATGTTTACGACCAATTACATCCGGTTAGCCCGAACTTTACCGTTGCCGCCGCATTCGGTAACGTACACGGCGTGTACAAACCGGGTAACGTAAAATTAAAACCGTCTATCTTAGGTGCAAGCCAAGAATTTGTTGCGAAAGAACGCAACCTTCCGGCAAAACCGATTAACTTCGTGTTCCACGGCGGTTCCGGTTCTTCCCGCGAAGAAATTCGTGAAGCGATTAGCTACGGCGCAATTAAAATGAATATCGACACCGACACCCAATGGGCGGCTTGGAATGGTATTCTCAACTTCTACAAAGCGAACGAAGCCTATTTGCAAGGTCAATTAGGTAACCCTGAAGGCCCTGATGCACCAAACAAAAAATACTACGACCCACGCGTTTGGTTACGCAAAATGGAAGAATCGATGTCTAAACGTTTAGAACAATCTTTCGAAGACTTAAACTGCGTTGATGTTTTATAATTGAAAAAAACACATTAGAATGTAACCGCACTTTTTAGTGCGGTTTTTTATTTATTTCTTTTTTAAGAGAAGCTTATGTTTGATTTAAAAAATAATAAGCTCGCCCTATTTATCAACGTCTGTGTAGGTTTTTTCTTTTTATCTGCCTTAACGTTCCAAGGCGGCTACAATGTTGCACCGATGGCGCTTATGCTATTAGGGCTTGGCTATAGCGTTTATTGCTTATTCAAAAAAATGCCTTTTGCTCTCACGAAAGAGGCAAAATGGCTGATTTGGACGTTACTCTTTTATTTTTCTATTTTTGTGCTTTCTTGGTTAATTCATGATGGAAAAATACGTGAATTAGATAATCCAAGTCGTGTATTGCTATTCATTCCGGTGCTTCTATTGCTACTGCATATCCCTCCACGCCTAAACATGGTGCTTTATGCGATTCCTTTAGGTTCAATGATTGCAGGCATCACAGCCATCTATGACAAGCTAGTATTGCACAGTGAAATGGCATTTAGTTCTCGAATTATGCATATTCAAGGTGGCGACATTTCGATGTCGCTGGGGATGTTTAGTTTTGCTATCGGGTTTTATTTCTTTCAAAAAACACAATTAAAACTGACCGCACTTTGTATACTAGCCGCTTTATTTGGCATCTTAGGCAGCATTCTTTCCACGGCGCGTGGCGGTTGGCCGGCATTGCCCATTCTCTTGATTGCATTACTTTGGATATATCGCCGTAATTTATCAAAAACCTTCTTTATTACGTTGATTGGCTTGTTTACTCTCGCTATTATCGGCATCACGCAAATGCCAAATAATCAGATAAGTGAGCGTTTTGCGGCAGCACAAGATGATATTCAACAATATTTAGAACAGGGCAATAGCTCTACCTCTGTCGGCGCACGTTTTGATATGTGGCAATCCGTCTTCATCATGGTACAAGAAAAGCCGATATTGGGCTGGGGAACACAAGGCGCACCCCAAGAACGCCACCAGTTAGCCGAACAAGGCATCATCAGCCAATACGCCGGGCAATTTACGCATGCACACAATCAATATTTAGATGATCTCTCTAAGCGTGGCATCGTTGGCTTAGCAGCTTTTTTAGCAATCTTTGTCATACCGCTACGCCGTTTTATGCCAGGCTTAAAAAGCGATTCCGCAGAAACAAAATTAATTGCCACATTAGGCACCCTTCATGTGCTCGCCGTGATGATTTACTGCCTAAGCCAAAGCTTCTTCACCCATAATTCAGGGAATTTATTTTACTTTTTCCTCACGATTGTATGGTATGCCTTGTTCACCACGCAGCAAGGTAATATCAAGAAGATGTCATAAGCCTAAAGTTAACAATCCTCTACGATGGTGCAAGCGTCCACGCTTGTGCCCGTAACTAAAATGAAAAAAGCACAAGCGTGGATGCTTGCGCTATCATGGGATTATTGTTGAATCTCACCAAAAGGTTCCTTTTTTCCCATAAATTTAATGTCTTCCGATGTCAATGTCAGACATTGAGAAAAATCAATTTTATCCTGAGATTCACTGCTATCCTCTAAATTATCTGGGCAAATTACTCTTACATTACCAATATTTAAAATTAAATATCCATAAATATAATTCTCAGAACCATCAGCATTCTTCTGATATTTTATAGAGTAATTTCTATTCA
>ERZ773035.3115-NODE-3115-length-10082-cov-8.883315_pt1 | contig 10082 bp, 8 predicted proteins | sample MGYA00511487_ERZ773035 | MGnify/ENA primary metagenome ERZ773035 (study PRJEB29015, sample SAMEA2737985) | human oral metagenome | biome: human oral; feature: human-associated habitat; material: dental | place: China | collected 2024 ...
GTCAGAGAACACATCCAGTTTCAACGCCTCGAAGAATTCCTTCGGATCGTCGTATTCCTGTTGCAGACTGACCATCTGGCGCAGCCACGACATCTTCTGGTCGTTCTCGTCCGTCGCACCGATGCTACGCCCCGCCTCCTTGTATTTCCAATGTGCGGCAATGCCAAACTCGGAGACCTGATGCATCGCCTTCGTGCGGATCTGGATCTCGAGCGGATCCCCATGCGTCATGACGGTCGTGTGGAGCGACTGATAGCCGTTGGACTTCGGCATGGCGATGTAGTCCTTGAATCTGCCGGGGATCGGCTTCCACATTGCGTGAATGACGCCGAGGACGCCGTAGCAGTCCTTGACGGAGGAGACGAGCACGCGTACCGCTGAAAGGTCATAGATCTCGTTGACGCTCTTGTTATCGCGTTTCATCTTGCGGTAGATGCTATAAAAGTGCTTCGCCCTGCCCTTGATCTCTGCCTCGATTCCGGCCGCCTCAAGTTTCTCGCGAATCTGCTGAATGGACTCGCGTATGAAATCCTGACGCTCCTGTCGCTTGTGCTTGACCTCCTCGACAAGAGCATAGTACGCCTCGGGTTCGAGGTAGCGCAGGCAGAGATCCTCGAGCTCCACCTTGATGTTGGAGATACCGAGACGGTTCGCAAGAGGCGCATAGACCTCGAGCGTTTCTTTTGCGATGCGATGACGCTTGTCCTCACGCATATATTTCAGTGTCCGCATGTTGTGCAGACGGTCGGCGAGCTTGATCATGATGACGCGGATGTCCTTCGCCATCGCGAGGAACATCTTGCGATAGTTCTCGAGTTTGACGTCCTCCTTGGACATATACTCGATCCGCCCGAGCTTCGTCACACCGTCGATGAGTTCCATGATGTTCTTGCCAAACTCCGCTTCCATCTCCTCGAGCGTCGCACAGGTATCCTCCACGACATCATGCAGGAGCGCGGCACAGATGGTCTCGTCATCGAGATGAAGCCCTGTGAGAATGTATGCGACGTTCAACGGGTGCATGATATAGGCGTCGCCCGAGATGCGCACCTGCCCGCGATGTGCCTTCTCCGCATAGGCATACGCCTTCTTGATCTTTACGAGATCGGCATCCGCCTGATAGGAGTGTACCTTTTCCAAAATCATATCGAGGGTGACAGCCCTCTGCGCATCGTCCGACATCTACACGTCACCCTTTCTTTCCTCGTGCCGACGAAAGGTCGGCGCATCCATGAGTTCGAGCTTTCCTGCCGGCGAGGTGAAGCGCCATCCTCCCTCGGGCAGGGATATGAGCAGTCCGAGTTCACGGAAAATACACAGGGAGGTTTCCATTGTATAGCACGAGATATGCCCGTTTTCACGCGAGAACCGCCGCGTAAGCGCAGCTAGATTGTACGAAATCTGCCCATCTTCCACACTGATACTCTTGAGAAATGTGTAAACGACTTTGAGCAGGTCGCGATTCGGAAAGACGCGCTCCTGCGCAGCGGGCATGATGGAGTCGACCATGCACTGCACGGAGCGTGTACCCTGCCATTCGTTGATGTTCGGCGTGTAGGCGAGATCGCTCGCCTCCTCGGTCATGGTCTCAGCGAGTTCCCCCGCATTCCAGTAGAGCGCGGCGACCCGGCGCTCCCGCGTACCGACCTCCATGCGCAGATGCTTCCCCTCGGCACCAATCGCCGCTGCCGACTGCGGGCGGAGATCACGGACGCCGAACACGGGGCGCGGGTTGCCCATGCCATACGGTTCGAGCAGTGCAAGCTCCTCCACCGCCCTGAGCGTCCAGTCCGTCGGCGCAACCAATCCCTCGATCAAAATTTTTGGTGTGAAGTCCTCAATTTCCAAGTGACTCTTTACATAATTCGCGAATGCCGTACGAAAATCCTCTACACGATCGCGCGCAAGTGTCAAGCCCGCCGCCATCTCGTGACCGCCGAACTGGATGATCGTGTCCCTGCACGCAGCAAGTGCCTCATACAGATGGAGCCCCGCGATGCTGCGGCACGAGCCCTTGTAGACATCGCCCTGCCGTGTGAGGACAATGCTCGGACGGTAGTATTTCTCGACAAGACGGGATGCGACAATGCCGATGACGCCGGAGTTCCAATCCTCCCCCGCGACGACGATCGCGGGCACATCGGGCGTAAAGTCTGCAAGCATTTCCTCCGCTTCGGTGAGGATATCCTGCTCAAGATCACGGCGCTCTGTATTGAGCGCATTCAGCTCACCCGCAATGCGATCCGCTTCACGCGGTTCTTCGGAGAGGAGCAGTTCCACACCGCGCCGCGCGGTCTCGATGCGCCCCGCCGCATTGAGGCGCGGGGCAAGCTGGAAGCCGACCATGCCCGTATTGATTGCCTTTCCCTCAAGACCCGCAACACGGATCAGTGCTTCGATGCCCTCACAGGGATGTGCTGACATAGCTGTAAGCCCCAGCTGAACGATCTTGCGATTCTCCCCAACAAGCGGGACAAGGTCGGCGACCGTCCCGAGTGCGGCAATGTCCATATCATCCGCATAGTGCCGCTGCTCTTCCTCCTGCCACAGCGCCTGCACGAGCTTGAAGGCAACGCCGACACCCGCAAGTTCCTTGAATGGATAGAAACAGTCGGTACGATGCGGATTGATGACGGCATAGGCGGGCGGTAGCACGCTCCCGGGAAGATGATGGTCGGTGATGATGATGTCCATCTCCGTATCCATCTCTGCGACAGCATCAACAGATGAGATGCCGCAGTCGACAGTAACGAGGAGTCCGCCCCCCTCTGCCGCGATCTGCCGGAGCGCCGCTCCGTTGATCCCATAGCCCTCCGTGAAGCGATTCGGGATGTAGTAGGAGACCTTGCCGCCGAGTGCACGGATGTTCTTCATGAGCAGTGTGGTCGAGGTCATCCCATCCACATCGTAATCCCCATAGACGACAATCCGCTCTCCGCCATGAATCGCCTTCAAAATGCGCTGCACAGCCTTCTTCATGTCCATCATGAGAAACGGATCATGAAACGGCTCGTCCTCCGGATGCAGGAAGGCACGTGCCGCCTCTGCCGAGCATATCCCTCTGTTCCAAAGGATCTGTCCGATGATCGGCGCCGTACCAATCTCGCGTGCAAGCGCGGCTCCCTCTGCCGTTTCCTCGTGCACAATCCATTCTTTCAGCATCGTCTCCCCCCTTTTCCACAATAACTAAAGAGAGGCTGATGCACGTTATTTCGTTTCGTGCAACAGCCCTATCTTTATGTCGAATGTACCGATACAATCGCCCCTTCCACCGCCCTGCGGGCCCCTCGCACAGGGGAGGCTTTGGGATTACGGCACTATCCCTCCACCACTGCCGGCTTCACGGCAGGACGCCGCTCCGTGCGATTGCGCAGCTCGATCCAGAGTTGGCTCGCAATGAAGATGGAGGAGTAGCAGCCGCTCGCAAAGCCGACGAGGAGTGCGAACGCGAAGTCCTTCGTCGTCTCACCGCCGAACCAGTACAGTGCAAATGTCGTAAACAGAACCGTAAACACCGTATACAGCGATCGCGTCAACGTCTGATAGATGGAACGGTTGACGAGCTCGTTCACATCGCCACCGCGGCGGAAATGCAGTTTCAGATTCTCGCGGATGCGGTCAAAGATAACGATGGTATCGTTGATCGAGTAACCAACGATCGTTAAGAGCGCCGCGATAAAGGACGAATCAATCTGCCGCTGTGTGAACGAAAACACTGCAAGCACAATGATGATGTCATGGATCAGTGCGAGCACCGCCGATACGCCGAAGCGCCATTCAAAGCGATAGGCGACGTAGAGGATGATAAGCGCCCACGAGATCACAAGCGCGAGCACCGCGTTCGTAATCAACTCGCCGCCGATTGTCGCGCCGACCTTCTCCTCGCGCAGCACCGTATAGGTTCCGACATCCTTCGTGAGTGATGCCATGACCTCCTTGCGCTGATTCTCCTCAAGATCAACCGTACGGATCATGACGTTCTCGGAGGACTCGATGCCAGACTCCGCTCCCGCGAGCTGGATCGTACTGCCGTCCAGTCCGTACTGCGCAAGACTGGAACGCACATCGGTGAGTGTCACCGGCTGCTCGAAACGCAGATCGATGATCGTGCCGCCCGTGAAGTCGATGCCGAAATTGAAGCCGCGCACGCCCATGCAGATAAAGCCCGGAATAATGAGAATCAGAGAGATGAGAAACCAAATTTTACGATGTCCTGCAATATCAAACTTAGGCATTTTTCTCATCTCCTTTCTTTTTGACACCGAGCATAAAGCCGTTCGCGCCATAGAGTGAGGGGTTCTCGGACAGCTTCGAGTTAATCATGAGCTTCAGCAGGTACTGCGTCAGCGTGATCGCCGTAAACATCGAGAGGATCGTTCCGACCCCGAGCGTGATCGCAAACCCGCGGATTGTACCCGTCCCGAGGAAGAAGAGCACGCCCGCCGCGATGAGCGTCGTCACATTCGAGTCAAAGATTGTCGTAAACGCACGCTTGAATCCGGCATCCATCGCAAGGCGCAGGGACTTCCGGTTGACTTGGTACTCCTCCTTGAAATGCTCGAAGATGAGCACGTTCGCATCGACCGCCATACCGATCGAGAGGATAATGCCCGCGACGCCCGGGAGTGTCAGTGTCGCATCCATCAGATAGAGAATGCCGAGCAGCATAACGGTGTACGCCATCAGTGCTACGTCTGCGATAAAACCCGAGAGATGGTAGAAAAAGATCATGAACAGAACGACTGCCCCGAGTCCGACCACAAAGGCGAACTGCGACTTATCCTTCGAGTCCTGTCCGAGCGTCGGTCCGACCGTACGCGTCTCGATGATCTCCACCTTTACAGGGAGTGCACCGCTGCGCAGGACAACCGCGAGGTTCTGTGCCTCCTCAAGCGTCTTCTGCCCAGTGATCTCCGCACGCCCGCCAAGGATCGGCTCGCGCACATTTGGCGCGGTCAGCACTTCTCCATCAAGGAGGATCGCAATCGTACGCCCGACGTTCTTCATCGTGAGGTCGGCAAATTTCTGTGCACCCTCGTCTGAGAACTCGAGGTTGACGACGTTCTGCCCCGTCTGCGGATTCGTGGACGCCTGCGCATCCTTCAGATCCGTGCCAGTCAGCACCGTATTCCCCTCTTCATCACGGAACTCGAGCATCGCCGTCTTGCCGATCGTCCGGATCGCCGCATCGGGATCCTTGATGCCCGGCAATTCGATGATGACACGCCGCTCGCCCTCACGCTGAATGATCGGCTCGGTCAGTCCAAGCGAGTTGACGCGCTTCTCCATGATGGCGACCACGCGGTTCATGGCATCGTCGTTGACCTGTGCCTGCGCCGTGTCGACCGCCTCCAGAACGACATGCGTTCCGCCCTGCAGGTCAAGTCCCTGCCGAATCGAACTCGCGAACGGCTGCACTAGGAAAAAAAATGCACAGATGATGATGGCAACCGAAATCACGAGCTTTAACAGACTATGTTGTCTCAACAGACCTCACACCTCTTCCTCAAGGTTTTTCATTCTTTGCAGGAGATCGTGCGCCGCTCGGTCAAAATGATATCGACGCGGGCATCCTGCACGCCCATAGGAACATCGGGAGCGATTTGAAAATCAAAGGCAAGCACGAGCCGAAGAGCACGCTCCGCCTGCGGCAGAAAGCGGTCATAATAGCCGCCGCCGAGTCCGAGCCGCCCCCCATCTGCGGCGAATGCCGCGCCCGGAACGATAACGACATCGATCTCATCCGCCGGGATACGCACAGAGCGCACAGGGTCCGGCGTCAAAATGCCGAACGCCCCCTCCGTCAGCGCGTCCATAGCGGGCAGTTCCCACGCCTCCATCAAGCCCTTGCCCACAATGCGCGGGAGGGCAATACGCCGTCCCGCGGACAGCAGACGTTCCGTCAGCGGAGCAAGGTCGATCTCCTCCGCCGTCGACGCATAGAGCATCATCGTTCGTGCATTTTGCAGTGCCGGCACTGTCATCGCACGCGCGCATATGATCTGACTCGCGCGTCGGCGTTCCTCCGCTGAAAATGCACGGCGGCGGGCAAGCATTTCCCGCCGCAGCATATTCTTTTGTTCAGTTAAGAACTCATCCATCATGCTGCTCGATCACTCCGGCGTGTTCACCGCACTGATCGCCGAGCGCTCGAACACGATGCTGACGCCGTCCGCCACGCACAGTGTCACAGTCTGGTCATTCAGCGCCGTGATCTTGCCATGCATACCGCCGAGCGTAATGATCTCGTCACCGACCTTGAGCGCGCCGAGCATTACCTCACGCTTCTTCTGCGCCTGCTTCTGCGGACGGTAGAGGAGGAAGTAGAAGAAGAGCACCAATATGATAATGGGTCCCCACGAACTCAACTGTGCCATCATTTCTGCATCCATAAATACAACTCCTTTATTCGATAAAGCTATTTTTTATGATAGTGATTCATAAAATCCTGATAAAATACGGGGAACGTACCCGCGATGATCGCCGCGCGCATACGGCGCATGAACTCCTGCAGGAAGTAGAGATTGTGCAGGGTCAGGAGGCGCAGACCGAAGATCTCATCCGCGCGCACGAGATGTCGGATGTATGCACGCGTGTATCCATTCCGACACGCATAGCAGCCGCATCCCTCCTCGAGCACCGTATGATCGTGCGTATGAACGGCGTTCTTCATGACAAGGCGTCCCGTCCACGTCATCGCCATACCGTTGCGCGCGACACGCGTTGGGAATACGCAGTCGAACATGTCAATCCCGTGCCGCACGCCCGTGAGCAGATAGTCCGGTGTACCGACGCCCATAAGATAGCGCGGCTTATTCTCCGGGAGTAGTTCCACCGTGTACGAGAGGATTTCCTCCATCAGCTCATGCGGCTCACCGACGCTGAGACCGCCGATTGCATAGCCCGGCAGATCGAGCGCCGTTACCTCGGCGGCGTGCCACGCACGCAGGTCGCGGTACATACCGCCCTGCACGATGCCGAAGAGCCCCTGCCCCGTCGCATTCGCCATTGTAGCGCGGCAGCGCACGAGCCAGCGCTGCGTGCGCTCCGTCGACGCCTTTGCATAGCCGTGATCGGCGGGATACGGGATGCACTCGTCGAACGCCATGACGATATCCGACCCCAGTGCCTTCTGCACCTCCATCGACACCTCGGGTGAGAGAAACTTTTTCGAGCCGTCGATGTGCGAGCGGAACGTCGCGCCCTCCTCCGTGATCTTTCGGAGATCGCCGAGGCTGAACACCTGAAAACCGCCGCTGTCCGTGAGGATGGCACCGTCCCAGTGCATGAACTTGTGCAGACCTCCCGCCTCACGCACGAGTTCCACACCAGGGCGGAGGAAGAGATGATAGGTATTGCTGAGGATGATCCCCGCACCAAGATCGTGCAGCTCGTCGGGCGAGACGCCCTTGACGGTCGCCTGTGTGCCCACGGGCATGAAGATGGGTGTTGGAAAACTGCCGTGCGGTGTATGAATCACGCCCGCGCGCGCACCCGTCGTCTCATCCTTCCGAATCAGTTCATAGGTAATCGCCGGCAATCATACACCCCCCATCTTAAAACAAGCTATACTATATCACAAAAGCAAGAGATTTTCAAAACAGGAATTATCCTCTACGTACAAGTTCCTCACGCAGCACACGCTTCATCAGTTCCATATCGGGGCGCACGCCCGTCCAGAGGAAAAAAGCCTCCGCCCCCTGCGCCACAAGCATTGTCTCCCCGTTGATCGTCTCGTGACCATGTGCTGCCGCCGCGCGCAGAAAACGTGTCTCGGCGGGCGTATAGATGAGATCGTAGAACACGGCAGAGGATTTTATCGCCGCGACATCCACGGGTGGCATCTCCTCCACATGCGGTGTCATGCCGAGCGGTGTCGTCTGTACAATGATATCGGCAGAGCCCAATGCAGACGTGAACGCGGGATCGTCAAATCCATATGCCCGTACATCCCCATTTGCCGCAAAATCCGCCGCGAGTACCGCCCCCTTTGAGACGTTGCGCACACCGATCACAACAGAAGAGACTTTGCTGCGCAGCAGTCCCCAGAGTACTGCGCGCGCAGCTCCACCCGCGCCAATCAGCACGGCACGCCTCCCCGCAAGTGCGATACCGCACTCCGCAAAGCCTGCGAGGAAGCCCGTGACATCCGTATTGTGCCCAACGAGCCTGCCATTCTCCTCGACGACGACCGTATTGACCGCATGAATGCGCCGTGCATCCTCACTCAGATCATCCATCAACGGAATGATCTCCGTCTTAAACGGGATCGTCACATTGAAGCCCGCAATACCTGCGTCACGCAGCCCATGTACTGCCGATGTGAGTGCATCCACGCGTACGGGCAGCGCCGCATACATATAGTCAAGCCCTGCTGCACGCAGGGCTTCATTCTGTATGATCGGCGAGAGGCTGTGCCCGATGGGCGCGCCAAGAACGCCAAGCAACTTTGTTTTTCCTGTAATCATCCGCATCCTTTAACTGTGCCTGCCGCGTATATCGTCGAGCAACCCCATCTTGAGTTCGTAATATGTCGGCGTCATATCGAGGTAGTGCCGGTGCGGATTTTCAAAACGCTGCTCCTCCGGCCAGATCTCCTCAGCGAGCTGCTTTTGCACATAGGCGCGAATCTCATGCAGGGACGGCATTTTCTCCACACGCTTGCCCGCGCGCATATAGAGGCGGCGAAGATTCAACGCCGAAAAGCCCTCGAAGAAGCGATTCTTCCACGGCTTGATCGGATCAACATAACGGAAGGGCTTCCCGAGATCAATCGTTTCCCCTCCCAGAGCAATCATGTCCGCAACCGCTTTGCCATGACCGTCATAAATGCGGTAGAGATCCTTGAGTCCCGGATTCGTCAGCTTCTCCACGTTTTCGGACATCTTGATGCGCGGCGCAAATACGCCGTTCTTCTCCACGGCAACAAGTTTATAGACCGCGCCAAAAACGGGATCGGATTTTGCCGTGATGAGCCGCTCCCCCACACCGAAGCTGTCCACACTCGCACCTTGGAGCAGGAGCGAGGAGATTGTAAACTCATCGAGACTGTTTGACAGAATGATCTTGCAATCCGCAAGCCCTGCCTCATCCAGCATCGTGCGAATCCGCTTGGAGAGATAGGCAAGGTCGCCCGAGTCGATACGCACACCCACAAGGCGGTGCCCCTGCGGTTCCAACACCTCATGCGCCGTGCGGATGGCATTCGGAATCCCCGAGTGAATCACATCGTAAGTGTCGACGAGGAGCACGGTCGCCTGCGGATAGATCTCGGCATAGTTCTTGAACGCAATGAATTCATCCGCAAAGAACATAACCCAACTGTGCGCCATCGTTCCCGAGATGGGAATGCCGAACTGCTGCCCCGCCGAGACCGTTGCCGTCATGTCGACGCCGCCAATGTATGCTGCACGCGCCCCATAGGTCGCCGCATCCATGTTGTGTGCACGCCGCGCACCAAAATCCGAAACACGCCGCCCCTCTGCCGCACGCACAATGCGTGATGCCTTTGTCGCGATCAGCGACTGATGATTGATCTGCGCAAGAACCGCTGTCTCTATCAGCTGTGCGTCGATGATCGGCGCAACAATCGTCATCAGCGGCTCATCCGGATAGATGATCGTCCCCTCGGGCACAGCATAAATATCCCCACGAAAGCGGAAGCCGCGCAGGAACGTCAGAAACTCCTCCGAGAACAGATTCTGTGCACGGAAATAGTCGATGTCCTCATCCGAAAAGGAAAGATTCTCCACGAACTCAATCACATGCTCGAGTCCCGCAAACACTGCATAGCCGCCCTTGTCGGGAACGGAGCGGAAAAAGAGATCAAACGCGACACGCACATCGCCGTCTTGCTGATGAAAATATCCGTAGGACATCGTCATCTCGTAGAAATCCATCATCATCGACAAGTTTCGCTTATCAAACTGCGTCACAGTAGAGACCCCCCATCGGGCAGAAAGAAACGGCATAGAAACAATTACTTTTTATTATACCATTTCCTCAAGATTCGCGCAAAAATAGTTTAGGAAGCACTGATAAATTCAGCACCGCCATCTTGACGTATCTTTTTTGCCCGCACT
>ERZ773035.3117-NODE-3117-length-10080-cov-40.593616_pt1 | contig 10080 bp, 7 predicted proteins | sample MGYA00511487_ERZ773035 | MGnify/ENA primary metagenome ERZ773035 (study PRJEB29015, sample SAMEA2737985) | human oral metagenome | biome: human oral; feature: human-associated habitat; material: dental | place: China | collected 2024 ...
GGATGATCACTTTTCGAGGCACAGCGGCACCCGGCCGGGGCTCGGCGGACACCCGCCCGGGCCCCGAGCCCGCAACCGCTGCGGACCGGAGGTGGAGCACCTCGTTCCACGAAAGCGCACGAACCCAGCATGCGTGCTCGATACACTCGTTCCCGTGACTTCCTCCGACGCCGCCGCCAGAGGCGGGGCGCCCCGCCGGCCGGAGGGGCGCCCCCTGTCCTTCGTCCACATCACACAGCTGTCCAACCTGCTCGCGGAGGCTCGCCGCTACCCTCAGGGCGTCGCCCGCGCCGACCTGTGCGAGACGCTCACCATGGGGCGCAACGCCGTCGACCGGCGCATTAAGACCGCTCTCGGTCTCGGCCTGCTCACGCCCGCCGGCCGCGGCGAGTCCACCGGCGGACGGGCCCCCGAGATGTGGCGCTTCAACCCGGCGGCCGGCACAGTCCTCGTCCTGGCGGTCTCCTACCGCTACTCCGTGGCGGCGCTGATGGACCTCGACGGCGCCGTCGTGGAGCGCGTCCGCTGGGAGGAGGGCATCCTCACCCCGCCCGACGTCCTTGCCCGGCACGCTCTGGAGCACCTCGCGGCGCTCAGAGACCTCGGGCACGGCCACCCGGAGCTCCCCGACGTCTGGGGCCTGGGCATCTCCGTCCCCGTCCCGGTGGACTTCCGCGACGGCACCCTCGTCCCGCCGGTCACCGACCACGCCACCGACCGCGCCACCACCCACCCCGAGGAGGTCTCCTGGACGAGCTTCCCCCTGCGCCGCTGGTTCACCGAGCGGATGCGGATCGCCACATGGATCGACGACGAGGTCAACGTCATGGCGTTGACCGCCGCCACGCGCATCGGAGCCCCGCAGGATCTCCTCTACATCCGGCTCAGCCTCGGACTGGGTATGGGGATCGTCTCCCGCGGCCAGGTGCACCGCGGAGCCGGGGCGGCCTCCGGCGAGATCGCGCACATCCAGATGGCCGGGGCCTCGGGCGCCCTGTGCCGCTGCGGTCGCCACGGCTGCCTGGAGACGCTCATCTCCGGCGTGGCAATGGAGCGCGAGGCGACGACGCCGCAGGCGCTGCGCGCCTCGTCATACCTGCGCGCAGCGAAGCAAAGGTGCGGGGCCGTCCACGAGCACGACGTCTTCCGGGGCGTCGCCGAGGGGGACCGGGTGTGCCTGCGGATCGTCACCGAGGCCGCCGACCGCCTCTCCGTGGTCCTCGCAGTCCTGTGCACGACGTACAACCCGGGGGAGATCGTCCTGGGCGGCGAGGTCACGGCCTCTGGGCGGTTCTTCGCGCAGGTCGTGGACCAGGCGGTGCGCCGTCGCGTCCTGCCGACGACGTCGGAGCGCCTGCGGGTGAGGATGGGCGGCGCCGACGACGCCCTCGTCGGGGCGTGCCGGCTGGTGGCGGAGCGGATGCTGTCCGCCCACGTCATGCACGTGTGGCTGCCCCACGGCTCCCCGGCCGGCGTCCTCGAGCTCGTCACGCACCGCCGCCAGGACGCCTGAGCCCGGCCCCGAGCGGTGGACATGGCACCGAGGACTAACTATCACTAAGATGATAGGAGTGCCGGGAGAATGTAATGCCAACCATTCGTCCGATCTCAGACCTCAGGAACAAGTTCGCCGAGATCTCAGCATCCATCCATGAGAAAGGCCATCCCGTTCTCCTCACAAAGAACGGTGTCGGCAACATGGTCGTCATGAGTATTGAGCAGTATGAGGCGCTCACCCTGGACAGAAGGATCACCGACGAGATCGACTCCCCCGAGGCCGCCGGCCACATCACGACTGCTCTCGTCAATGCCGCGGAGTCTCTGCGCACCATGCCCTACCGCCATCCGGTTCACACACCGCTGCGCAGGACCCGGCACGAGTATCGAGGACCTCGGGCCGGCGCCTATCTCATCTTCTACTGGACTGATGAGGACCCGCCGCTCGTCACCATCGCCAGGGTCATCCACTCACGTCCCGACGCCAGTCGCCTTCTGGCGGAGTGACAGCGGTGCTGCGCGCTCAGAAAGGATGATGCCGACCGTCCCGCTGGGCGCAGCGGGACGACCGGCGTCGTCGCGAGACGCTCGGGCGCGCGAGCACCGAAACCGCGCGGAGGGGCTCACGCCGCGACGGTGACCGTCCGGCTCATCTCGCCGGAGAAGGGCGCCGGGATGTAGGCCACGCGCGCCGACACGCGCAGGAGCACCCTGTGCTCGCCCGGCGCCAGGCCTCCGGGCCGCAGGACCCGCACGGTCGCCTCGTCCTCGTACTCCCAGCGGAAGAAGGTCACCGTCTCCATCTCGGCCAGGGTGAACCAGTGCCCCCCGTCGTCGGCGGTGAAGCGGATGTCCTCGCGGGGCACGGCCTGGCCGTCGACCTCCACCTCGACGTCGTGCACCATGGACAGCGGGACGCCGCGGTAGTAGGGGATGCGGGTGCGCATCTCGAAGCCGATGGTCTCGCCGTCGACCTCGACATTGGCGAGGGAGCTCTCAGTGAAGATGTATCCGTCGAACATGGGTCCTTCTCACTTTCCGTCGTTGATGTGGCGATCCATGAGGTCCTGGTGGAGCCGGACCTGCTCGATGTCGTGGATGGGCTCGCCCGGGACCACGAAGCGCTGGCCCTCGTACTCGCTGCACACGTAGCCGTCGAAGCCGAGCCGGTTGAGACGGGTGAAGATGCGCCCGTAGTCGATGGAGTACTCCTCGCCCTCCTCCGTGATCTCCCAGAACTTGCCGTGGAAGGACTTGATCCACGGCAGGTACTCGTCCAGGGTCTCCAGGGGCGTGTTCTCGTACCCGGAGGACATCGTGGCGTAGAACTCGTCCAGCGGGTGCTTGAACAGCCTGGTCAGGTCGTCGGGGAAGAGGTAGCGGTCGACGTCGGGGCTGGAGGGGTCGCGGGGGAAGGCCCGGTGGCCGTCCGAGCCGGAGGCGTAGATGTCGTCGATGTAGGAGATGACGTCCTCGCTCACGCCCAGGGAGCGGAAGTAGCCGGCCGCCACGCGCGGGTGGCGCTGGCAGTAGATGCCGAAGTCGACGACGAGCCCGACCAGCGGGGAGTCGAGCTCCTTCATCTCCTTGATCCAGGCCGCCGTCAGCGGGTGGTCGAAGCTCATGCCGGCGTGGACCTCGACGGCCATGGTGATCCCGAGCCGCTCGGCCAGGGGCAGCACGGGGCGGATAACGGCCGGATCGGTGCGCGAGACCAGGCGCACCAGCGGGATGCCCAGGCGGTGCGTGAGACGCAGGTCCGCGCTGAGCAGCTCCACCTGCTCCTCGGTGGTCAGCCAGCGGTTCTTGTACAGGGAGGAGTTGATGAAGATGTCGTTGGAGACGCGCTCCAGCGGGTGGCGCTCCATGATCGCGTCGAACTCGGCGAGGGTCTCCTCACTGGCGCCGGCGGCCCCGCGGATCATCTGGTCGGACAGGATCTCAATGCCCTGCGTCCCCATCTTCTCGACGGCGTCGATGCAGCCCTCCAGGCCCAGGCCGCCCCGCCCGTAGGCGTCCTGGAGCGAGTACAGCGACACGCCCTTCTTAATGGTCATGTATGACGTCCTTTCCTGTGCTCTCACCCGTCATTGGGGGGTCAGGTGCGGCCGGCAGACGCCGCGAGCAGGATGACCCGCGCGTGATGGCCGCTTCTCCCGGAGCAGCTCCTCCGGGAACGGGTCCAGGCTAGGGCGGGGCCTCTGACCTCCACCAGGCACGGCGACTCCACTTCTGCACGCATGGTGCAGTATGGTTGCCCGGACGGCGCGCCCGGCCTGCGAGAGGCCGGCCCCCGCCCTCGCACTCCTGCTCGAAGGTCACCATCATGCCGAGCCCTATCCCACAGATCGACACCGACGTCCTGACCGTCGTCGACCTCGTCCGCCGCGGCCGGGCGAGCACGCGCCAGCAGCTCGCCCAGATGACAGGCATGGGGCGCAACACCATCTCCTCCCTGCTCAACACCGCGGTGGCCCTGGGGCTGATCGCCCCGAACGGATCGGGCCCGTCCACCGGCGGCCGGGCCCCGGCCACCTGGCGCTTCCGGCAGGAGGACGGCCTGGTCCTCGTCGCGGGCGTCCACTCCTCGACCCTGCGGCTGGCCGTGACGGACCTCGGCGGGGCCCCGGTGGAGTGCCGCACCCTGCCGTGGTCGATCACCCGGGGGCCGGCACCGACCCTGGCCGAGGCCGCCGCCCGGCTGCGCGACATGGTCGGGCCCCTCGATCGACCGGTGTGGGCGGCGGGCGCATCCCTGCCGGGCCCCATCGACCAGGAGTCCGGGCGCCCGACGGCACCGCCGATCATGCCCGGCTGGGACGGCTTCGACGTCGTCGCCGTCATGGAGGAGGCGCTGGGGGTCCCGGCGGTCACGAGCAACGACGTCAACACCATGCTCCTGGGCCACGCCGTCACTCTCCAGGACCAGGCCCACCGCAGGCCGCGCGACATCCTCTACCTCCAGGTGGGGACAGGCATCGGTGCGGGGCTCATGTCCAACGGCCTGCTGCACCGGGGAGCCGACGGCGCGGCGGGCGACATCGGGCACGTGCGGGTCACCGGCAACGACGCCGTCGTCTGCCGCTGCGGGCGGACGGGCTGCCTGGAGGCGGTCGCCGGCGGCTGGGCGGTTATGCGCGACGCGCGCCGCGCCGGGGCCGAGGGGACCAGCCCCTTCCTGCGCGAGCGCCTCGCGGGCTCGGACGACCTGACGATCGACGACGTCGTGGCCGGGGTGACGGCCGGGGACACCGAGTGCGTGACCCTCATGGTGCGCTCCGCGACCGCGGTGGGCGACGCCCTGGCGATGATCGTCTCCTTCTTCAACCCCGGGCGGGTGGTGCTGGCCGGCCCGATGCCGCAGGGCTGCCCCCTGTTCCTCCAGGTCGCGCGCCGGATCGTCGATGAGCGGGCGCTCGCCCTGGCCACGCACGACCTGGAGCTCGTCCCCGCCGAGGACAGTCTCGACGACGAGATGCGCGGGACCGCCATCCTGGCGGTCAACGCCCTGTTCGATCGCGCCGCTCGCCGGTAGGGCCGTCGTCGCACGCGGCGCCGGCCGGGAGGCCCCGCACCGATCCGGAACCGCGAGGGGCGCTTCTGCGCGAAGAGTGCAGAAGGAGGGTCGTCATCCGTGGAGCGCGGCCGGGGCCGTCAGTACGGTCAGGGGGCATCGGGCGACCGCGTCGAGCCGCACGGCCCCGTCGGCCGCCCACCGGCGACTCCCCGACTGCGAAGGAGCAGCTCATGCCTCGGAACATCAATCTCTTCACCGGCCAGTGGGTCGACCTGCCGTTCGAGGAGGTGTGCACGCTGGCCGAGCGGTGGGGCTTCGACGGCCTGGAGGTCCCGGTGGCCGGGGACCATCTCGACGTCTACCGGGCCGACCAGGACGAGGCCTACTGCCGGGAGTGGAAGGACACCCTGGCCCGGCACAACCTCACCTGCTACGCCATCTCCAACCACTCCACCGGCCAGGCCGTGTGCGACGACCCCATCGACTTCCGCCACCGCGGTCTGCTGAGCGACCGCGTCTGGGGCGACGGGGCGGCCGAGGGCGTGCGCGAGCGCGCCGCCGCCGAGCTCGCTCTCACCGCCCGCGTGGCCGCCAGGCTCGGCGCCCGGACCGTCACCGGCTTCACCGGCTCCAAGATCTGGAAGTACGTGGCCATGTACCCGCCGGTAGGGTCCGACGTCATCGCCGACGGCTACGAGGACTTCGCCAGGCGCTTCAACCCGATTATGGACGCCTTCGACGAGGCCGGGGTCACCTTCGCCCTGGAGGTCCACCCCTCCGAGATCGCCTACGACTACTGGACCACCAAGGCCACCCTGGACGCCATCGGCCGCCGCGAGGCATTCGGCATCAACTGGGACCCCTCCCACATGATCTGGCAGGACCTCGATCCCGCCGTCTTCCTGACCGACTTCGCCGACCGCATCTACCACTGCCACATCAAGGACACCAAGACCCACTTCGACGGCCGCAACGGCCGCCTGTCCAGCCACCTGCCCTGGGACGACCCCCGCCGCGGCTGGACCTTCGTGTCCGCCGGCCTGGGCGACGCCGACCTCGACGGCTACCTGCGCACCCTGGACCAGATCGGTTACGACGGCCCCGTCTCCATCGAGTGGGAGGACTCCGGCATGGACCGCCTGGCCGGCGCCCCTCTCGCCCTGGCCTACGCCCGCGCCCATGTCTACGACCCGCCCAGGGCCGCCTTCGACTCCCACTTCGGCAACCGCTGACGCGCCCGGGCGGCGGATCCCGCCGCCCCCGGCCGCCCCCTTCGCCGAGATCGGTTCACTTCCGCACCGAGATCGGTCCAAGGCGCCAGTCCGGAACAGTTCGCCGCCTCAGCAGCATCAGCCTGCTCAGCCGGACGCCGCGACTCGAAACGCGATCAACGCCAGCCGATCTCACGCCGTCGGCGGCCGGCGGCGGGCTCAGACGGCCAAGGCGCGGCCGAGCGCGTCCCGCAACGACATTGCGGGACGCTCCAGGAGGCGGGAGAGGTCGTGGTCGGGGTGGGGCTCGAGGAGGCCGTCGCGCACATTGCCGTCGAAGGCCACGAGGTACTGGGCCAGGCCCTCATCCACCCCCGCGCCGGTGAGCGCCGCCAGGTGCTCCTCGGGCGACAGGCGCACCGCGGCCACCGAAGTCCCCAGGACGGCGGTGAAGGCCGCCGCGACGCCGTCGGCGTCCCAGGAGGTGTCCCCGGTGAGCGTGTAGGTGGTGCCCGTGTGCTCGTCCTCGCTCAGGACCCGGGCGGCGGCCCGAGCGAGATCGTCCCGGGCCGCGAAGGCGATTCCGCCCCGCCCGGCGCTGGTGACGTAGGTGCCGGTGGCCCTGACGCTCTCCAGGCTCATGAGCATGTTCTCCGCGTAGTAGCCGTTGCGCAGAATCGTCGCGGGCACGCCCACCTGCTCGATGAGGGCCTCGGTGGCGGCATGGTCCGGGGAGAGGATGAGGTTCGGCAGGGTGGAGGTGTAGACGAGCCGGCGCACGCCCGCACTCGCCGCGGCCTCGACGACGGCCCGGTGCTGAGCCACGCGGTTCCCGCCCAGGCCGCCGGAGATGAGGAGGAGGCGCTCGACGTCCCCCGCCGTCCGAAGGGCGGCGGAGATGGTGCCAGGCTCGTCGTAGTCGATGCGGGCGGTCCGAATGCCGCGCTCGGCGTAGGGGGTGAGGGCCGCGGGGTTGCGGCCGGTCGCAATGATGTCCGCCCCGTCCACGCCGCGGGCGAGGAGGGAGTCGATGGTGCTGCGGCCCAGGGCGCCTGTCGCGCCAGTGATCAGTGTGCTCATGGTCCTTAAGTCTCGGAGTGAACGGTCGCTTTGGGAAGTACACACCTTTTTGTAAGGTGGCGTGGTGAGCAGCACGCGCACGGCCTCCCCGTCCCCCTCGCCGTCGGGTACCGCACCCGCCCGGACGCAGTGGCCGCCGATCCCGGGCACGGTCGACGGCGTCTTCCCAGCCTCCTGCCCGAGTCGCACGCTGCTCAGTCACGTCACCAGCAAGTGGGGCGTTCTCACGCTCGTGGCGCTGGGTTCGGGCACGATGCGCTGGGCGGAGATCAAGCGGACCGTCGCGGGGATCTCGGAGAAGATGCTCATCTCCACCCTGCGGGACCTGGAGGCGGATGGGCTCGTCCACCGCGAGTCCTACCCGGTGGTGCCGCCCAGGGTCGAGTACTCCCTGACGAGCGACGGCTGGGATGTGGTCCGCCTACTCACCCCCCTCCTGGAGCACCTCGACGCCCTGGCCGACCGGAACCAGGGCGCGAGCTCCTGACGGGCGCGGGGCGGCGCGGGGCGGCGCGGGACCGGGGCACCCCGCGCCTAACCGCTCAGGCGCACTCACTCCGAGAAGCGGTGGAAGACGACGACCGAGCACCCCCGACGACTACGCGTCATCAACGACCGGATGCAGCATCAAGACCCTCGCCCTCCGCCCCGGCTCCTCGGAGGTGCTTGGTGTTTTTCGGACTGTGGTGGAAAGAGTGCTGTTCTTGAGCGATGAGGGTGGGATCTGACTGTGTCGGCATCGAGGTGCAGTGGTGGGCGCGGGTAGCGGGTCGTCCTTGATGTTGCGGGTGTGGGGATCGGACTGTCGCGGAGGTGGTGAGGTCCTGTGGGCCTGCTCCTTGTGGCACCTTCCGGGTCGCGGCGCCCCGGTACACCTCAGCCCAGCTCCGCCTGGCACCTCGGGAGATGCGGAACATGCCCCTCGGTGGGAAGGACCGGGGTGCGCTGGGCGGGCGCCCGGGCGGAAGCCGGCGGGCGCGACCCTCAAGGAACGGCAGAGCCCACCAGATGGTCCACCACCACAAGAAGCAGGACCACCCGGGATACCGCCACCCAGGCCGAGCCCGGCACACGATCACAGACGACCCCACCCCGCCCCAGGGGCACAGGACGAGGCCGACCAGAAGCACCGAGCAACAAGACAAGCAGCCCAAGACACAGCTTTCAAGGCCGTCCAGGACACACCCGGCAGCCCAAGCCCAACGACTGCATCGTCCACAGCCTCCTTCGCGGACGCGATTGTCGCAGAACTATCCGGCTGACGCAGCGTCACTCGTCGAATCTCGCCGCTGAGGGGAGTGAGCGTCCGAATCCGGCCCGTCACTCGGCCAGCGCCCGGTTGGCGGCAGCCGAATAGCGCTCTCGGTGCGGAACTGAAACGATCTCGGCGGCCACCCCCTCCCCAGGCCCCGGCCCGGGCTCCCCCCAACCCGGCCCGGGCCCTCGCCTGGGCCCGGCCGGCTCCGTCAGGCCTTCTGGCGCAGGTGCCCGTACAGGCGGACCAGCGGCCCGGGCGCCCACCAGTTCCACCGGCCCAGCACCGTCATCGTCGCAGGCACGAGCAGCAGCCTCACGAGCGTGGCGTCAACGGCCACCATAATGGCCAGACCCACGCCGATCTCCTTGATGGAGATCATCTCGCCCGAGACGAACCCCAGGAAGACGGCGATAATAATGGCCGCCGCCGAGGTGATAATGCGTCCTGAGCGCTGCAGGCCGCGGGCGACCGCCTCGTCGTTGTCATGCCCGTCCTCCCAGTACTCGGTGATGCGTGCCAGCAGGAAGACCTCGTAGTCCATGGCCAGGCCGAACCCGAACGCCATGAGGCAGGCCACAATGAAGGTCTGCAGTCCCGGGGTCTGCGGCAGGCCGAGGTGCCCGTGCTCGAAGAGCCAGGATGTGATTCCGAGAGAGGCGATCAGTGAGAGGCTGTTGATAATGAGCGCCTTGAGCGGCACCACCAGTGAGCCGGTCATGCAGAACAGCAGCACGAAGACGGCCGTGATGACAATGAGCGCGGCCCAGGGCGCCCGGGCGGCCATCGAGTCGATGAAGTCGGTCTGCTGCGCGGCCGCGCCGCCCACCCAGAACCGGTACCCGGTGTCGATCGCCCGGATCCGGTCGACGGCATCGACGGCCTGCCGGCCCACCGGGTCGTCCACGTCCATGAGCACGCCGATGAGCACCGCGCCCTCGTGGTCGGCCAGCTCCGAGGCGCTCGCGCGGACGACGCCGTCCATGCCCCGGATCTCCTCCACGAGCCCGGCGGCGCCGTCGAGGTCGGTCTGCGCCACGATACTGATCGTGGGAGTGGCCAGTGCCGGGTAGTCGTCCTGCAGAATGTCGTACCCGGTGCGCACCGAGGCGTCGGCCGGCATGTACTCGACAATGTTGGCGCGCATGCGCAGCGAGCCGATGGGGGCGGCCATGGCCGCCAGGACCGCGGCGATGACGACCATGACCATCCACGGGTGCGCCACTACGCGGTGGGAGAGCCGGCTGAACACGCCGTCGTCGGAGGAGGAGTCGCCGACGGCATGCAGGAGGCGGCTGACGCCGGGCACCCGGCTGACCGTGCTCGGGCGGACCAGGTGCCCGCCCAGGAGCGTGATGACGGCCGGCACGAGCGTGACCGTGCACAGCACGGCCAGCAGCGTCACGGCGGCCGCCCCTGCCGCGATCGTCTTGAACATCGGGGAGCGCATAATGAGCAGGCCCACGATGGAGCAGGCGATGGTCAGCGCCGAGAAGGAGACCGTGCGCCCCGCGGTGGCC
>ERZ773035.3125-NODE-3125-length-10060-cov-4.859670_pt1 | contig 10060 bp, 3 predicted proteins | sample MGYA00511487_ERZ773035 | MGnify/ENA primary metagenome ERZ773035 (study PRJEB29015, sample SAMEA2737985) | human oral metagenome | biome: human oral; feature: human-associated habitat; material: dental | place: China | collected 2024 ...
GAGATATGAAAAAGCTTTTCAAGGATGCAAGATATGAAAATAATAAACTTTTAAAGTCTTCAAATCTTGAATTAATACAGCTTATGGAACAGGGAGATCATGTGGTAAAATCTCCATGGAGTAGTTGGCAGTATGGAATTAATGGCTTTTTCAGTCATTGGGGAGGTACATATAGAGGTAGAGGGGATAAATCTGAAAAATACCCTTATAATGGAATTTATGAAAGAAGTACATATAGCTTTGACAGATATACTTCTCCATATAGTGACAGTTACAACTTTTTGCAAAAGTCAAGCAATATAAAATCAGCAACTACTACTGGAAGAGAAGGATACGGATCAAATTATGGATTAACAAGTACAACAAAGAAACAGGAACCTGTAGCAAGTTTAAATGTGGAAGCTGCAATAAAGCCTAAAGAGGTAAGCAAGGCTTCAGTAGCTGCACCAAATGTTAATGTGAGTGCACCAGTATTGGCACCTTTGAGTATACCAACAGTGATTCCGCCTACTTTGACAATACCTACTCCTAATCCGCCTGTAGTAAAGGTAAAAATACCTGAAGTTAATGCAAAACCATTTTTAGATTTTTCTTTTACTAATGGTGCAATAAGTAAATGGTATGTTGTAAATACAGTTGATGATCAAGCAAAATATACAGCTAGTCCTACTAGATTTAGTGATGGTGAAAATCATTCTTTTTGGTCAGGATATAATCCAACTACTGGAGCATTAGTTCCACAGTCTGGAATAGATGGAACACCTTCAAATATAGGATACATAAATGCAAATAGTTCTAGAGTTGTTACTCCTAGAGATTCAGTTTTGTTTTATTTTGGAAGTCAGTTTTCAGGAGGTAATTCAGATATCAATAAGAGAAAATTTCATATTAAAAATATGAATTTATATCTTGCTGGAGATGTAGGAGCTGCAGGACTGACAGATGGTGGTAAACAAGGGGCTTTAGGAATACATACTGTATGGAATGGAAAATTATCAAATGTTACAGCAAATATGTATGGAAAATCAGCATTTTTATCACTTGAAACATGGTGGACTGGAAAAATAGAATTTGATGAAACTCCAGGAAATGAAGTAAAAGTAAATATAACAAAAGGACATTTAACAGCTCCTGGAGCTGGAGATCAGAATACAATATTTTTAATATTTCCAGGAACATATTCTGTAGTACAGAACTGGAGTGCTAGTTTTGGAGTGCCTTTACAACGTGGAGGATTTATAGGTAAAGTTGATGCTGATATAGAAACTAACAAGAATATAGTTTATTCAGTAGTAGGGACTCAAGGATCATTTGAAATAAATAGTAAAGGAAAATATAACATTATGGGAGATGAAAATATAGTTTATTCAGGATTTGGATACGTTCCTAACTGGAATAACTTTGTAGGAAAAGCTGATGTCAATGGAACGATGCCAGGACCAGGAGGTACTGCAAGAATAAAGGATACAAATCAGACTGGAATGACGCCAACTGTAAAACTTACAGAAGCTCCTGTTGTGAACGGGAACAGAAATATATTACTATTATTTAATGATAAGATGGCCGATGCGGAGGCTTCAGGATTATCTGTGTGGAATCAAACTAATAATCCAGATTGGAAAAAATCAGTTATTGGAATATATCAAGGACAAATTGATGCAAGAGGAAGAATAGGAACAACAAGTGCTACAACGATTGCTACAAATAATATAGGAATTTATTCTAAATCGGGTCAAAGAGGAGAAGAAATTATAAATGGACAGACTGCAAAGATAAAAACAAAAGAAGATTTGGGAGCTGATGTTCAGATTAATTATGAAAATGATCCAATACATTCTCTACAAATAAATAATATTGATATAACATTTGGTAAAAATTCTAAAGATGGTATAATGATAGCATCTGAAAGAGGAACAGTTATTGATGTAGCAAAATCTACAAATGAACACGGTAAAGCTATAAAAGATGCAAGCGGAAATGATATTTCAGGGAAATCAGATTCTACAACAGTAGATATTATGACTACACCTATAAAAGATTATACTTTAGATGGTACAGCGACTTCACTTGTTGCTTCTGCAGATGATACTAGAAATGAAGTAGCCACTGGAACAATTATTGCATATGCCGAAGGAACATGGAAAAATAGCGACCATGTAATGACATCTAATGAAGCAAAAAGATTTGAAGGAAAAGGAAGTCAAGTAAATCTTGGACAAGATGTTGTGATGAGTGCAAGATATAAAGACGATACTCCTTTAGGATCAACAACAAAAGTGGAATCTTTTCCAATAGCATATGTTGCTAAAAATGGTGGAGAAATAACGGCTGAAAAGACTACAGACGCAAAAGGATTTGGATCAATAATTGCATACGCAGACAATAGTGCGAAAATTACTTTAGATGGTGTAGTTACAGCGGTTGATGAATGGGCTGCAAATGATGCTGATACAAAACCATATTTATACAAAAATATTGGTGGATACGCAAAAGCAGGAACAGCTACAGGAAGTGGAAGTACTGTAACATTTAAAGATAATATTAAAATTCATGGTATGGGAGGATTTGCTCAAGGAAGTGGTTCATTAGTTAAATTTGAAGGTTCTAATAATGAGATTTATTCTGCAAAAGAAGGTGGTCTTGTAGCTTGGGATGGCGGTAAGATTGACTTTAAAGGTGGAAAAATTGATACTAGAAAAAGAAATTCTACAGATGATTATAGTGGAGTTGTGCCATTTTTAGCTAATACTGGATCGAATATTAATTTTTCAGGGAATACGGAACTTACTATTTCTGATGGAATACTTATGCCTGGAACGGCGGCTGATTATGCGGCTGAAGATTCATCTAATCCTGCAAATGCTGCTGCAACTGCTGGGAAAAAATATACTGGTATGAGTAATATGAAAATTAAAGTTGAAGGAAATGGTGTAATTTTAAGAGTTACAGATGGTGGAACTAGAACTGATAATAAATGGACTGGGCCTACAGGACTTATTGAAAGTGTTGAGGATGACTTGAAGATAAACAGAGGAAACTTGACGATTGGGACTGGTGCTGATTACAAGGTATATTATAAAAATGGAGAATATTCTATACAACGAGATATTGATTTAGATAATGCTCCAATATTTGACAAGATAAAATTTGTTAGAGAAAAAATATTTATTGATCCTGGAATTACAGTAAGTTCAGCTACTGGTAAGGGTATGATTGTTGGATCTGATGCTGGTGCAACTTCAAATACGCAAACGGGATATGTAAATGAAGGAAATGTGGCTATAACAGGTGGTTCTGCTTCTACAATTGCTCTTAGTACAAGTTATGGAGAGATTATAAATAAAAATACAATTACTGTAGATAATGGACTTGGAGCATATGGAGTAAATGGAAGTAAATTATTAAATGACACTAATGGAAATATTACTATTTCAGGAACTGGAGTTGGAATGGCTGCCTTTACATCTGCTAATAAACTTCAAACTTATGGAACTGATGCTAAAATTGCAAATGGATCACTTTCAAATACAGATAAAACGCTGGAAGTTGAAAATAAAGGTACGATTACTGTAAATGGAAATAATGGTATTGGATTGTATGGAGAATTGAATACTATTACTGGAGCTGCTGCTGGAGTTGAAGTTGGGAAAGCTGGAACAAGTCATGGAAATATTAGAAATGCTGGAAAAATCGTGTTGACAGGAGATAATTCAGTTGGAATTGTGTCGAAAGTAACGCCACCTGCTGGAGCTGCTGATCCTTTACAATTTGGTGGGCCTGAAGTGAAACTTAACGGAACTGGAAGTTCGGATATTGTGACTACTGGAAATGATGGAATTGGTGTTTATGCGGATAATACGAAGGTTACATTTGAAACAGATTATGGAGTGGAAGTTAAGGATAGAGGAACTGGTATTTTTGTTGAGGGAAATAATCCTTCATTGAATGACAGTAAAAACTTTGAACTTAAATATACTGGAGCACCTACGGCATCTGCGGTTGCATTCTTTATGAATAATAAATCAACATTGCCTACATCTAGTATGACGAACAAGATGAATATTACTCTTAATGATACAGTTAACAATACAGAAGGACTTGTTGGAATATTAGCAAAAGGAACTGCTGGAGATATTAACAATCAAGGAAACATTACTGGAAATGCTGGATATGGAATTATTTCTGAAGGGGTAGAAGTTAGAAATAGTGGAAATATTACTTTGTCAAATCCGTTGGATGCTGCTAGTAAAAAGGCTAGTGTTGGGATTTATGTTAAAAATGGGAACAAAATTACAAATAGTGGAGATATCACTGTAGGAAAATATTCTGTTGGAATTTATGGACATCAAGTTGAAAATAGTGGAAATATTAATGTTGGTGATGCGGGAACTGGAATATTCAGTGCTGCTGGAAATGTTGACTTGACTGGTGGAACGATAAATGTTGGAACAGATCAGGCTGCAGGAGTTTATGTGAATGGAGATAATCAAACTGTAACTGCAGGTTCTGGATCAAATATGACGATTGCTGATAATTCGTTTGGAATTATTTCTGAAAAAGGAACAGGTTCTGCTGGAAACAAAATTGTAAGTAATATTGGAAGCATTAATAATCTTGGAAATGACACTGTTTATATTTATTCAAATGACAACAGAGCCGGAGCACAAGTTACAAATAATACAAACTTGACTTCTACAGGTTCTTACAATTATGGTGTTTATTCTGCTGGAGAAGTTGTAAATAACGGAAACATTAATTTTGGTTCAGGATATGGAAATGTGGGAGTTTACAGTACTCTTGGCGGAACTGCTACGAATAATGCTTCGATTACGGTTGGAGAATCGTATTTTGATCCAATTAGTTCATTAAATAATCGTTATGCTATAGGAATGGCTGCTGGATATACTCCAACGGCTGCTGAAATTGCTGCAGGAAAAGTGGGATATACTGGAAATATTGTAAATAATGGCGTTATTAATGTTACAGGAAAAGGAAGTATTGGAATGTACGGAACTGGAGCGGGAACAACGGTTTACAACGGTACTGCTTCAAATCGTAATGCTGTGATAAACTTGAATTCGAGTGAAACTACTGGAATTTACTTGGATAACGGAGCTTACGGATATAATTATGGAACTATTAAATCGAATGGTTCTGGATTGAAAAAAGTTGTCGGAGTTGTAGTAAAAAATGGTTCGACAATTGAAAATCACGGAAATATTGATATTACTGCAGAAGATGCAAGAGGAATTTTATCAAAAGGAAATGCTTCAGGAGCTAATCTTGGAATAGTTAAAAACTATGGAACATTCAATATTAATGGTGTAACAGATTCGACTGATGCGACAGTTATTGGAGTGGATACTGCGAGTGACTTGACAAAAACAGTATCTGGAATAAAAATTGATGTTCCTAGAGGATCTTCAGTTGGAACAATAACAGTAAATGGAAATCCAGTAATACCTGAATTAGCAACAACATCAGCAGAAGAATTTCAGCCAATGGAATTATCAAAAATAGGAATGTATATTGACACTTCAAATAAAGTGTACACAAATCCTATTACAGGACTTAGTTCTTTGACAGGATTGAAAAAAGCTGACTTAATTGTGGGAGCTGAAGCTGCTCAAAATACGACTGCAAAATATATTCAAGTGGATTCAAAAATAACTGATCCATACAATGCAACAATTAGAGCTAATCCACAAATTGAAAAATGGAACATTTATTCAGGATCATTAACTTGGATGGCAACAGTCGCACAAAATTCAAACGATGGAACAATAGAAAATGCCTACCTTGCTAAAATACCATATACATACTGGGCAGGAAATGAAGCATCACCTGTAAATCCTACAGATACATACAATTTCTTGGATGGATTAGAACAAAGATATGGTGTAGAAGCACTAGGAAGCAGAGAAAATCAATTATTCCAAAAATTAAATGGAATTGGAAACAACGAAGAAATTTTATTCTATCAAGCAATGGATGAAATGATGGGTCACCAATATGCAAACACTCAAATGAGAATAAATGCAACTGGAAATATGCTTGACAAAGAATTTAGATACTTGAAGCACGACTGGAGAAATCCATCTAAACAAAATAACAAAATTAAAGTATTTGGAATGAAAGATGAATATAAAACTGATACAGCAGGAATCATTGACTATACAAGTAATGCTTACGGAGTTGCCTATGTTCACGAAGATGAAAAAATTAAAATGGGTAATTCAGATGGATGGTATGCCGGAGTTGTAACAAATAGATTTAAGTTCAGCGATATTGGTCATTCCAAGGAAGATCAGACAATGCTTAAAGCCGGAGTATTTAAGACAATGTCGCCTAAGAAGGACTACAATGGAGCATTGCAATGGACAATCGGCGGAGATGTGTTTGCCGGAATTAACAACATGAAACGTAAATTTTTAGTTGTTGATGATGTATTTGAAGCCAAGTCAAATTATAATTCCTACGGTGCTGCACTGAAAACAGATTTAGGATACGACATAAGAATGAGCGAAAGAACACATTTAAGACCTTATGGAATGCTGAAGATGGAATATGGAAGATTTAACAGCATAAAGGAAGATTCAGGACAAATGAGATTAGAAGTGAAAGGGAACGACTATTTCTCTGTTAAGCCTGAAGCTGGAGTAGAGTTTAAATATGTACAGCCGTTGGCAGTAAGAACTAATTTGACAGTTGGGTTGACGGCCGCTTATGAAAATGAGCTTGGAAAAATTGGAGATGTCAATAATGAAGCTAGAGTTAGATATACGAATGCTGACTGGTTTGGAATTAGAGGGGAAAAGGAAGACAGAAGAGGGAACGGTAAATTTGATCTAAATATTGGAGTTGATAATACTAGATTTGGTGTTACAGTGAATGCTGGATATGATACTAAAGGAAGTAATGTTCGTGGAGGTATTGGATTTAGAGCGATTTACTAAAATTTTAAAGTTTGTTAAACTAATTTTTGAGAAGGAACATTGAAACTTAGGTTTTGGTGTTCTTTTTTGTAAAAAAAATGAAAAAATAAAATTTTTATGATATAATTTATTAAATCATAAGTTTGTTTTTGGAGGTAAGTATGAAAAAAATAATTTTAAGTTTGTCAATATTATTAAGTTTGTCAAGTTTTGCACAAGAAAAATATCAAGTGGAAGTAGAACCAGCTGTAAAACTTAACCAAAGTATCCTTTCAGATTACAATTCTCAAATTGAAAAGGAAGTTGGCAGAATTTACTCAAAAGAGGAAATGTTTGGAATGATGAATAAAATGATGAATGGAGTTTTTGCTGGAAGTCAAAAAGATGGGTCAAATCAGATGAAAGAAATGATGGGTTCTTTTTTTGGAGAGGATTATTTTTCTAAAATGGTGGATACGATGTATAAATATTACAAGATTGATATAGAAAAAATAGATTATATCAATGGAGAAAAAGCATATGTAAAAGTTAAATTGGGATTTCCTGTAAATACAGATGAAATGAGCATGGATAAGATGATTGAAAGATCTGGAGAAATGGCTGAAAAAATGGACGAAGCCTTTAAGAAAAAAACGGGAAAAACAATGGAAGAATATCAAAAATCAATTTCACAAAATGATGAAAAAGCTATGAAAAAATATTTTAAAACAATAGGCGAAATTCAATTAGAAATGATGGATCAAGAATTAGAACGAATTACAAAAAATGGAAAATATGTAGGAAGAAAAGAAATTTTGGAAGCTAATAAAAAGAATGGAAAATGGGTTATTGAAAATCCAAATTTTGGGTATTAGCAGATTGAAATAGATTACTTATTGAAAGGGAAATAGGGAATTATGCATAGGGAAATAGAAAAAATGTACAAACAATTTAAAAAATTTATGGAAGAACATTCGACTGAAGAAATGAGCGAAAGTGAAATTCAAAAACTAATAGATGAATTTGAAAGACAATATAATGAAAGTACAATGAAAGGTGAAGAAGATAATTCTTTTGATGAAAGTGATTCTGAAAAGATTTATGACTATTTAGAAATGGCATTTGAAACAGAGGATGATAGTAAAAGGCTAAAATATGCAAAAGAAGTATTAAAAATGGATAAGGATAATTTGGATGCCGAATATTTGATAGCTAGTACAGATGCAAAAGATTCAATTGATATGTTAAATAGATTGGAAAAAATATTAAAGCATGGAAATGAAATAATGGAGCGGGAAGGTTTCATGGATGAAGAAAATATTGGAGAGTTCTGGGAAATAGTTGAAACTCGGCCATATATGAGGATAAAACAAAGCTATGCAGAAATTTTGGCAGAAAATGGAATGATGAAAAAAGCCGTTAAAGAATATGAAGAAATACTAAAATTAAATGAAAATGACAATCTGGGAGTCCGATTTAGATTGATGTCACTTTATGCTTTTTTTGAAGATGAAGAAAATGCATTAAAACTTTACAAAAAATATAATGGACAAAATTCAGTACAAATGTTGCTTCCAATTTCAGTTCTTTATTTTAAAAAGGGAGAATTTACCAAATCATTAAATTATTTGAAAAAAATTGAGAAAAATGTAAAAGGATTGAAAAAATTCTTTAAAGATATGATGAATGAAAGAGGAGAATTTTATCTTAATCAATTAAGCAGTATGGGATATAGACCATTTTCAACTGATGAACTTATATTGTCAATGACAGAGAATGATTATTTATTTTTGACTGCAAGTTCGTTTGTTGAATGGGCTTATGAAAAATTAGGTAAGAAAACCGGGGGAAAATCGAAGAAGGTTGTAAAGTTGAAGAAGTAAATTAGTAGTAATGCGATAGTCTAAGGAAGGAGGAATCATGATAATAAAATTTAAAAATTTAGGTCCTATTGAAAGTGGAGAGATAGATTTTAATGATTTAAAAGGGATTAATTTGATAATTGGGAAAAATAATACTGGGAAGACTTATTTGAGTAATTTGTTGTATTGTTATTTAAAAAGTAAATTTCAAGTAACAATGACAGTATTTAATTTTTTAAAGGATTTTATAAGTGAAAAATTGGACGGAGATATAGAAAATTTCAAACAGTATAATTTTTTGCTTTTAGAAAATGATAAAAAATTCGGACGATGCAGTGAGTTCGGAACCGGCTTTGACCCCGATGATACGGAGATAGCGCGAGCTGTTTATTATCTGTTGTGGATTCTAGATTTAAGAAGGAAGAAGTTTCTACTGATGATCGTCAAAATTCATTGAATGATATGATTAAAGTTGCGCTTGATGCAATAATTAAATAGTTTTATTGAAAGGAATTTACATTTATGAATACTAAATTTGTGTTTGTTACAGGTGGAGTTGTTTCTGGTTTAGGGAAGGGAATAACTGCAGCATCTCTTGGAAGGTTGCTTAAAAATAGAGGATATAAAGTTGTCAATCAAAAATTTGACCCATATATTAATGTTGATCCAGGAACAATGAGCCCTTATGAACATGGTGAAGTTTTTGTTACAGATGATGGAGCTGAGACTGATTTGGATTTAGGACATTATGAAAGATTTACAAATGTAAATTTGACAGCTACATCAAGCATTACAAGTGGTAAGATTTATAGTGAAGTTATCAATAGAGAGAGAAAAGGTGATTATTTAGGAAAAACCGTTCAAGTAATTCCTCATATTACTGATGCTATAAAATCAAAGGTGTATAATTTTATTAATTCTGATGTTGATGTTGTAATCACTGAGATAGGTGGAACAATTGGTGATATTGAAAGTCAAGCTATGGTGGAAGCGATTAGACAAATTGGCTTTGAAGTTGATATAGATGATGTTTGCTATATTCATGTAACTTTATTACCATTTATTTCAGGTTCTAATGAACTAAAATCAAAACCTACACAGCGTTCTGTTAAAGAACTACAAGCACTTGGCATTAGACCTGATATTTTAGTTTGTAGAGCTGATCAAGAAATTCCTGAAAAAATGAAGGAGAAGATTGCATTATTTTGTAATGTAAGAAAAGAAGCGGTTATTGAAAATTCTACTGTTAAAGATTTATATGAAGTTCCTTTGATGCTTGAAAAT
>ERZ773035.3126-NODE-3126-length-10059-cov-3.861655_pt1 | contig 10059 bp, 9 predicted proteins | sample MGYA00511487_ERZ773035 | MGnify/ENA primary metagenome ERZ773035 (study PRJEB29015, sample SAMEA2737985) | human oral metagenome | biome: human oral; feature: human-associated habitat; material: dental | place: China | collected 2024 ...
GGCGCCTCCGACACTCAATCAACTGAGCCCATCCGGCGGTGAGTCTACGCGGATGCCGGGGGCCGAGAAATACACTCGTAGACTGCGCTCGGAGAAGAATTCGGGGTCGGCTATTGGACGGGGGTTCGATTCCCCCCATCTCCACAATCTCCGCCACAATCCTGAGGATCTCAGTGATTGTGGCGCTTTTCTTCTATTGCCGCAATGTGCGTGTGAATACGCGCGTGAATATACGCGTCCTGAATGAATCCAGAGTTCTTCGGAAAAGGGCATCAGAAAATCTGCTTCCCGTATGAAAACGTATGCAGATTACGATTTGGTGAAGCTTTGGGGGACAAGTCCCTATTTCTTGACGAGATTGCCGCAAATGCTCTACTATCTCCGGTGTGGAAACGTATCCACAACTCCGAACTGTGCATAGACAACATATTGCAACGGAAGGCTCAATGATGCGCGCACGCTACGCTGCTCTCCCCGCCGCACTCCTGGCACTCTCTCTCGCCGCCTGCTCTGCCCCCGAAGGCCAGAGCACCCAGGGAGGCTCCGCCTCGGCAGATACCCTGAATATTGCCTGCTCCCAGCAGGAAGATTTCTGCCAGGCGATTGTCACCGCCTACACCAGGGAAACCGGTCAGAAGGCCACATACGTTCGCCTGGGTGCCGGCGAAGTCCTCGCCCGCCTCGAAACCAACCCCGGTGAATTCGACGTCTGGTCCGGCGGCCAGGCCGAAAACCACCTCGTCGCCAACGACAAGGGCAAGGTCGAAAAGTACGTCTCGAAGAACGCCTCCGCACTGCCCTCGCAGTACAACAACGCCGAAGGCATCTGGTCCGGCTTCTACACCGACTCCATTGCGTTCTGCTCCAACAAGAAGGAACTCGAACGCATCGGCGCACAGGCTCCCACCTCCTGGCAGGACCTGCTCAAGCCCGAATTCAAGGGGCGCATTGCCATGCCGCACCCTGCCACCGCAGGCGTTGGCTACATGGCCATGTACACCGTCGCCACCCTGAACAACGGCGACCAGGAGAAGACCATTTCCTACTTCAAGGAACTGGTTCCCAGCATCATGCAGTTCTCCAAGTCCGCAGCAACCGGTACCGAACAGGCCGGACGCGGTGAGGTGGCCGTTGCCATCGCCCTCGACTCCGACTGCGAAAAGGCCAACAAGGCCGGATATTCCGACCTGGTCACCACCTACCCCTCGGAAGGCACCGGCTACGAAGTGGGCGCAGTCTCCGTCCTCGCGGGTGCACGCAACCCCGAAGGCGCCAAGGCCTACATGGACTGGTTGCTGACCACCAAGGCTCAGGATCTCTACGCGGACGTCCCCTCCTTCGCAGCACCCACCCTGCCTGACGCCAAGGTCGGTCCGAACGTCCCCAAGCAGGACGTCGTGAAGCACGTGGACTGGGATGTACGCAAGGCAGCTGACTCTCGCGCCAACTACATCGGCATCTTCGAAAGCCAGATCGCCGGAGCAAGCTCCGCCAAGTGAGACCACGGGGTGCGCGAGAACCCACTGAGGAACTCGCGCAACCCGTGTGCGTCTCTCCTGCCGTTTTCATTGGAGACAAGCTATGAGCATTCCACAGCTGCGTAAAGGTCGGCAGCTCGACATCCCCGTCGCCCTCATCACCACGGTGACCGTTATCGGGCTGATTCTCCTCCTGGGAATCCCCGTTGCCAGACTCATCGGTATCGGCGTGTCCGAACGCGGGCTGGCAGCTATCACCCAATCCTTCGGCGCCAACGTCGACACCCTGGTGAACACCCTGGTGCTGGGACTGTGCGTCGGAATTGTCGGAACCTTCATCGGATTCGTCACCGCATTCGCCCAAGTGTTCCTCACCTTCCCCGGGAAGAAGCTCCTGCACTGGGTGACCCTCCTGCCCACGATTTCCCCGCCCTTTGCGACGGCCACCGCCATCATCACCCTGTTCGGTAAGCGCGGCATCATCACCTACGGAATCTTCGGCATCGAGAACAACATCTACGGCCTGGTGGGTCTGGTCATGGTGCTCTCCCTGACCTTCGCGCCCGTGGCCTACCTTAATATCCGCGGCATGATGGAAAACTTCGACAACTCCCTGTTCGAAGCATCCGCCACCCTCGGAGCGCAGCCGCTGAGTACCCTGGTGAAAGTCACCATCCCCATGGTGGTTCCCGCAATGCTGGCCTCCTTCCTTGTGCTTTTCGTTGAAGGCATCGCTGACCTGGCAAACCCCCTGGTACTGGGCGGTGACTTCCGAGTCCTGGCCAGTCAGATTTACTTTGCCGTCGCAGGAAGCGGTGACATCGCAAGTGCCGCAGGAATTGCCCTGGTGCTGCTCCTGCCCGCACTCACGGTGTTCGCCGTTCAGAAATACTGGTCGAACCGTAAGTCTGTGATCACCGTGACCGGTAAGCCCGTGGGCTCCCTCAAAGAGGTCACTGCGTCCAGCGTCAAGATCCCCATGCTCGTCCCCGTCTACGGGTGGATCGTCTTCGTCATCGTCGTCTACATGACGCTCTTCGTGGGAAGCTTCGTCAAGATCCTCGGCGTTGACAACACCTTCACGATGGAACACTTCTGGTACGTCCAGCGCCTGGGATCCTCCGCAATTGTCACAACGCTGTCGATGACCCTGGTCGCCGCTCCGATCGCAGCCGTCATGGCGCTGATTATTGCGTGGTTGGTCGTCCGCAAGTTCCCGAAGATCGGTAAAATCTTGGATTTCTGGGGCATGCTCGGTATAGCAATCCCCGGCACCGTCCTCGGTCTGGGATTCGCCCTGGCCTACTCCAACCCCACGTGGCTGTTCGGCAAACAGATTCTGCCCACTCTGGCAGGTGGCTTGGCCGTCGGAAGCGGCGCCATCGCCATCATCCTGGTCTACATTGCGCGCGCCATCCCCACCGGCCAGCAGGCCTGTATCTCCGCGCTCAAACAGATCAACCCGCAGGTGGAAGAAGCCGCGCGATCCCTGGGAGCCAGCCAGGTGTCCACCCTGGTGAAAGTGACACTTCCGCTGGTGCGTTCCGGCATCGTCACCGCCGTCACCTACGGCATCACCAAGTCCATGACCATGATCACCGCGATCATCTTCATTACGACGCCTCAAACCAAGGTGATGACCTCCCAGATCTTGGACGAGGTTGATGCCGGGCGTTTCGGCCACGCCTTCGCCTACTGCACCCTCCTCATCGGCCTCGTGCTCATCATCTTGATGATCGCCAACCTTCTTGTTAACCGACTGAATCGCTCCACCAGGACGGTAGTGAAATGACGACTGAACACCACACGCAGGCAGGCGCACTCCAGCTGCGCTCTGTCACCAAAATCTACGATGCCAAGCAGGGGCAGCACCGAGCTGTTGACAGCATCAACCTCGACATTGAGGCCGGAAAATTCGTGACCTTCCTGGGACCGTCCGGCTGTGGGAAGACCACGACCCTGCGTATGATCGCCGGATTTGAGGACGTTACGGAAGGCGAAATCACCCTGGACGGCCAGTCCCTGGTGTCTGTCCCGCCCGAAAAGCGCCCCATGTCGATGGTCTTCCAGTCCTACGCGCTCTTCCCACACCTGACGGTGAAAGACAACGTGGGATTCGGTCTGAACTACCAGAAGCTCCCCGCCGCAGAACGTGAGCAGCGGATCGCTGACGGTCTGGCGCTCATGGGGATCGAACAGTACGCTCACCGCTACCCGCATCAGCTGTCCGGAGGCCAGCAGCAGCGCGTTGCCCTGGCGCGAGCACTCGTCATGGAACCGAAGATCATCCTCTTCGACGAACCCCTCTCGAACCTGGATGCGCGCCTGCGTCTGCGCATGCGCAGCGAAATCCGTGCACTCCAACAGCGTCTGGGACTTACCGCGATCTTCGTGACCCACGACCAGTCCGAGGCTCTCACCATGTCCGACATGATCGTGGTGATGAGCGCGGGCACCATCGAGCAGGTCGGGGAGCCGCGTGAAATCTACCATCGCCCGGTGAACCGCTTCGTGGCCTCCTTCATGGGAACTGCATCCTTCGTGGCCGGCACGGTCAGTGAGGTACGAGGCGACCGCTACCTGGTGGCCACCCCGCTGGGTGATCTGGACACCGCGGGAGTCCCCGGACTTGGTGTTGGTGATCACGTGGAGTTGGTCGTCCGAGCAGAAAACACCGCGGTCGGCCTGGATGCACCCGGGAACGAGCAGGCAGGGGAGGGCAGAGACGTGGTTCTGGAAGCCACAGTGCGCTCCGCAGCCTTCGACGGCTCGGTCAACACCTACGTCCTGGACACCGCGGCGGGCACCCTCGAAGGCCGTTCTCACGGCATGAATGAACTTCATGCTGCCGGAGAGAAGGTCACCTGTGTGATCTCGCGCGAGTCCCTGTGGGTGATTCCCGCGGATTCCTCGGAGAAATAAAAGGTCGGAACCATGCGACGCTTTTTTGATCGTGAGGATACGCGGTGGCGCCGAGGAAATGGTGCGCTCCACTTCTACCTCGCGCCCCCCGAGGATTCCCCCCTGTGGGACTTGGTGCGCGAGGCGGAAAAACCCCTGTCAGCGCTCCCACAGATCGGTATCCAACCGCCGGAGTGCATCCACGTGACGGTGCAACGCCTCGATCTGTATCGAGACGAGATCAGTGACGCCCAATGGGAGAAACTGCGCTCGCAGATGGATCGTCGCATGGCGCAGATCGCCCCCTTCACGTTGACCTTCGCTCCGCCGGCCGTCCAGGAACGGGCAGTGGAAGTGATTTCCCCAGAGAACCCCTCATTTACGAGGCTGATCGACGCTGTGCGTGACAGCATCGTTGACGCGGGGCTGGGGGAGGCGCTCACGGATCCGCCGTTTGGCCCCCATTTCAGCCTGGCCTATGCGGTTGCGGGGACGAGTAGCGAAGAGGATCGGGCGCTTGCTGATGCTCTTCACGCTCTGAAAACCGACAATTCGATGGAGTGCTCACAGATCGCTCTTGTCGAAGTCGATCAAGACCAAGAGGCCGGTATTTTTTCCTTCCGTCCTCTATATACTTGGACGGTCGGAACCCCGCGCTGACGTCGGGGAATACCCCACCACTCACTGAAAGGCGGATGTTCGAGGATGCCCAGAAAGAAACGAGCCAGCATCATTGATGTGGCTCAAGCAGCGGGAGTGTCGCAGGCGACTGCCAGCCGCGCACTTTCTGGGCATCCCGCCGTCAGTTCCCAAGCGCGCGTCGCTGTGCGCCAAGCTGCCGCCCGCCTCGGATATGTGCGAAACCTCGGTGCTGCTGGGATCGCCAGTTCCAGCACCACCACTGTCGGCCTTTTGGTGCGCAACATTGGACACAGCTTCTATGGGAAAGTTGCAGAAGAACTCCAAGCGCACACCGACGAACTCGGGTTAGAACTGCTGATTACCGCCGGAGGCGACAGCGAAGAAGGCCAGATGCAGGCCATTAACAACCTCGTGGGACACGGGGTGGGCGTGGTTATCGTTGCTTCTGGTCGAGTATCGAACGAGGCCATGCAGTATGCGGCTTCCTTCGTCCCGCTCATTACTATCGGCTGTGGGGAAACCCGCCCTGAATTTGATTCCGTGCGCATCGATCCCGCGTATGAAGCGATGCTGGCACAAAAAGTTGTGGCCTATGGACACCGGAAAGTTGCTGTCACCGCCACCAGCCACCCTCTCGCGGCCACCCTGCATGCCCGTACCGCAACCTTCATTACCCAGCTGGTTGTCGACGGCGTCCAGCCACATATCGTGACGTCTCACAGCGACTACGGTGAGGATCTTTTCGACGGCATTGACCGGGCGATTGATGCCGGGTGTACTGCGGTCATTACGGGAAGTGATCTGATTGCGGTGAAAATTTTGGAACACTTGGCGTCGCGAGGGATTGCCTGCCCGGAGCAGGTGTCGGTGACGGGCTTTGACGCGACCGGTCCGTATTCTTCACCGCTTTTGAACCTGACGACGGTTGCGCAACCGGTGCGTGAATTGGCGAGGCAGACCGTGCTGCTCGCGCAGGAACGCCTAGCCGGTTCCGAGGCGCGCAACGCCTCGATCCTGGTGCCCGGAGAGTTCATCGAAGGAGGAACTCTGGGGCGCCTTCCTGAGGTCAAATAGGGATCTTTTCTCGTAAAAACGGACTGTGGGTGGAGGGGATCTATAGCTTTCTCCTCCACCCACAGACGTCGCTAGCGAACAATCACTCGATCAATATCAGGAGCCCATGGGGTGTTCCCTGAGATGGTCACAGTATTTGTACCGGAGTGGAGTTCGACTGGAATATCAACGGTTCGGACGATTTCCCATCCGCTGGGCTGCCCGTCATTTCCTTTTCCGGAACGTGGAGGTGCCACCACAATATTGCGGTCGTTGACGCGTAGCAGGAAAGGTGGTTGAGGAAATCTCTGGGATGCTTGCCCTCTACCCCGACGAGGAGGTTGAGCGCGCCTCACGCTGCCATGGCCACCAACAAAAGGTGATCGCGAGTCGGCACGAGTTCGACACGTGCCCCCTGAGCTCCACAGATTCCCACTCATCGCCTGCAATAGCAGCGATGCCCGCCTCGGCTGGGGTACGCGGTGGGTACAACAAAACGGCCCCGGCCGCCGGAAGATGTCTTCCAGTGGCCGGGGCCGCGTTGGTATCCTCCTCAGATGTCGGACATGATCTCGCTTGGAGGGTCCGGGATGGGCAGAAGCCTCATCCCTTTCGGGAGCGTCAAGAGAAGATCCTCGATGATGCGCTGGAGCTTAGCGCTCCGACGACGTTATCGAGGTGGACCCGCGGCACCGCCGCCCTCCTGACTGCGCCCCCTGGCCTCACCCTCGATGTCGGCGCGGGTCTGACCGCCAGGAGTCACGACCCGCACCCGCTCGAGAAGACTCACCCCGCCGATTCGGATTCTGGCGAGCACCTGGTAGACCGCTCACGCCGTCGCGAGGAATGACGTTCGTCGGCGAACAAGGTAAAGAGATGCGCCCCAGCGTTTGCAACGCGGGGGCGCGAGAGCAGGCGAAAAGGTTGCTCGTGAAAAAGGATATCACGTCCCGTCGGCCTTTGTGGCTGTGACGATTGTTGAATGGTGGCCTGGCCTTGGCGTTCGGCCTTGTGAAGGGACTGGGTATGCGCGGCCTCGAGAACCAAGGGCGTTGGCCCGAGTGGTTGCTTGTTCCCGGCCTGGTACTCGCTGGCTTGGCGGTGGTGCTGGTTCGCTCCGATGCGTGGGAGGGTGCACGGTTGCGCTGAGAGTACCGTCCACAGCACGGCGCGCCTCGCGGCTCAAAACTGGAGAACAACACCGAGCGAACAGTGGAGTGTATTCCTCAGATTGAGAGCGTGGAGGCACGGCAATGAATGCGCATGCTCCGTCTGGTGGCGCGATCGCGGTGTTTGCGGCGCAGGTCGTGTCTGCGTCGCCCGCCGGTTCATTGCCCCGGGCCTGTACCCACGCGCCGGCAGTCTCGTCGGGCCGTGCCTGGCTCTCGTCGCCGAGGAGATCGACCTGCCCGGCGGGGTTGTCGAGGCCTGGCAGCGCCGTGCTCAGACACGATTCCGCTCCTAAGCAGCCGAAAACGCGCCTCAAACGGGCGCTTTTCATGCGCCCAGCGCAAAGAGACTCCCTCGAGCGTCCATGTGGGGCTCGTCGGAGTTTGGTTTGGGGTGGGTCATCGTGAGGTAGTTGAAAGCAGTGCTCGTCTAGCGGCGAGGTTGATGACCTCGGCGCCCTGCTGCTGGTGGGCTGTGTTGGAGTTGGTGCCTGTCCAGGCGGTGATAAGCGTGGTGGGTACGCCTGTTGCTTCGCTGACTCGTTTGAGAGGGGTGCCCGGCCAGGCGCGTTCGGTTGCCTGCGTGAGGAGTGAGGGCCTTTCGACGGGGACGTCAACGGGTTCGTCGAGGCGCCAGCCGCGCGCGTTGATCTGTCCGTACATGCTCTTCGCGCGCCCGGGCGAGATCAGGTGTAGCCCTTCGGCGCGCTTCACGATGGCCATGAGTGACACCCCGAATCGTGCCTTGAGGCGCATGTAGTCGGGAATCGTCGACCGCTCGCCAATTGAGGCGCGCATGGGTGCCGCTGGCAGGAGGAGCGCTCCCGCGAATTCGAAGGCCATGCGTTCACGTGGCGACCTCGCACGAGGAGGGGTCGCCAGGTCGTGGTCGAAGAGCAGATGAGCGAGCTCGTGGGCGATCGTCATACGCTGTACGTCGCCCCGCTCGGGCCCCAAGGTTGCCATCACGGGCCGATTCTCACTGGCAGAGGGGCGCGATACGCCCGCCATTGTCGTTCCATAGGAACGTTGTGGGTCCAGGTTTGCGACCACCGCAACACCCATACGCTCCACCATGCGAGTCATCGATGCGACCGGGGTGTCCGCTCCTAATCCTGCGGCCTCACGGACCGCCGTGGCTGCGTCGTCCGCATCCATGTCCAGCACGTCGGGAGGTGTGAACGGATAGTATCCCGAACGCTGCGACGCTGCGCGCCACAGGTCCCCCGCAAGCTGCGTGAGCGCCCCGATCCTACGCTCCTCAAAGGCCCTCGTCGACGCCTTCTTGCGGAACGTCACCGCAGCAGCGTCTGATGCCCGCGGCGCGCGCGCAAAGAATGAGAGGGGAACGGTGAATTCAGCAGCGAGCCGAACAGCCAGGTCCTCGGAAAGCGGTGATACGCCGTGGATGACCTTCGAGACAGCTCCCTGCGATACTCCAAGCCGCTCGGCTACCTGTGCCTGCGTTATCCCCTCCAGGGCAAGGAGAACCCCCAGACGCCCACCGTAGTAGTTAGCCCGCGAAGCCATGTCCCTCAGCCTCGTCGGCGTCGATCTGCGCGAAGAAGTCCTCCTGCGCGTTCTCTTGCGCATCAGTGAACCGCAAGGAACTCAGCCAGTTGAGGTCCTCGCTCAGGGGAATGCTTGCATCGATAGGAGTCTTGCCCAGGTACCTACCCTGCCCTTTCGGGTCAACCAGGCGCAGGGTGAAACCGTCATCCGCGCGGCCAGGGGTGTTGTAGTCCCACAGGAGCAGAAGATTCAGCTGGGGTATCGGGCTGTCGACCTCAAGGAGAGAGGGTTGCCAAAAGGCTTGTCGCGCCCCATTCCTGCCCGCAGCTGGAACCCCGCCGGGGAAAACCGTCGGCGACTCCTTCAAGAATCGCGCAGTGACATCGTCCGACTCTATGATCAGTTGCGCCATCTGCTGCGGCCTACCGGCAATGCGCCACCCCGGAGGTAGAATCTCATCGGCCATCAGGAGCTCACGCAGACTCGCGCGCGACGAGCGGACGCAGCGCAGGGTATCTCTCGTGCGCGAGGCCGCGCATACGCGAATCGGCGTCCTGAAGCGCTGCCCCATGCGCGGACCACATGGCGGGGGAGAGAGCTTCGGCTGCGCGCTGGATAACTGCAATCATGTCCTTGTCGGGCATAATATTCCTCCTCGTGCCTACGAGGAATACTATGCGTCAAAAAAACATGTTGCGCCATGGGTTGAGACCCCTTCCTCGCGTTTGTGCTCAACTTCCGGATGCGCCCGCGTCCCTGCGGCGATCGCCGCCTGCTGCCCCGCCGGCCACGTCCGCAGGGTCGATAACATGAGGAGCGGTCATCGTTGTGCCTCCACATCGTTTCGAGTGAGAAGTGGAGAGCTTTCTCGAAGGATCACGCGGTGACCGCACGCATGTCAAACGGGCCGATCACCACACGGTTGCACCACTATGTGGGACGCTACCGGTCTTGTGTGCTGAGGCGCGATGTCGTGATGGTTGGGCGCGGAGTTACCGTTGCCTCCTGATACCCCTGGGGGTATTATCGATCGTGTCGCGGCGGGGACGCTCGCCAGTGGGGACAGAGACAGAAAGTGAGCGGAACATGCGAGTAGTTGTCGTCGGAGGGGTCGCGGGCGGCATGAGCGCGGCGGCGCGCCTGCGCAGGCGCGACGAGGCAGCGGAGATCATCGTCCTGGAGCGGGGGAGCTATGTATCCTTCGCGAACTGCGGTCTCCCGTACTACGTCGGCGGCGAGATCGACGACCCCGCCAAGCTCCTCCTGCATACCCCGCAATCCCTCAAGGCCGCCCTGAATCTGGA
>ERZ773035.3127-NODE-3127-length-10059-cov-3.221411_pt1 | contig 10059 bp, 7 predicted proteins | sample MGYA00511487_ERZ773035 | MGnify/ENA primary metagenome ERZ773035 (study PRJEB29015, sample SAMEA2737985) | human oral metagenome | biome: human oral; feature: human-associated habitat; material: dental | place: China | collected 2024 ...
TAGGCAAACAGCGTCAGCAGGAAGAAGGGAATCGGCTCCAGCGAGGAGAAAATGTTGCCGACCAAGTGCCAGTAGCCCGGCAGGCCGATGAAGTAATAGTGGTGAGCCGTGCCCAAAATGCCCGAAAACAGGGCCGTGGCCATGATCACGTAAATCCACTTGTCCACCACTTCGCGGTCAGCGCCAGTGGTCTTGATGAGCACGTAGGCCAGCAGCGAAGCCAGAATCAGCTCCCACACGCCTTCCACCCAGAGGTGAACCACGAACCACCAGTACATCTTGTCGCGCACCAGATCGTGCGGGTTGTAGAACGAGAACAGGAACATCAGCGCCAGGCCCCACAGCCCAATCATCAGGATGGTGGTGACAGTGGTCTTGCGGCCTTTCAGATAGGTCATGCTCAGGTTGAACAGCATGGCCAGCGCCACGATGACGATGCCCACCTTGGTCGGCAGCGGCTGCTCCAGAAACTCGCGGCCCATGGTCATGAGCAGGTCATTGCCGGTCAGCTCCGCCAGCCGGGCGTAGGGCACCAGCAGATAGCCCAGGATGGTGGCTGCGCCTGCTACCAGAAAAATCCAGAACATCAGCAGCGCAAGCCCCGGGCTGTACAGCTCGGTTTCCGCTTCTTCGGGCACCAGGTAGTAGGCTGCGCCCATGAAGCCGAACAGCAACCACACGATCAGCAAGTTCGTGTGCACCATGCGGGCCACATTGAACGGAATGTGCGGAAACAGAAAGTCGCCATAGATGTACTGCACGCCCATGACCAGACCAAAAATGATCTGGCCCACAAACAGGCCCAGCGCTGCAATGAAATACGGCTTGGCAACCGCCTGCGACTTGTATTTGAGGGTAAAGGTGGTATTGCTCATGATGGATGAATCCTCTCGTGCGGCGATCAGCCTTCGATATTGGGCGGCCAGCTTTCAGTATCGATTTCGCCGGTCCATTTCAGGAACTCGACGAGGTCGTCGAGCTGCTCATCCGTCAGGTTGAACTGCGGCATCTGGCGGCGGCCCTTTGCGCCCAGCGGCTGCGCCTGCATCCAGCCTTTGATGAACTCGGCGCCGCCATCGTCTCCGCCTCGGCGCTTGTAAACGTTGCCCAGCTCCGGCGCGAAATACGCGCCCTCGCCCAGCAGCGAGTGGCAGCCCACGCAGTTGCGCGTTTCCCAGATTTTCTTGCCGCGCACCACCGCTTCGCTCATTTGCGACTGGTTGCTGCGCTCAGGAATGCGGCGTTCGGAATCAAACACCAGCCCGATGAAGATGAAAATGAAAAACAGCGACCCACCGTAGAAGATGTTGCGGGCCATCTGCTTGGTGAACCCGCTTGATGCTCCTGAACTCATGGTTCAATTTCTCCGAGGTTGAAAAACGACGGTGGAGCATAGCGAATCTCAAAAACCCATCCTTGAAACAAGTCAAATACGCCGGATTTCCATCGGTTCGGTCTCTGAAGGGGAAATTTATATTGGTAATAACAATTCTCATTTGCAAATAAAGAGATGAATTCCTCCCGCCGCGATATACGCATTTGTGGCGCTTTTTCCGCGAAAGGCCATGCGCCTGGCCTTCCTGAGCAGCATGCGCCGGGCCGATACGCCAGCGCCCTGCCCTGCTAGCATGCCCGCCCCTGTTTCACTCGCAAAGGAGATTTGCCATGACCTCATCCCCAAGCCCCTGCGCCGCCCGCCTGCTGGCCGCCGCCTGCACCGCCGCCGTGCTGGCTGGCTGCGCCAACGTCACTGAAGGGCAGCGCAACGTCATGATCGGCACCGGCGTGGGCGCGGCGGCGGGCGGCCTCATTGGCGATGGCCGGGGTGCGGCCATTGGCGCGGCCGTAGGCGCGCTGGGCACCTACGCCTGGACGCAGTACATGGAAAACAAGCGCCGCGACATGGAGCGCGTGACCGCAGGCACCGGCGTCAGGGTGGAGCAGACGGCCGACAACCAGCTCAAGCTCAGCGTGCCCAGCGACATTTCCTTTGCCACCAACAGCGCGCAAATCGTCTCCAGCCTGCGCCCTGTGCTGGATACCTTTGCCAACGGCCTGAGCCAGCAGCCGGGCCTGGAAATCGTCATCGTCGGTCATGCCGACAGCAGCGGCAACGACGCCATCAACGACCCCCTGGCCCGCAACCGCGCCGCCAGCGTGCGCGACTACCTCGTCTCGCGCGGCGTCAGCAGCGCCCGCATCCAGACCGAAGGGCGCGGCTCGCGCGAACCCATTGCCAGCAACGCCACCGCCGAGGGCCGTGCGCGCAACCGCCGCGTGGAAATCTTCCTGGCCGAACGCGCCCAGCAGCAACCCGCCTACCAGCAGCCAACACATCAGCAACCCGCGTATCAGCAGCAGCCCGGCTACTCCACTCCCGTCGGCACTCCCATGAATTGATGAGGCCTCATGAGCCGCCTCCCGCTGCCCGCAGACTGGCTCGTGCCGGACTGGCCCGCCCCGCCCGGCGTGCGGGCCGTCTGCACCACACGCTCTTGCCCAGCAGGTGACGCGCCGTCGGCCGCGCCCTGGGGCGGCTTCAACCTGGCGGATCACGTCGGCGACGCACCGCAGGCCGTGGCCTCACACCGCGCCGCGCTGGCCGCCTGCACGGGCGCGCGGCCTGTTTTTCTGAAGCAGATGCATGGCTGCCACGTAGCGGAACTTGATGCGTACGCGCCTGACGGCCAGCCTGCTGATGCCGCCGTTACCACCAGCTCCGGCGTAGCCTGCACCGTCATGGTGGCCGACTGCCTGCCCGTGCTGCTGGCCCGCGCGGATGGCGCGGCAGTGGCTGCCGCCCATGCGGGCTGGCGCGGGCTGGCGGGCGGCGTGATCGAAGCTGCGGCGCAGGCCGTGCGTCGCCTGGGGCCGCTCCCGCCCGCATCTGCAGCGTCCGCCACATCCGCCGTCGAAGTCGTGGCCTGGCTAGGCCCCTGCATCGGCCCTGACGCCTTTGAAGTCGGCCCTGAAGTGCGCGCTGCCTTCACCGCCGCCCGCCCTGAAGCCGCCGCCTGCTTCACCCCTCGCCCCGGCGGCAAATGGCTGGCCCATCTGCCCGCCCTCGCCCGCCAGCGGCTGGCCGCGCTGGGCATCCCCGCCTGGGGCAACGACGGCAGCCCCGTCTGGTGCACCTTCAGCCAGCCGCAGCTTTTTCACTCCTATCGCGCCCGCCCCGTCACGGGCCGCATAGCCGCCTGCGTCTGGCTGGCACGGGGTGAGAGTTAAATGCTTTTTCCGAATTGCTGCTATCGCTTCCCGTTCACTACGAAAAATAGCCAACTCGAAGAGCAGGTTCAGATTGGCACTCCCGGTTTTTTTGACCGGCACATGCAGGGACAGAGCACAGCCACCCTAGTAGATACCCTAGTTAGGGTGCTTACTATCTAGAAGCCATCCTAGCTAGACAAAGACTGAGCGTGTTTTTACGATGCATGCTGTTCCAACACGTTCAACGGAGTTCAAACCATGAGAGTAGGCGCATACGGCCCTGGCCATTCCTGTTCCCAAGCGCATTTTTGCAGCCCCACCCAAGCAGCTTCCGCCAAAGTGGACAACAGCCGGGGCTATCCGATAGGCGACGGCACGTTTGCCGACAGCGCCAGGGGCATAGCGCCACAAAAAGATCTGGATTTGCAACTATCCATGATGGCCAATGATGCGTACGAATCAGAAAAAACGGAGCTGACTCATACGCAATCCGAAAGGGAGTTGAGAAATGCTGGGTGGCAGCGCCTGCGTCCAGCAGGTGATCATTTTGTGGATGGCAAAGGCAATAATGTTGCCATCCCCGGTATTACTCCAAACATGCTGCACGATAAAAAGAGTGGTTTTGATGCCGCTATTTATCAGAATAAAGATGGTCAATATGTCATTGCTTTCCGCGGCACAGATAAATGGATTGGAAAAGAAGGAGCTGACATTAAAGCCAATGGCGGACAAGTCTTGGGTATGAAAACTGTTCAATATGAACAAGCAAGATTTCTAGCTCACCGTGCTATTGCGGCTTTTGGCGAAGGTAATGTGATTTTTACGGGGCACTCTCTGGGCGGAGGTTTGGCATCAGCCGCCATGGTGGCAACAGGCGCGCCTGGCGTGACTTTCAATGCAGCTGGCTTGAGCGACAACACCTTGCGCAGTCTTGATCCGAGCAAGACTCCCAATGCCCTTCGTGAGGAATTGGCCAACAACGGCCAGATTCGCCGCTACAACATAGAAGGCGAATTGCTGACGGGAATTCAGCAAGGGGCGATGCTCGCACCCGACGCCGTAGGGCATGAATGGCGCTTGGAAGCTCCAAAAGGCGCTTCCAAAATCCCTGTGTTGAATTCCGTGGAGTTGCATGGAGGCAAAGGAGATGGCCAAGCTTATGTCGAAGCCATGCGCGAAGGCGCCCCTTATCACCCAGCAGGCAAGCCGCTTCCTCTTTCTGCGGCAGAGCATCTCGGAGAAGCCGGATTCAACTTGCTGACATCGGCGGGGAGTAATGCTTTTGAAGCCGGTTTCAATGCGGGCAAGATATTTAATGAGAGGAGCCAGGCCGTCAGCGCCATCTTCCAAAATGAAATCGCCAAGGGGCGTGTGCTGTCTGGAGGCATCCAGGCAACGGGTGAAGTGGCCGATGGCTTTCTAGATGCAGGCGCTGGCGTTGTAAGAGAAGGCGGCGATTTTGTGGGCGATGCGGTCCGCGAAGGAGCCTCGTTTTTTGGCAACGTGCTGCGCAATACAGGCAAAGCACTCGGCCTTGAAAAGCCGTTCGGCCAAGCAGCCTCATTCGTTGAATCAGTGGGCGAGCGTGCCAATGCATTGATTGACGGCGTAAGCCGCAAGGCTGCCGTACTGATTGACAAGGCGGGCGATGGCATCAAATGGGTCGCTGGCAAGGCCGCCAACGGTGTGAAATGGGCCAGTGGCAAGCTGGCTCAGGGCGCGCAATGGCTGGGTGACAAGGTGACACAAGGCGCACAGAAGATCGGCAGCGCCATCAGCCATGGCGTGCAAAAGGTGGGCAATGCCCTTGCCGGTATCGGCAAAACGATTGCAGGCTGGTTTTGATAGGCCAGGTCTGAGAACCCGTTCACGATTTATCCGTTGATGCGAAGCCGCCTCGGGCGCCCTGTTGCGTTGTAAATCCTCGTGGAAACACGAAGCCCGTTTGTGGTTTGCGCCTGGCAGCTCCTCCCGAGCCGCTTTTTCGCCTCTCACAACCAGACGCTGAACAGGTTCTGAGATTTGATTAGAAAGAAAACACTTGGCAGCCCGCGCAGGCGCTTTTCTTTTAACCGCTACCATGGCTTTCTCCCTTTATTTCCTACGTAACATGATGCGCAGACGATGGATGCTTCTGTCCACGCTGGCCTTTATGGCTGCCTCGGCCTGCGGTCAGCAAGGTTCAGATATGAGCAATGAAAAATTCGCGACCCCAAAGGATGCAGCGCTATATCAGGCGGCAGCCAAAGGTGATTTGACGCAAGCACGCCAGCTGCTGGCCGAAGGTGCGAGCCTCAACAGCCGCAATGCCAGAGAAATGACGCCGCTGGACGTTGCCATGGTGGAAGGCAACCGCCGCGCCTTTGACAGCCTGCTGGAGCTGGGAGCAGACCCCACTTGGCTGGGCGACGCGCGCGACACCTCCATGCACCTGGCCGCCATCTTGCATGACAGTCGCTGGCTGGCCGTGCTGCTCAAGCGTGGCTTTTCTACCGAGGTGAAGAACGCGCTGGGTGAAACCCCGCTGTTCGGCGCTCTGGGTCCCGATACCCAGGACAACATGCAACTGCTGCTGGATGCTGGGGCTGATGTGCATGCGCGCGCAAAAGACGATCGGACGCTTCTGCACCATGCGGCCATGATTGGCAGTTTTTCCGACATCCCTCGCTTGCTGAAGTTAGGGGTAGATCCGCGCGCAGAAGATCAGCTGGGCAAGACATTTCAGTACTACTTTTTCATGGGGCCGCGCGACCCTGAAGTAGAGAAAAAAGTGCGCACCTGGCTACACGACCACGGCATTGCCGTGGAAGAGCGGCGCAAATAACAAATGCGCGAACGGCGGATGCTTCCGCCCAACGCAGGGCTGGATGGCTGCTTCGGCTTGCGGGCAGCCCGATTCAAGCGCAGCGATGGCCATTAAGGGCATCCAATCCGCCCGCCTTGTGCGGCATGTGCGGCAAGGCTTGCAGGAAGATGCGGCGCGCCATTTCCGCCATTTCCGCCATTTCCTTTTCACATTCATTGAAAAACGGGCAAAGCGCGAACCCAAGGCCCCGCCGAACGTTGCCCGCTGCCTGGCAGGCTCTTTGAAGGATGTCCAAGCAAGCCAGCGAAGCATGTCCGCTTTGAAGCTGTCACCCTCTGGATCGTCTGCCAGGCCATCAAAAACAGGAGCTGATTTATAGGGTGCCAAAACGGCGCCAGCGCCCATTCCACTAGGACATCACGCTATGGATTCGGGAGCTGAAAACAAGCTTTCCCGATGCTCCCCACGGGCCTTACGCCAGCATCTGGCGGGCCAGCGCCACGGCTTCGGGCAAGGTGGCGGCGGCGGCAATGCGCACGGGGCTGGCGCCGGCCTGCTGGCGGCCTGATGCCAGCAAGGCGGCGCGGGCGGCATCGTCGCCAATCACGTAAACGTTGCCCCGGCAATATTGGTGAAAGGCCGCCAGGTGGCGTTTCATCCAGAGCGCGGCGGCTTTCTTTTCTTCGGGCGATTCGCCTTTGTGGCTGATGTAGGCGTTCATGTCGCACACCACGGCAAAGGGCTGCTGGCGTTGCAGGGCGGCTTCCAGCGTGTCCAGCCACTGGCGGGCGCGCTCCAGCCCTGGCTGCCCAGGCTGGGGCCCGGGCAGACGCGCCAGCAGCACGGGCCACAGGGAAAAGTCGGCCTGAAAGCCTTCCACGCCCGGCGCGGGAAAGCCGGGCTGTTCAGGGGCGCGCGCGTTCATGTTGGCATCCTGATTCGGGTTCATGCGGTTCACCATTGATAGTCGAGTTCGGCGCTGATGGCGCGGGCCTGGCCCCAGTTGCAGTAGCTGGCGCTGGAGCAGGCGGCAAAGCGGCGGTTGGCCAGGTTGGCGGCGCGCACGGAAAGCGTCAGGTGCGGGCTGATGGCGTAGTGCGCAGCGGCGTCCAGCAGGGTGTGGCCGGGCACGCGCAAGGTGTTGGCCGCGTCGGCCCATGCGCTGCCGGTGTGGCGCACGCCCAGGCCCAGCCGCAGCCGGGGCGTGAAGGCGCGCTCGGCCCACAGCGCAGCCGTGGCGCGCGGAATATTGACGGGGCGCTTGCCCAGATCAGCGCCGTTGCTGGCGGTGATTTGGGGCGCCAGCCAGGTCAGGCTGGCATGGATATGCGTGGCTTGCGCCAGCGCGGCGCGCCCTTCCAGCTCCAGCCCGCGCGTGCGCTGCCGGCCCGACTGCGTCATGCACGGGCCGGGGCCGGTGGCGCTCATGCACATGTGCGTGGGGTCGGCATCGGGCGTGAGGGCGTTTTTCTGCTGCATGCTGAAAGCGGCGGCGGCCAGTTGCAGCCGCCCGTCTTCAGAGGCGTATTTCAGCCCTGCTTCCCACTGGCGCGCACGCAGGGGGCGGTAGCCCTGGCCGTCGGCCATCAGCCCCGCCTGCGGCAAAAAAGATGTGGCATGGCTGGCGTAGGCCACCCACTGCGGCGTGATGTGCCACGAAAGCGCGGCGCGGCCCGTGAAGGCATCGTCTTGCTGGCCGATGGCGGCGCTGGCGGCCCGCCCCATGAGCTGGCTGGCGCGCTGGCTGCGGGTGCGGGCCGTGTCGTAGCGCCCGCCCAGGGTGAGGGCGAAGGGGCCGTGGCGCATTTGGTCTTGCACATAAAAGCCCGTCTGGCGGGCGTGATCCAGCGTTTCGGCCCATAAATGGGCCGTGGCGGGCGATGCGGGCGCGGCCACGGCCAGCCCGTACACAGGGTTGCGGATGCGAATGGGCGGCACGCCCGCAAAGCTGAAGCCCATTTGCTGCGTCAGGCGGCTTTGCATGTGATCCAGCCCCAGCAGCAGGCGGTGCGCCACGGAGCCGGTGCGCGCCTGGCCTTCGATGGCGGTGTCGGCCATCAGCGCCTGCGTGCGCGAGCCGGCATGCAAAGCCGTGCGCGCCAGCGTGTCAGGCGGAACCAGGGCGGCAGCGGCCAGCCCCTGCACGGCCGCTTGCGAGGCAATGCGGCGCAGCGCGTGCCGCAGCGTCCAGCCCGCGCCCAGCGCGTGCTCGAAGTCGTAGCCCAGCGTGGTTTGCGTGCGGCTGAAGTGGCTGAAAGCCGGATCGCCCACAAAAAAGCGGCGCGGCACGTATCGGCCATCCGGCAAGGGTGACAGCACGCCTTGCGCGGGCAGGCCGCCGTAGTAGCCGCCGCGCGGGTCTCTCTGGTAGCTGGCCAGCAGCGTCAGCGCCGTTTGCGGCCCGATTTGCCAGCGCAGCGAAGGCGCCAGCGCCAGGCGGCGCGATGACACGTGATCGATCTGGTTGTTCTGCGCCCGCCCCAGCGCGGCCAGCCGCCAGGTGAGGCGCCCGCTGCCGTCTCCTGCCGCGCCGCCCGCATCCAGCCGCAGCTCGCGCCGCTGCCAGTTGCCCAGCGTCACGCTGGCCTGCCGGTGCGCCTTCGCCTGCGGGCGTTTGGACAAGGCATTGACCAGCCCGCCCGGCAGGCTTTGCCCGTAGAGCATGGAACCAGGGCCGCGCAGCACCTCCACGCGCTCCAGCAGCCAGGGATCGAACTGCGGCAGGCTCAAATTGCCCACGCCAAACGAAGCGCGCATGCCATCCAGAAACAGCGCGCCGTTGTAGGTTTGCCCGCGCAAGCTGAAAAAGTCGTAGCGGCTGGAATCGTTGCCGCCGCCAGGCATGGCGTGCAGGCCCGGGCTGTAGGCCAGCGCCTGCCCCAGCGTGACCGCGCCGCTGGCCTGCAAATCGGCCTGCGTGAGCACGGAAACGGACTGGGGCGTCTCCAGCAAAGGCGTGCGCGTTTTGGTGGCGCTGGCGGCCTGCCGGGGCAGGCGGCCATTGGGGCCGTCGTCGTATTCAGCGCCGCCCGGGCGCTCGCGCACGATGACGGCATCCAGCGTGGCATGCCTGTCAGACGCGGCCCCGCCCGCTGGCGCCGCCGCATCCGCAGCAAACGCAGCAGGCCAGGCCAGCGCCGCCGCGCAAGACAAAAGCAAAACCCGGCCCTGAATGGCAGGTGCGTACATGGTGTTTCTCCTCCATTGAATCCAGCTGCAACAAAGGAAAAGTCTGCGCACGCGCACGGCCCGGCGCTTGCAGAAAACGGCGAATCATTTTCATTTGGCGGCGGGTTTGGCGGCGGGTTTGGCGGCGGTTCGCGGCAGGTCTTTCAAAGCCCGTTGCAAGCCTGGCCGCGAACGGTCTTTGCAGCCGCTGCGCCCTGAAAACCATCGCCTGATTTCCGGCCCCTGCCTGAACAGTTTCAAAACCCGCAAAACAGTGCGATAGGGGCGTTTCATGCGCCTTGAATTTGCTTTTGTTTTTGAAGTGAACCCGGGCGCGCCGCCTACACCTGCGGCCAGGCTCTGAACAGGCTCTTGAAGCGCTAACCCAAAAGCGCCGCGCCTGCCGCCTGCGGCGGGCCATTCACCTTTGGCGCGATCGACCATTACGGGGCGGCCTCCGGCGAAAGCGCTCCTTGCCGGATGATCTGCGGCCCGCGCGCCCTGCGTTTTTCGCCGCGCTTTTTCCTGTTCATCGTGTCTGGCCGCAAAAGGCACGCAAACCGCCTGAAACCGCGTTCCTGCCTCCAGAACAAGCGGTGAAACGATTCTGAGATTCCGAGCCACATGCAAACCGCCATGCTGATCAACGCCTTGCTGCTGGGCCTGACGGGCGGGCCGCATTGCATCGCCATGTGCGGGGCGGCCTGCGCAGGCATTGGGCAGGCGGTGGTTGTGGGCATGCCGGGGCGGCCCGGCCGCTCCGCGCGGGCGGCGCAGGCGATGGCGCTGTTTCAGCTGGGGCGGCTGGCGGGCTATGGCGCTTTGGGCGCGCTGGCGGCCGCTTCCGTGCAGGGCCTGGGCTGGCTGGCCACGCA
>ERZ773035.3128-NODE-3128-length-10055-cov-23.587200_pt1 | contig 10055 bp, 9 predicted proteins | sample MGYA00511487_ERZ773035 | MGnify/ENA primary metagenome ERZ773035 (study PRJEB29015, sample SAMEA2737985) | human oral metagenome | biome: human oral; feature: human-associated habitat; material: dental | place: China | collected 2024 ...
TCCCCGCCGGACGGCTTCATCAGCTTCACCGCAATCGGCAGCAGCACCAGTCCCCCGAGTGCCTGCAAGTAGGGCACGGAGAGCAGCTGCACGGCGAAGTACGTCATGATCAGACGGATGACAATCGCACCCGCCGTACCGACGTAGATTGCACGCTTCCTCAGATGCACAGGCAGCCGGTTCGACGCCATCGCAATGACGACGGCATTATCACCTGCGAGCACAAGATCAAGCACGATGATCGAAAAGAGTGCCACAAAGAACTGCGACGAAAAGAGTTCGACTTCCACAGCTTCTCCTTATTTTGCCATCATCTTTGCGAGCTTCTGCGCAAAGGCGACAGGATTTTCCGGCAGGATGCCCTCAATCAGCAGTGCCTGTGTATAGAGCAGGTCGCAGTAGTCTTTGAACTCCTCGCTGTCCTTACCCGCCGCGTGCACCTCTTTCAGCTTCGCAAAGAGATCGTGATGCGGGTTGATCTCGAGAATGCGCCGTGCCTTGAACATCGGATTGTTCATATCGGCAAAGGTCTGCTCCATCGAGAGCGACGGTCCCGCCTCATCCGCAACGAGGCAGACCGCACTCGAGCGCAGACGCTGCGAGATCTTGACCTCGGCGATCTTATCGCCGATGGCATCCTTCACGTCCTTGATGAGATCGTCATTCGCCTTGGCGATGTCCTCGGTCTCCTTCTTCGCCGCCTCGCTCTCCGCATCGTCGAGACCCAAGTCACCGCGGCTGATCGAGTGAAAACTCTTCCCCTCGTACTCGTGCACCGTCTCAATCGCGAACTCGTCCACAGGATCGAGCAGGAAGAGCACCTCGAACCCACGCTCACGCAGCTGCTCCATCTGCGGCAGCTGCTCAATCGTCGCCTGATCCTTTGCCGTCGCGTAGTAGATGCTCTTCTGACTCTCCGGCATACGCGCAATATACTCCTTGAGCGAGACGAGCTTCCCTTCCTTTGAACTGTGGAAAAGCAGGAGATCCTTCAGCTTGTCCACCGTATCGCGTCCGGAGTACATACTGTTGTAAATGCCGATCTTCAGCATCCGCCCGTATTCGTTCCAGAACTTCTCGTAGTCCTCACGGTTTTTCTCGAGCTTCTTGCCGAGCGTCTTGAGCACATTTTTCTCAAGCGCACGACCGATGGTCTTGAGCTCGCGGCTCTGCTGCAGGAGTTCACGCGAGATGTTGAGCGAGAGGTCGGGAGAGTCCACGAGCCCCTTGACGAAACGCAGATAGTCCGGCAGGAGATCCTTGCACTTGTCCATGATGAACACATGGCGCGAGTAGAGCTGAATACCCGGCTCATAGTCTGCCTGATAGAGGTTGAACGGTGCGCGCGCGGGAATCTCAAGGAGCGCCGTGTACTCGACCGTGCCCTCTACCTTTGTGTGGAATACCTCCATCGGTGCTTCCCACTCGTGGAACTGATCGCGGAAGAAATCGTTGTACTCCTCCGGCTTGATCTCCGACTTTGCGCGCGTCCAGAGCGGCTGCATCGAGTTCAGCGTGCGCAGCTCCATCTTCTTGATCTTCTCCGCGCCCTCGATGACCTTGCCCTCATCGTCGCGCGGCATCTCCTCCGTCGTCACATTCATACGGATCGGATAGCGCACATAGTCCGAATATTTCTTCACGAGGCTCTCGAGCTCGAACGTATCCGTGTAGTCCGTCTCGCCCTCCGTGAACTCCTTCGCGAGATGGATCGTGACCGTCGTGCCGCGCGTCTCCTTCTCCGCATCCTCAATCGTATAGCTGCCGTCGCCCGTCGACTCCCAGCACGTCGCCTGCTGCTCGCCCGCACGACGCGTCACGATCGTCACCTTCTCCGCGACCATAAACGCCGAGTAGAAGCCCACACCAAACTGACCGATCAGCTCCTTGTCCGGTGCGCCGCCGCTCTCCTCCTTCGCCTTCGCGAGCTGCTCCATGAACGCCTTCGTGCCCGACTTTGCAATCGTGCCGATGTTCTCCACGACCTCCGCACGCGACATACCGATGCCGCTGTCCGAGATCGTCAGCGTCTTGCTCTCCTTATCGGGCACGAGGAAAATCTCGTACGTCTCATTCCCCTCGAGCATATCGCGGTTCGTCAGACTCTCGAAATGGAGCTTGTCCATCGCGTCCGACGCATTGGAAATCAGCTCACGCAGAAAGATCTCACGATTCGTATAGATCGAGTGGATCATCAGATCGAGCAGCTGCTTTGTCTCAGCTTGAAACTCAAATGTTTCCTTCGCCATGTTATCGTTCTCCCTTGTATTGAACTATATTTGCATATTATTTCTCTGTATGCAATTCTGAAACTGTGACTTATTTTACACAAAAAATGACAAAAAGTCAAATTCGCTCCAAGCCTATGCCGACAATCTCACAGCGGAACAATGGCGAGCTTCTTGCCGAGCGGCGCGAGAATCTTCATCACCGTAAAGATGTTCGGGCTAGTCGTCCCGCGCTCAAGACGCGCAATCACAGGCTGCGTCACGCCGCTCAGTTCCTCAAGCTGTTTCTGCGTGATGCCGCGCTCCTGCCGCGCACGAATCAGCTCCCCGATCAGCGCCACACGCAGATCACTCTCGGCAATCTCCTCGGGGGTAAAAAGTCTCTTTCGAACATCTTCCCAACTCTCTCCAATGGCAGGACTATTCTACATGATAAACGCCCCTTTCTCGTAAGTCTGCAAGTTCCTTTCTCGCTTTCTCAATTTTACGCGTCGGTGTTTTCTGTGTCTTTTTCATAAAGTGATGGAGCAGTACAAAACTGCCATTATACCAAGCAACAAAGAAAATACGGTCACGGAGAGGACGTAGTTCCCACAACTCACCATCAATGTGCTTCACGTAGGGAATGCCGATATGTGTACCTTCGCGGCTCAGCGCTTCGATCTGCACGTCCTAACACGCATGAAGAATACGATGCAGATATTCATCCAGTTTCGCCGCCCAATCGTCATAGTGAAAACTACTGCGTGCAAACCTCTGTATTTCTCTGTTCAGCGCAGGAAAATCCTGTCTCTGTGCCGCCGTCTCCCACGCATCGGCAAGCGCTCCGGCATCCTCCTGCGGCACAATCCGTCCATAGCGTCCATCGCTTGTTAAATCATGAATTGCAGAGCCAAAATCCGTCAACACCAGATAGTCACCAAAATAGATTGCCTCCACTGCTGAGATCGGAAATCCCTCTGACCGACTTGTCATGCACATGATCTTCGACTTCGCATAGAGTTCATACAATTCCTTACGGTCACTCACCCTGCCATAGAGGACAAGACGCTCCCTTATCCACGAGTCTTCTGTGCACAGATCCTTGACATGCGCACGAAAAGCCGGTGTGGGATCGCCAACGATATAAAATTTCCAATCCGCAAACAGTTCCCGGTCAACGTGACGAACCGCCTCCACAAACAGCTCCGTATTCTTGACGGGAATGCCGGGGCGTCCGACGGTCAATATAATATTCTCTCGCTCCTGTGGTGCTTTTATCTCCGAAAGTTCGATACCGAGGAGTGATACGGGATTGGGAAGGTATTCAATCCGATGACGAAATAGGCGTATATCCTTGAGCACATTGTAAAAGGCACGGTTTTCCACGGTAAAGAGATCGATTACCGAACTTTTCCAATACTCAGGTATATTTCTGATTTTACGTAGGAGCGTCCCGTCATAAAAATGTCGAAAGTTTTCTTCCCCCATATCCAATTTAACGTATACCTTGATTTTAGGATTCACTTTCTTTGCGAGCCGTGCCAATTTATATGTAGCACCTGTATAATGTGCAAGCATAAGCACATCAATATCACGAGCACATGTCGTTATATAATCTGCCGCAATGTTCTTCATGTTTTCATAGCGTTCCTCGTTCCCCAGATAGTCTAAGGAGCAATACTGTTCAAACTCCTTGTTCGATAACTCGTGCGGGGAAAAATATGCATAGGTGCTTTTCCATCCGCAATTTTTCCGAGATAGTAGGGGTATGAGCATATATCCTTAAAAAATGTACAGCTTCAGTTTTCCCCAAAAATATCATCGCTATATGTTTCATACATTCTCCCTGTTAAAAATATTTGATAACTTCCCCCTCGTTTATTTCCCGGCAATAATCACAAATTGCAATATATACATGTCAGGCTTGAGGTGTTTGAGTATATTTTTTACAATATTTGTTTTGCTAACCGGATCCACATTAACGGGAGTAACAGATTGAATCGTGTAGCCATTTTCTGTAAACAATTCAATCGCCGACTTTCTCGTAAAGAAACGAAGATGTGTTCTGTCCAGTATTCCTGCCTCTGTGTATTCCCAGCGGCCTTTTAGCAATCCGGTTAATACCTTATGATATTGCACATTAGGTATACTTGTCATAAATAGGCCATCTTCGGTTAAATGTTTTTTGAGAGAGCGCACGACAGACCACGGGTCTACCAGATGTTCCAACACATCATTTGCAACAATCAAGTCATATTGTCCCAACTTAGCAAAATCAAAAGCATCCAACGATTCATTATAAACCTCGTCCAAAACCTCTGCCGCAAGTTTCGCTGCGCTGTCGAAAAGTTCTATTCCAGTCACATTGCTTCCATATTTTTCCTTTATATGCCTTCCAAAGACACCTTGCCCGCATCCCAATTCCAAGACATTTTGAGGTTCGTTGGGGATTAAATCAAATACTTCACTTCTCATATTAGCGTAATAGGCTTCTTGTGACATGAAAATTATCCTCTCCATCTTCAACATATATCCTAAAGACACGCAAGGATGTCCCGTAATATAAACTGCCTATACTATCAAAAACCGAACTCATATCAATTTTGAAAGAGGTACTGTACCATCTCTTTCAAAATTTCGTTCATTGAAAATCGCCTCACACTATTTTCTCCCCGTCCCGCAATCTGCGCGCGCATCTCATCGTGCTGCAGGTAAAAATCAATCTTCCGGATCAGATCGTCCACATCGTCATACTGAACGAGATCGCGATCAAAATCGAGCGTTCCGTTCGACTGCTGACCGCTATTCATCAGTTGGAATGTCTGCGTCGCCAAGATTTCAAATGTCCGCGGGCTGACGCTCCGGTGCACATTGTTATTGATGTTCAGGACGATCTTGCTGCGGCGATAGATCTGCGCCACTTCCTCAGGGGATAATGCTTGATTCATCAGGACGGGAAAGAGATGCGGATGTTTTCTCCGATAGGAGCGCACTTTCCAAGGATAACGATCATCATGCCATCTCCCTCCCACATACATCCGCCCCCCTGTATTGGACATATATGCGGCAACACGCTCCAGAACTTCCACACGCTGCGGCATCGGCGTTCCAACAAAAGAAACGTCAATGTCGCGCTCCACCTCCTTCGGATAGTAAACGAGAGGGTCGTAGCCAAGCGGAAGATAGGTCGTCTCGATGTGAAATGTCTGTGCGGCGTATTCGATATCTGTGTACTCGAAGGCAAAGACGTGCTGATAGCGCCGCATACGTTGTTGAAAATCCACGTCGTAGCGCCGCACGGAGTCCCACATCATGAGCGTAGTCGTATGTCCCTGCCACACGTCCAGTATGTCATCGGAGATCATACCACCCGTCAGACACAGGAGCACAGAATCCGCTCTCATATGTTCCCGCATAAAGGCGATGCACGCACTCTGCCAATCCCGCTCCCATTTCTTCTGAAACGACCGAAATCCCCACTTGTAGAGACGCCTTGTTAGATAGGAACAGTTCGTATAAAAGGGTCGCTCGGCGTAGAAATCAACGGTATGCCCCTCTGCTTCGAGCGCGCGTACAATGCTCTCGGAATATCCATAATAGAGAGGACCTACTACGATAAAATGCACGTCAGCCGCCTCCCTTTTCGCATATTATTTCAGCCGCATCAGATATTCGTCCAATTTTGCCGTCCAATGGTCATAATCGAATGAACTTCGTGCAAATTGCCGGATTTCCCTGCTCAGTGCCGGCAAATCTGCCCGCTGCGCCGTTCTCTCCAACGCTGCGGTGAGTGCGGCGGCATCTTCCTGTGGAACGACTGTCCCATATCGTCCGTTGTCTGTGAGGTCTTTGACAATCCGTCCAAAGTTGGTAAGGACGGGGTACGCACCGAAGTACATGGCCTCGGATACAGCGATACAGAAGCTCTCCGAGCGGCTTGTCATACACATGATCTTAGACTTTGCATAGAGCTCATACAGCTCCCTGCGGTCGCTCATCCTGCCGCAGAGAAGAAGCCGCTGCGCAATCCAAGGATCCCCCTGTGTGATTTTCTCGACGTATGCGCGAAAATGCGGCTTGGGCTCTCCGACGATATAGAATTTCCAATCATCGAATTGTCTGCGGTCGACTTTCTGAACGGCCTCGACAAAGAGTTCCGTATTCTTGACGGGAACGCCGGGGCGTCCAACGGTCAGGATGATGTTCTCTCGCTCCTGTGGTGATTTGATCTCCGAAAGATCGACGCCAAACAGCGATACGGGGTTGGGCAGGTATTCGATGCGATTGCGAAAGAGGCGCATGTTCTTGAGGGTTTCATAGAAGGAGCGATTTTCTACCGTGAACAGGTCGATTGCCGCACTTTTCCAATACTCAGGTATGACCTTGAAACGGCGCAGGAATGTGCCGTCATAAAAATGTGCAAAGCCGCTTTCATTCATGTCCAGCTTGCTGTATACCCTGATGGAGGGATTTAGTCGCTTTGCCAGACGCGCCAATGTATAGGAAGCACCGCCATAGTTCGAGAACATGAGGATGTCATAGTCCACCGCATGTGCCCTCACATACTCTGCCGCAATCTTTTTCTTGTTGGAGTAATCTATTTCATCCCCAAGATATACGAGCGCGCAGTATCGCTCAAAATCGCTGTTTTGAAGACACGCGTGTCCAAAATACGCATAGGTACATATCCATCCATGATTCTTTCCAAGATAGTAGGGATAGGAGCACATTTCCTTAGTCAGATGCGCCGTTGTGCTGTCCTCGAAAAAAATCATCAGTAAGCGTTTCATGTAACATCTCCTCTAAGGAATCGCTGATAAAATGAAGTCCGTCGGATTGGTACAGATTTTTTTCCTGTCAAGGAGACAAACCGGACGCATAGCCAAAGCTATGTGGAGGATTTGTCGACAAAGGCAGGGCGAAAAAGATGTGCTAAGACGGCACGGCTGAATTTATCAGTGCTTCCCTAAGAGCGCGTCCACGAAACGACATCCTCCATCAGCGCCTCCCACTGCCCCCATATGATCTCGGGGGCATAGGCGCGCATGGACGCCCGAGCCGCCGTACCCATCCGTACGCGCAGATCGCGATCGCGCATGAGGTTCGCCATTTTCTCTGCAAGGGCGTCTGCACCGTCTGCCGCGAGGACGCCGTTCTCGCCGTCACGAATCAGCTCGTTGACGGCGACGCAATTCTGATAGCCGACGGCAGGAAGTCCCATGCTCATCCCCTCGGCGAGGGAGAGTCCGAAGCCCTCGTAGGCGCTCGGCATAACATAGAGATCGGCATCGACGAGCACGGCGGGCACATTCGTGGTTGTGCCGCAGAACAAAATGCGCTCTGTAAGCCCCGCCGCATCAATCATAGTCTGTAAATCCTTCTGATAGCGCTTGTTGTCCTCTGCGCCCCAGAGTTCGAGCGTCCAGTCGGGGAACTCTGCGGCAATCTTGATGAACGCCTCGATCAGCAGATGTGGTCGCTTGTGGTTGCGTACCATGCGCCCGATAAAGACGATTTTGTATTTTTCCTTTTCACGCCGGAGATCCGCCTGCTCTTCGTACTGCGGGACGACGTTGCCGATGGATACGATGCGCACGTTGGGGATATATTTCTGCACGCGCGCCGCAAAGCCCGGCAAAAGCACCTGAAACACGGCGCAACGTTCAAACGCAGCAAGTTCTTTCCGCGGGTGGCTATGAAACAGATCCACAGGGTCTCCATGCGACATGATGATGACAGGTATATCGACATGCAGATCACAGAGGAGCATCTTTGCCGATGCGTTTTGAAAGCAGATGATGACATCCGGTGTCGACTCACGCAGGACTTCCCTCATCGGTTTTTGTAGATGCGCTGTGAAGAACTCATCATTTACGGCGCGCCCGTATTTCTGTCCGAATGCGCGCAGCACCTCGCGCTTGACCTTTAGGGCGGTCGGAAAGAGGTAGTGGCGTCCGCGAAAATGCTGCAGGTTGTATACGGTGACACGCGCATCGGGCGGGTAGAAGAAAGCACCCTCGCGGTCATCCGTATATACGGTGGTCACTGTATGCCCGCGCCGCACCATCTCGTTCGCAAAGGCGACGTTGACCTTCGCCGCGCCGCCGGTATCCCCTACCATCTTTGAGAAATTTGCCAACAGTATCCGCATCGTGGCACTCCTATTCGTTCTGTCCGTCTTATTGGTACTTATTTTAACAAATTCATCCCCCAATCGCAAACCCTCATGAGGATTTCTTTGCGGAAACGGGACTGTGCTCCTATTTGCATTTCGTGTACTTTTCGATTATACTCGAGCAGGTAATTGTTATCATTTTATGTTTTATGGGAAAAGGGAGATGTCATTATGGATCAGGAACAGAATGTACAGAAGCCGCAGACGATCATTGTCAAGTCAACGAAGAATGTTGGGCTTGCGGCAGGACTTGCGCTCCTCTTCGGGCCGCTCGGCATGTGCTACTCAACACTTAAAGGTGCACTTGTGATGTTCCTCGTCAATGTCGTGGTCGGCTTCCTCACGCTCGGCATGGGATGCCTCCTCACGCTCCCGATCTGTGCCATCTGGGCATATATGGCGGCAAAGAAATACAATGAGGAGCTGCTCGCAGGAGTCGCCTAATCCCGTTTTCATTCATCTGCTGTGACGGTATGCTATAATGAATGCAGTTTTGACAGCTACGGTCAGAAGAATGGAGGATTTCTATGAAACGTATTTCATGGGGCCCGCTTGTATGCGCGGCAGTTTTCGCGCTCGCGCTCGTACTGCCGACGGGCACGGCTGCGGCGGAGGAGATGACGCCGACGCTGTCGATGAACGGGGTCGGCGTGGCACGGATCGCACCGGATACGGCGGAGGTCACGCTCGGCGTCACGACAGAGGCAAAGGATGCGGCAAAGGCACACGCAGAGAATGCGGCGCAGGCATCGCGCGTGCGGGATGCGGTAAAGGCGCTCGGCATTGCAGAGCGCGACATTCAGACGACGCGCTATGATTTCTCCCCAGTCTACGATATGCGCGACAATGGACGCAGCGTCACGACGGGCTATACGGTAACGAATGCCGTTGTGGTGCGGGTGCGTGATCTGAACAATGTGGGCAAGGTAATCGACACGGCGCTCGCAAACGGCGCGAACCGCGTGGACTCGCTCGAATTCTCGGCGAGTGATACAAGCGCGGCTAAGAATGCCGCGCTCGCGGATGCCGCACGCGATGCACGGAGCAAGGCGGATGCTGTGGCACATGCACTCGGCGTGCGCGTCGTTCGCGTGCTGAATGTCAATGCGGACGCGCAGTCCTACACGCCGCGCAGCTATATGCCGATGATGATGGCAAAGGAAGCGTACGATGCAGCAACGCCGATCTCTGCCGGAGAGCTGTCCTTCGAGGCATCGGTCAACATCACCTATGTCATCGAGTAAGCGAGAGCGGGTCTCCGCTGTCGAGGCGATCCGCGGCATCTCCATGATGGGCGTAATCGGCATCCACATCGGCGCGGAGTACCTCGCGAATCCATCGCCCAATATTCATCTTGTGGCGCTCTTCGACATCGGCACGCGCTTCAGCGTGCCGATTTTTTTCTTTATCTCGGCGTTCGGACTGTTCTATGGGCAGTCGCCGTCTGCGTCCTTCTCCTATCGGGATTTCCTCGTGCGGCGCGGACGCGCGGTCGTCATCCCCTATCTCGTGTGGTCGCTTTTCTATCTGATTCACGATGCGTATGCCTACGGGGTCGGCTTCCCGCCGCTCCTCTCGCTGCCGGGCATCCTATTCTTCGGAAATGCAAAGTACCAGCTCTACTTCATGGTGATCCTGATCTGGTTCTATCTGCTGATGCCGCTCTGGCG
>ERZ773035.3130-NODE-3130-length-10050-cov-82.484642_pt1 | contig 10050 bp, 10 predicted proteins | sample MGYA00511487_ERZ773035 | MGnify/ENA primary metagenome ERZ773035 (study PRJEB29015, sample SAMEA2737985) | human oral metagenome | biome: human oral; feature: human-associated habitat; material: dental | place: China | collected 2024 ...
CAAAATTATATCGGCCCATAATAGCCTCCTTTTATTTATTGAAAGCTTGTGCTAAATCAGCAATCAAATCATCTGTGTCTTCAATGCCAACGGACAAGCGCAACAAGCGACGTGTAATCCCTTTGCGTTCCGCATCTTCAGGTTTTAAATCTGGATGTGTTTGTGTAACAGGATATGTCAACAAGGATTCGGTGCCGCCTAAACTTTCAGCAAATTGAATCAATTGAATACCTTCTAACACTTGTTTAGCTGTCTCTTCACTATCTACTTCAAAGGACAACATACCGCCAAAGCCAGTGGTTTGAGATTTATTCACTTCATAGCCTGGATGTTCTGGAAGGCCAGGGAATAATACCTTTGTTACTTTCGGTTCTTGTTTCAGCCATTCTGCAAGAGCGATAGCATTCTTTTGATGCTGTTCCATACGTAGTGCCAAAGTTTTGATGCCACGAATAACAAGCCAGCTATCAAAAGCAGATAAACACGCGCCTACGGTCTTATAAATAAGACGTAGTTGAGCTGCCAAATCATCATTTTTCACAATAGTAAATCCAGAAATTACATCATGATGACCACCGATAAACTTAGTTCCACTATGAACAACAATATCTGCACCAAGAGTTAATGGTTTTTGGAAATAAGGGCTTAAAAATGTATTATCTACGATAACAAGTGCATTACGGTCATGTGCCATTTTACTTAACGTACGTACATCGGTAATTTCCATCATCGGATTTGTAGGTGTTTCAATATAAACAGCTTTAGTATTAGGTTTAAAAGCCGCTTGTACAGCATCAAGGTCAGATGTGCCTACATAGGTAAATTCAACACCATTCTTTTCGTAGATATTAGTAAATAATCGAATGGAGCCACCATACAAATCATCCCCTAAAATAACATGGTCTCCAGGGGAAAACAAATGGAATACTGCATCAACAGCAGCCATCCCAGAAGAAAAAGCGATAGCATCAGTACCTTCTTCAAGACCTGCAATTAAGGTTTCAAGGCGATCACGAGTTGGGTTAGATTCACGTGTATATTGAAATCCTGTGGTTTCACCTAAACCAGGATGCGTAAATGTACTGGACATATAAATTGCTGGAGAAATTGCCCCTGTACTATCTGGCTGACCCCCACCGTGGACACACTTTGTATTAAACTTCATCGTATTGTCTCCTTATATATCTGATAAGATATGTTTCTATCTGCAAACTACAACCGTAGATAATATATTTCCTGTGTTTAACTAGGAATTAATAATCCCACTTTAAAACTATAGTATTATAATATATCTATTATAAAAAGTACGCTGTGCTTAGTCAATTAAAAGAGCTTGTCATATAGCTAAATACGTCTATTGAGTCATATGTATTTTGAATGAGTTGTCATAACTTTTAGTTTACATACAATAAAGGTCTGTAAAAGAATGCGGAGAATGAACCGCATCTCTTACAGACCTTTTTAATTATCCTCTATATATTTATTTAGGTCCCTAACATCCAATCGACAAAATAAAAAGAACTACTAGACCCAAGGCAGCCCCCGTTGTTCCCCATACAGGTGTTATACAACTAATAGCAGCACATATAAACAATATAGTGGCTATAATCAATTGATACACAAGCATAAAATGCCAGTATTCACTACGACTAGCACGGCCCTCAAAATTCGCATATTTATGAACTACACAGTGTTTAAAATTTTCTATAAAACCCAATTCATAGGTATCAATTGGCAATGGAATATTTTTCATATAAAAAACCTCGTCTTACCAAGCGGTAAAACGAGGTTTTACTAGAACATGCCTCTAGCATTAAATGATACCCATGCGCTTTCAACAAACTGCTGAGTGAAAAGCCAAATATATAAAGTGATAGACACTGCGCCCATTAAAATATCTTCTCTCACAGTAGGCGTATGCTCTAAGCCTAACTGTTGTTCCATAACAGGTGTAACACTGGTATACCCTGTTTTCTCTCCATACACATTAATGGATGCATCACCTTTTTTCACAAGATTAGATAAGAGCACAAAGACACCAACAAATGGAATAAATATTAGAAGAAATGTTAATCCACTCTTTCCAACATCATGCAATCGACGCCAGGTTATAGCAAGACTCGGCAAAAAATATATGAGTTGTAGTATAACGAGTAAAACCATTGCATAATCACTGGCAGCCGATATATTGCCGAGCACCATATCCACGATGATACCGAAGACAGCCAAACCATCTAAAATGATTTCACGGCACACCATAAACCGCCAAAACTCACTGCGGCTAGTACGACCAGAAAAGGTAACATATTGCTTGAATCCACGTTTAAGGGCATCCATATAACTTACATCATATATCATATTCTGATTCATAGGCCCTCCTTATCTCTCTTCATATTTTTGATCGTATGGCATAATCGACTCAATACGCCACGTATCATTCTCATATATCATCTTGACGAACATTCGATTAGGATAGGCTTTATCTGTGAAAGTCAGCTCAAAAGAAATATAATCTACATCGTCATCATCTCTCAACACACCTTGTAAGAGGAGCGAAGACATTTGACGATTATGAGTAACTTTGACAGATTTAACCCATTGATCATAGGTGCCATATTTTTCACGTTCTCGATGAGCCAATAAACGATATGCCTCTTGATACTGCTCCTTATTAAGATATGTATAATAATTTATTACAACCTGTTTAGCGGATTCAACGGCTGTACTACTACCTAAGGTCTTTTGTGCCATAATCATAAACGCACCAGGTTGCATCTGTAAATACGCATCGATTTCCTTATCTACAGCAGAGGAAAAACTATATATCCCAATCGCCCAGCTAACAACAGTAAGAGTAATGGTAGCAATAATATTTGTTCTACTATACGATGTACGCACTACGTTACTAGAACCATCTAGATTTTGTATATTGTTTCCCATTTCATCGCTAAATAAATCGATTTTTTCAAAGGACTCTACTGTTCTTTTAACAGCAGGATGTTTCTTTGTACCTCGCAGCAATAATACGATAACGATTAGAATGCCTATATAGGGAATAAACCCTAATAGCAAAAGCCATTCGCTATTATTTGTATCATGCAAACGGCGTACCATAGCACCCAAATTAGGCAATGTTAGAGCCATAATCGAAATGAACCACAGCGCAAAAACTATGCCAATCGTATATATAAATAGGGCACTATGAAGGGACAATAGGCCTAGCACGGCTAAGCCTACACCAACAATCAAATGCTCAACGAGCATAAATCGCCAAAATGCACCCCGAGAAATGGTACCAGAAAAATCACAATACCGATCTATAATATTATCTTTTATTGTATCAATTACTAATTGTCGTATCATTAAACATCCTTTTTCTCAAACGACAGAACAATTGTATTATGCTTCAGCTTTTAAAACAGCTTGCTTCATAGACTGTACATAATCAAATAATGCTTGGTCTGCATTTTCGCCGTGTTCTGCTACGATTTTTACAATAGCAGAACCTACGATAGCACCATCTGATACACGCGCCATAGCTTCCGCTTGTTCTGGCTTGGAAATACCGAAACCAACGGCTACAGGAATATCAGTGTATTTACGAATCGTTTCAACGATTGATTTAATATCCGTCTTGATTTCGCTACGCATACCGGTAACGCCAAGAGAGGATACACAGTACACAAAACCTTCTGCATCTTTCGCAATCATTTCGATGCGGTTTTCAGATGTTGGAGCAATTAGTGATACCACTTCAACACCGTGTTTATTAACGATACTAGCAAGTTCCCCTTTTTCTTCAAATGGCATATCAGGTACGATAACGCCAGAAATGCCAACCTCTTCACAGAGAGTAAAGAACTTTTCACGACCGAATACATAAATAGGATTCAAGTAGGTCATGAACACAAGTGGAACTGTCACCGTATCATCGCCAGTACGCAAACGGCGTACCATGTTGAAGATATCATGAATTTTTACACCTGTAGATAGAGCCCGCGTGCTTGCCTCTTGGATAACTGGGCCTTCCGCTGTTGGGTCCGAGAAGGGAATACCGATTTCCACCATGTCAGCGCCAGCTTTCACCATGATACGAATATAACGTTCCGTATTTTCAATACCATGGTCACCAGCACTAATGAACGGGATGAATGCCTTGCCCTTTGTGAAAGCGTCTTTAATTTTACTCATGAAGATCCACCCCTCTGTATTTCGCCATAGCCGCTACGTCTTTATCGCCACGACCAGATAAACAAATAATAATGATATCGTCCTTGCTCATTGTAGGCGCAATTTTACGTGCATATGCCACTGCATGAGCACTTTCGATAGCTGGAATAATGCCCTCTAAACGAGATAAATATTCGAATGCATCCACCGCTTCATCATCTGTTACAGGCACATATTCGGCGCGACCACTATCGCGTAAATATGCATGTTCAGGTCCTATACCAGGATAATCAAGGCCCGCAGAAATAGAATATACCGGTGCAATTTGACCATCTTCGTCTTGGCAGAAATAGGATTTCATGCCGTGAAAGATACCTACTGTACCATTTGCCATCGTAGCAGCATTCATATCTGTATCTACGCCATGGCCAGCCGCTTCACAACCGATGAGGCGTACGCTTTCATCAGGAATAAAGTTATAGAACATGCCCATCGCATTGGAGCCACCACCAACACAGGCCATAACAGCTGTTGGCAATTTACCTTCCGCTTCAAGGATTTGTTCACGTGCTTCACGACTGATGATGGATTGGAAATCGCGGACAATCATAGGGAATGGATGCGCGCCCATAACAGAGCCCAATACATAATGCGTATCAGACATACGGTTAGTCCATTCGCGCATTGCTTCGGATACGGCATCCTTCAAGGTACTTGTACCAGTTGTTACTGGATGTACCTTAGCGCCCAATAGTTCCATACGGTATACGTTAAGAGCTTGACGTTCACAGTCTTCAGCGCCCATAAACACTTCGCATTCCATGCCCATCAACGCAGCTACAGTAGCTGTTGCTACACCGTGCTGACCAGCCCCAGTTTCAGCGATAACGCGAGTTTTACCCATTCGTTTTGCCAACAACATTTGACCAATTACATTATTCAATTTGTGGGAACCAGTATGGTTCAAATCTTCACGTTTCAAATAAATTTTGGCGCCACCTAGGTCCTTTGTCATGCGATCTGCATAGTATAAAAGGGATGGACGACCTGTATATGTTTTATGTAAATCCTCAAGTTCGCGCACAAACTCTGGATCATCTTTATACTTGTTGTACGCTTCTTCCAATTCGATGACTGCATTCATCAATGTTTCTGGCATAAATTGACCACCGAAGGCGCCAAAATAGCCATGTCTTTGTTCACTCATATAACTTACCTTCCTATACTCTTCACAATCTTGGTGAAAGCTGTAATCTTCTCATCATCCTTCACACCATTTGTTTCAATGCCACTGCTAGTATCAATACCATATGGACGAACCGTGCGAATAGCACGAGCCACATTGGTACTATCAATACCTCCAGCTAGCATAAATGGACGTTCAAACTCATCTAACGAGGACCAATCGAATACTTCTCCTGTGCCGCCCCGCTCGTCTTTATGATATGCATCAAAGAGAATCATATCTGCACTGCTATCGATCCACGCCTCCGCATCTACGGCGCTTCGGATTTGGACCGCCTTCCAAACCTCTACATTAGTACGTTCTTTTAAGGATTGGATGAAAGTCTCATCTTCATCACCATGCAATTGCACAGCATCTAGATTGACTTCATTAGCAATGGTAACAAGGTTGTCTACTGTTTCATTTACAAAAACACCAACAGTTTTTATTGTATCATTCTTATCAGGTTCTGTATCTGAGCCATATTTTTTGGCACATCCCTTGTGTAGTTCTTCAACTAATGTTTTAGCTTGGTCGACAGTAACTTGTCGCTTGCTCGGTGCAAATACCAATCCCATATAGTTTGGTTTTGCTTCTACTACAGCAGGAATTGTTTCAACCTTGGAGATGCCACACATTTTAACCTTTGGTGTGTAATAGGTTGAGCCATAGAGATATGCCAACTTTTCAACCTTGTTAGGAGAACGCATAAAGGTTTCCCCCATCAAGGCTACACCGATATTGTTATCCCGCAATACTTGGATATCCTCTGGTGTTTCAAGACCACTTTCAGATACGAAGATTACATCATCTTGAACGAGATTACGCAAACGCACACTGTTTTGTACATCTACGGTGAAGTCTTTCAAATTGCGGTTATTAACGCCAATAATGCGTGCCCCACAATCGATGGCCATTTGTACTTCTTTTTCGTCATGGGCCTCCACTAAAGAGGATAAACCAAGAGAATCGGCTAACTCACGGAATTTTGTTAACGTAGGCACATCTAAACATGCACAGATTAGGAGAATCGCACTAGCGCCCCATACCTTCGCTTGGTAGATTTGGTATTCATCAATGATGAAGTCCTTACGAAGTACAGGGATTTTGACAGTGCTTGCAATTTCTTGCAAATATTTTTTATCACCTTTAAAGAAATCTGGCTCCGTCAAAACGGAGATAGCCGCGGCACCAGCCACTTCATATTCTTTGGCGATGTCTAAATAGGGAAAGTGCTCAGCAATAATTCCCTTAGACGGAGATGCCTTCTTTACTTCGCAAATGAAGTTAAAGTCTTGCTGACGAAGGGCTGCTTCAAAAGGAAAGCCTGTATCAGATGGTAACGCCAACGCCGCTGCTTTTACAGCCTCAGGTGATTCCACCTGTTTTTCTTGGGCCACCCGAATTTTAGTAGCCTCTACAATCTTATCTAAAATCAATGGTTATACCTCTTGGGTTGCTTTCACAAACTGTTCCATTGTAGCAAGAGCCTTGCCAGAGTCGATCATATGTTTCGCCTCTTCAATACCCTCTGTCAATGTAAGGCCCTCTTTTGCAAGATAAATCGCCATGCCAGCATTAAGAAGAACGGCTGTGCGTTTGCCGCCTTGCTCACCACCGAGAACGCGACGAGTAATCTCAGCATTTACCGTAGCATCGCCACCTTCGAGCTCTGTTTTATCAGCGTATTCGAAACCATATTCCTTAGGATCGAATTCGTAGTTTGTGAAAGTACCATTATTAATTTCGCATACATACGTTTTATTGGTAGCTGTAATCTCATCGAGACCATCGAAGCCGTGTACAACCGCTCCGCGTTTAACGCCAAGATTAGCCAATACGCGAGCTAATGGTTCTACTAAGGATTTATCGTACACGCCCATCAACTCCACAGTAGCACCTGCAGGATTTGCCAAAGGGCCAAGGATGTTGAACACTGTACGAACGCCTAGCGCCTTACGTACAGGACCTGCATATTTCATAGCTTGGTGGTATACAGGAGCAAACATGAAGCACATATTGGCTTTATTGAGAACTGCCTCGTTTTGTTCACCATTAAGCTCTAATTTAGCGCCTAATGCTTCGATTAAATCAGCAGCACCACATTTACTAGATACACTGCGGTTACCATGTTTCGCTACAGGAATACCTGCTGCAGAAATGATAAAGCTAGATGTAGTAGAAATGTTGAATGTATTCGCTTCATCGCCACCAGTACCTACAATTTCAACTACTGTTTGCTCGTGCGGAACAGAACCAGCCTTTTCACGCATAACCTCAGCAAAAGCTGTAACCTCATCTACAGTAGGGCCTTTCGCTGCTAGAGCACATAAAAAACCAGCCATAGGAACTTCGGCTACGTCTCCGCTCATAATTTTGTTCATTGTATCCTTTGCAAGGTCATAAGATAAATCTTGACCGTGGGTTACTTTATATAATGCTTCTTGGATCATTTATAACTCCTTACTTGTTGTTCATTTTGCTTCTGTTCAACGGTAATAGGGCATAGACTCTCATTCATATCGCTTGTGGATTCACAGGGACCTATTCCCTCCACCGGCCGGGTCTGACTACGGCCTGCGGCGCTGGGATTAAGAACGGCAGTGCCGTTCTTTTCCTTTCGCGTTTAAGGAAACAAATGATTCGTATATTTCTAAAGGTCTACGATGATAGGACGATAGGGGTGCCCAAACGACTTCGGGCTCCGCGAAGCGCAGTAGCGTGTCGGCTTGGGTGCCCCTATCGTCCGGTAACATCAGCGACTTAAGAAATTGCGAATCATTTGTTCCCCATTTGGTGTCATGATGGATTCCGGATGGAATTGCACGCCGTAGATTGGGTAGTCTTTGTGTTCTACGCTCATCACTTCGCCGTCGTCTGTAATGGATGTAACGATGAGTTCGCTTGGCATGGTTTCGTCGATAATCGCTAAGGAGTGGTATCTAGCCACTTCAAATTGTTCTGGTACGCCTTTAAGGATTTTGGATGTGTGTACTTGTTTTGCTACGCTTTGTTTGCCGTGCATAACTTGTTTTGCGTAGGATACGGTGCCGCCGAACACTTCGCCGATGGCTTGGTGACCAAGGCATACGCCGAGGATTGGGAATTCACCTTTGCATTCGTGCAAGAGGTCTTCGTATACGCCCGCATCAGCTGGTCTTCCAGGTCCTGGTGAAAGTATCACATAGTCTGGTTTCAACGCGCGGATTTCTTCAACTGTTAATTCATCACTGCGGACGACTTTAACATCTGGATCGATAGAGCCTACTAATTGGTATAAATTGAAGGAAAAGCTATCGTAATTATCTATAAGGAGTACCATTATTCTACCTCCTGTGCATTTGTAATTGCGGAAATCATAGATTGGCCTTTTATCAAGGTCTCATTGTATTCGCTTTCAGGAACGCTATCGCGAACGATACCTGCGCCAGCACGAACATAGACCTTACCACCTTTATTCATGGCCATGCGGATGCCAATACATACATCCATGTTACCGGAAAAGTCGATATAACCTACGGCGCCGCCGTATACGCCACGCGGGCTTTTCTCAAGTTCGTGTAAAATTTCAATAGCACGAATCTTAGGAGCCCCAGATAAGGTGCCTGCTGGCAATGTAGCACCGATAGCATCGAGTGCATCTTTACCGTCTTGAATGTCGCCACTTACAGTAGATGTAATGTGAATAACATGGGAGAAACGTTGCAACATATGTAACGCCTCTACTTGTACGGAGCCGAATTTAGCAATTTTACCTAAATCGTTACGGCCAAGGTCAACGAGCATGTTATGTTCAGCCAACTCTTTCTCGTCGTTAATGAGTTTTTCTTCAATAGCGAGATCCTCTGCTTCGGTTTTACCGCGGCGCATAGTACCTGCAATTGGGAAGGTGTACATTTTACCATCCGTCAATTTTACCAATGTTTCTGGAGAAGCACCTGTAAGCTCTACATCGCCACCAGATAGGTAGAACATATATGGAGATGGGTTCAACGTACGCAATACGCGGTATGCATTTAACAAGCTCCCTTCAAACTCGGCTTCGCGGCGGTTAGATACAACACATTGGAAGATATCCCCTTCCTTGATGTAGTGCTGCGTCTTTTTAACAACTGCTTCAAACTCCTCCTTTGTAAATTCAGAAGTGAACTCTGTTTTAAGAATACCTTTTGGAATGTCCGCCTCTTTACCGTTTACTACGAGATCAGCTAATACTTTAAGTTCAAACTCAGCCTTGTTGTAGTTACGTTCCAAATCGTTTGTACTGATATTAGCGATTAAGTAAATTTTATTTTTGTAATGGTCAAAGGCGATTACCTTATCAAAGAGCATAAGGTCTACATCATTTACCATGGCAGAGTCATCGTCTGGTGTTCGGAAATCGAGGGTTGGCTCGATATAGCGGATATATTCACAAGCAAAGTATCCTACAAAACCGCCTGTGAATGTTGGTAATTCTTCTAAACGAGGGCTTTTATATTGGCTCAAAATATTGCGAATTTCTGCAGCTGGGTCAGAGCATTCAAAGGTACGCGTTGTACCGTCTTTGATAGTCATTTTATGGTTTTTGCAGAAAAGCTCAATCTTAGGATCATAGCCTAAGAAGGAGTAACGGCCCCAATGATTACTATTATCCGCACTTTCAAGCAAGTACG
>ERZ773035.3131-NODE-3131-length-10049-cov-8.713528_pt1 | contig 10049 bp, 15 predicted proteins | sample MGYA00511487_ERZ773035 | MGnify/ENA primary metagenome ERZ773035 (study PRJEB29015, sample SAMEA2737985) | human oral metagenome | biome: human oral; feature: human-associated habitat; material: dental | place: China | collected 2024 ...
TATTAGTTATCTTATTTAATTTTATATATCTTTATCTTTATCTTGTTTAAATTATATTTCATTATTAAAGCTATTTAAATCATAACTTTTCATATCTAAAGATGGGATAGTTTCCTTCTTTGTAAGTGGTCTTGGTATATCAAGTGGATCAAAAGTTTCTCCATTATATGTTTTTATTTTAATATCTTTTGTAAAAAGATCAGAATAATTATAGTTTATAATCTTATTATCATCAAATTTTACTCTAAAGAAATTATTATATGTATCTTCAACAGTACATATTTTACCAAGTTTTTTTCCACGTTTACTAATTGGCTCTACAATTAATATTTCTTCACCAATTAAGTCTGTTAAGTTTGTTTTTAAATTCTCTAAATCTTCTTTTATGTATCCCATAATTCCTCCTTATATCTATGATAATCACCATAGATTTAACCTTGAATGTACTAAAACAAGTTTAGTACATATAGTAATTATTTTGTAGTACCTATTTAGTGTTACTACACTATATATATATCAAGGAAATTAAAATGTGTCAAAAATTATAATATGTATTATAGTAGTAAAATATGCTGTAATTATATGGGAGAGTAAGAAGATAAAAGAAAGATTACAAAAGTGTAACAAAAGGTATAGCTTAACATAATAATATTTTGAGATCAAATTATATATTTAATAATATAGGAACTTTTAAGTATATTTAACATATGTTTATTGATTTTTTAAATTTAAAGATATAGTATATAGGTATAATAAATAATTAAGGAGGAATAAAATGAAAGTAGCAATTAATGGATTTGGAAGAATAGGAAAGATTGCATTCCAAATAGCAATAGAAAAAGGATTAGATGTAGTGGCTATAAATGACCCATTTTTAGCATCAGACTATATAGAATACTTATTAAAATATGATACAGTACATGGAAAATTCAAAGGAGAATTATCACATGATGATAAACATATAATAGTAAATGGAAAGAAAATAAGAGTATTTAATGAATTAGAACCAAAGAATGTTCCTTGGGGAGAATTAGATGTACATACAGTTATAGAATGTTCAGGTGTGTTTGTAGAAGTAGAAAAAGCACAAGCATTCTTAGATGCAGGAGCTAAAAAGGTAGTTATATCTGCACCATCAAAAACAGCACCAATGTTTGTAATGGGAGTAAATAATGAAAAATATGATACTTCAATGAACATAGTATCAAATGCATCATGTACAACAAACTGTTTAGCACCAATAGCTAAAGTTTTAAATGATAAATTTGGAATTATAGAAGGGTTAATGTCAACAGTTCACTCAATAACTGCAACACAAAAAACAGTTGATGGAACATCTAAAAAAGACTGGAGAGGTGGTAGAGCAGCAGCAGCAAATATTATACCATCAAGTACAGGAGCAGCAAAAGCAGTTGGTAAAGTAATACCAGAATTAAATGGAAAATTAACAGGTATGGCATTTAGAGTACCTACACCAGATGTTTCAGTTGTAGACTTAACAGTAAGACTTGCAAAAGAAACAACATATGAAGAAATTTGTAAAGCAATGAAAGAAGCATCAGAAGGATCTTTAAGTACAATACTTGGATATACTAAAGATGATGTAGTTTCTTCAGATTTCGTACATTCAACAAAAGGATCAGTATTTGATGAAAAAGCAGGTATCATGTTATCACCTACATTTGTTAAAGTTGTATCATGGTATGATAATGAATGGGGATATACTTCAATGCTTATAGAATTTGTAAGATATATCGGAGAAAGAGAAGGAGTATACAAAAAATAATGAATAAATTAAGCAAAAAAAATGTAGAAGATATACAAAATTTAGAAGGTAAGAGAGTATTAGTAAGATGTGATTTTAATGTTCCACTAGATGAAAATAGAAAAATAACAGATAATAGTAGAATAGTAAAAGCATTAGATACAATTAAATACTTATTAAAAAACAATGCTAAAATAATATTATGTTCACATTTAGGAAGACCAAAAGGAGAATTTAAAGAAGAGTTTTCATTAAAACCTGTAAGAGATGAACTTGAAAGACTTTTAAATGTTAAGGTTATCTTAGCAAAAGATGTTGTTGGAGAAGATGCAAAACAAAAGGCACAAAATCTAAAAGATGGTGAAATATTATTGCTAGAAAATGTTAGATTTGAAAAAGGTGAAACTAAAAATGATGAAGAGTTATCAAAAAAATTTGCAGAACTTGCAGAAATATTTGTAAATGATGCTTTTGGTACAGCACATAGAGCACATTCATCAACAACAGGAGTTGCTAAATATTTACCAGCATATGCAGGATATTTAATAGAAAAAGAAATAGAATTTTTATCAAATGCTATAAACGATCCAGAAAGACCACTTCTTGCAATACTTGGAGGAGCAAAGGTTTCTGATAAGTTACTTGTTATAGACAGTTTACTTGAAAAAGTGGATAGTTTAATAATATGTGGAGCAATGGCATATACATTCTTCTATTCAATGGGATTAAATGTTGGAACAAGTCTTTGTGAAAAAGATATGGCAGAAGAAGCTAAAAAAATAATGAGAAAAGCAGTTGAAAAAAATGTTAAAATATTATTACCAGTTGATGTTGTTGTATCAGATAAGTTTGAAGCAACAGAAGCAGAAGCAAAAGTAGTTCCATATGATAAGATTCCAGAAGATCTTGGAGGATATGATATTGGACCTAAGACTGCAGAAATATTTGGAGAAGAAATCAGAAAAGCTAAAACTGTAATATGGAATGGACCTGCAGGTGCATTTGAAAACCCTACATTTATGAATGGTACAGCAGCTATCGCAAGAATAATTGCAGATACTGATTGTATAAGTATAATAGGTGGTGGTGATTCAGCAGCAGCTATAGTTAAACTAGGACTTGAAGATAAGTTCTCACATATTTCAACAGGTGGTGGAGCATCTCTAGAATTTTTAGAAGGTAAAGATTTACCAGGAGTTGTTGCACTATTAGATAAATAATATATAATAAAAAAAGCCCTATATTTATAGGACTTTTTTGTTATGAAAAATTAATATAAAGGATGATTTTATGGTTTATTCTGCTAAACCTTCTTGATATTCTATATAAAATAGAGTGTCATTTTTTATGAAATTTTTCGAAATTTTTTCTCTATTTCTTAGGTTTATATAGAAAGAAAAGTTTTCTTTTCTTCTTATATATAGAGTGATAAAATTATCACCCCTTTCAACATTCTCAACTAAATTATTGTAATTAGATATTAATCTAAATACAATGTTATCAATTATCTCTTTATTTCCAATTAGGCGTATTAAATAAACTTTATGTGAAAATTGAACAATTGTATTACCCTCTAAAATGTCAGAGGGTTTGATTCTAAAAATCCCCTGACTTTCATATTTGTTTGTGAATAAGTCAAAGTATTCTTTGTTCAATTCATAAGTATTTTTGTTAAATTGACTAACCTTTATACTTTTTGAATTATTTTTTTGGTGTATCGCTTGTGAATTTACTTTCACATTTGGAGAATTCTTTGTATTATAATTTATTGATTTTCTGCTTCCATTGAGAAGTGCAAATAGTAGAATTATTATAATTATAATTCCAAGAATTTCTAGAAAATAATTTTTAATAAAAGTTCTCCAATTTTTTCCTTTACATCTTTTTTCGTTTTTTTTCATTGAATTTCTACTTAAGTCTTTCATTTTTTCCTCCTAAAATTTAAATTTAAATTTTTAGTATCTCCAATTTGTTGCATCTATAATTATTATAACATAAAATAATAATTATGTAAACTAAATGCACATATATTTTTATAGTTTTATTCTAATATTTTTGTTGAAAGAAAGATCTGTTAAATGTTAAAATTAGTTATAATATTTGTTGTTATAGGAGGAAATATGGAAATAATAGATGTAAAGTTTAAGGAAGGAAAATATGATTTTCATTATAGGGTAGTAGGGATTATAACTAAAGATGATAAATATCTTGTACAAAATATAGAAGGGAAAGATTATTTTGTATTACCAGGAGGACATGTAAGAGCAGGAGAAAATTCAGATAATGCTTTAATAAGAGAAATAAAAGAAGAAGTTGAAATAGATATAATGAAAGAAGATTTTAGACTTGTTTGTTATCATGAAAATATATATGAAAAAAATAATAGAATAGAACACTGGATTGAACAATATTATTTAATAGATGTGAAAGGAAAGTTAGAAAAAGATAATTGGTCATATATTGAACATGATATTGATGGAGTAAAAAAATTGAATTATATGTTTGCAAATAAAGAAGAACTTGAAAAAATTGACTTAAAACCTTTAAGTGTTAAAGAATTAATTATATCAGGAAATTTTAAAGATATATCACATATTATATCTGATCAAAAAAATATTAAGAAATAATGTAAAAATGAAAGAAATATTAAAAATATTACTAAATAATAGTATAATATATGGTATGTTTAAATATATAACTTAAGAGGTAATATGGATAAAGATAAGAAAGAAAAAATAAGAGAAAAATTTAATGAAGTTACAGAAAAAGTATATGATAGTGCAAATATAAAGGGAAGTCTTGATAATATGTATAGTGTTGTAGATAAAATTAGGACTATTGCATTAACTTCTTTATGTATAATTATATTAATTATGACAATTATATCATTATATACTGTTTTTATTATGCCAAAAGATATAACAATAGGAGATAAACAAGGTGTAGAATATAATAATATAATTGCAAAAATAAGTACTATAGATATGAAAGAAGAAGATATAAATAATTATAAGGTTATAGATGAAATAAGAGAAATTATACCAGTAAAAAATAAGTTTAAAGAAGCTATAACTACTAAAGAAAAGTTAAAAGATTTTACAGGAACTAAAACAAAAATAACATCAGCAATACCAGAATTTAATTTAGAAGAAACAGAAGGTAATAAGATAATATTTTCAAAAATAGAAGAATTATTAAATAAGATTAAAGAAAGTATTGAAGGAAAAGGTAATTTAAAAGATTTAGATATATCATATTTAGGTTATGGAAATAATATTGTAGTATCATTGATGGTAAAAATAGTAGAAGATGGTAAATCTTCGTATTATATGTATAACTATTCATATGAAAAGAAAAAGATATTAACAATAGAAGAATATTTAACAGAATTAGGATTTGAACCACAATCAATAATATCAAAGATAAGGGATGAAGCAATTAGACAAAAACAAGCAGTTGATTTTAAAAAATATATTGCAGATGAAAAAGGAAATATAATGGTATTTCTGGAAAATGGAAAAATAATATATGTAGAGTTTGAACTTAAGAATAAGGGGTAAATAATTAAAGAGGATAGTAATGGAAAGAATAGAAGAATTTGGGAAGTTTATAAAAAAATTTAAAGATGAGATAAATAATAGTAATACAATAATATTAACAGCACATAGGGATCCAGATGGTGATGCAATTGGATCTGTACTTGCGATGCAAGAAGCATTAAAAAATATAGGGAAAGATGCAGAAATAGTTTTAGATGAAATGCCAAAAGTATTTTTAGAACTTAAAAATACAGATAAAATAATAACAATAGGTGAATTTGAAAAATCTAATAAAAAATATGATTTAGCAATTTTCTTAGATAATAACAGTAAAAGTAATTTCTTAATATCAGATAATATATTAGAAAAATCTAAAAGAAGTATAAACATAGATCATCATATAGGTGGAAATATATTTACAGATATAATGTATGTAGAAGAAGATTCACCAGCAGTATGTGAAACAGTATATAAGATATTAAAAGAATTAAAATATGATATAACATATGATATGATGAAAGCAATAATAATTGGTGTAATAACAGATACAGGACGGATTTAGATATGAAGGAACATCTGAAATAACATTTGATATTGGAAAAGAAGCAATAAAAAAAGGAATAAAAATATATGAAATATATGAAAAATATCTAAATACAAAGACAAGACAAGGATTTGCATTACAAAGAAAAGCAGTAGAAAGATTAAGATTCTATTTAGAAGGAAAGCTTGCAATAACATATGTAGATGACAAAGATGAGGAATATATGAATATATCAAAAGGTGATTCTGATGGTATTGTAAATGTTATAAGAGATATTGAAGGTGTTGAACTTGCAATATTTTTAAGAGAAGATAAAGGAAATACAAAAGCATCTGTAAGATCTAAAAATAGTATAGAATATATAAGCTCAAGAGAATTTGCAAATATATATGGTCGGAGGTCGGACATAAAGGATCTGGAGGATTTAGAATAAGTGGTAAACCTTATGATAATCTTAAGAGGATTATAGAAGATGCTATTACATATATAAATAAAGCAAGTGAGAATAAATAATGGAAAATGGATTAATATTAGTATATAAGAGAAAAGGGAAAACCTCGAGAAATGTAGTTGAAAATATTTCTAAAAAATATGGAGTAAAAGCAGGGCATATTGGAACATTAGATCCAATGGCTAAAGGACTTTTACCAGTACTTGTTGGAAATACATGTAAACTTTCTAAATATTTAATGGAACATGATAAAACATATTTAGTAGAAATGAAATTTGGATATAATACAGAAACATTAGATATTGAAGGAGATATCTTAGAAGAAGATATACATTTTAGAGAAAATAATATTGTAGATAATGAATTTTTTGATATGATTATAATGGCAATGAAAAAAGAATTGGGTACTAAAAAACAGATTCCACCAATATATTCTGCTAAAAAATTAAATGGAAAAAAATTATATGAAATAGCAAGAAAAGATAAAGAAAAAGCTATAGAAATGGCAAAAGAAAAAGCAAAAGAAATAACAATATATAATATGTATGATATATCCTTAAAAGAATTATGGGATAATGATCCTAAAGATATTGTATTAAGTTTTAAAGTAGAATGTTCATCAGGTACATATATAAGAAGTTTAGTAAGAGATATAGCAGAAAACATGGGAACAATAGCTATAATGACAGATCTTAGAAGAATAGCTGTAGGAAATTATGATAATATAATTGAAGATATAAATGAAAATATTGATAAAGAAGAAATAATATTAAAAAAATATACAGAAGAGGAAGTTTTAAAAGATAATTTTAAAAATAATATTAATTTAGATAAAGACAGAAAAAAGGCATTTTTAGTAGGACTTTCTACAAGAGTGAATAAAGATAAATATAATGATGGTATATATTTAGTAAATATTGAAGGAGAAGTTATAGGACTTCGGTGAAATAAAAAATGGAGAAATAAGAAGAAAGTTTGTAATAAGTAAATATGCTAAATAAGGATAAAAATGAAAATATATGAAATGCTAAAAGAAGCAAATGAAAAGGCAAAAAAAGCAAATATAGAAGAATATGAACTTAAAGTAAGATATATATTTGAAGATCTATTTAAAGAAAAAGAAGTAAATGAAAAAGAGTTTTTTGATGCAATTAATAAACTATGTGAAGGATATCCATATCAATATATAACAAAAAATACAAATTTTTTTGGATATGATATATATGTAGATGATAATGTCCTTATACCAAGACTTGATACTGAAATACTTGTAGATAGTATATGTAAATATATAGAAGAAAATTATAATATTAATGATGATATAAGAATGCTAGAAATAGGAATAGGAAGTCGGTGCCCTTATAATTGCAATATTAAGAAGATTAGAAAATTATAAAAATATTATAATAGATGGTATAGATATATCTGAAGGAGCAATAGGAGTTGCTAAAAAAAATATAATGAGATATGGTCTTGAAAAGAAAGTAAATATAGTTATAAAAGACATATTAACAGAAGATATACAACAAAAATATGATATAATATATTCAAATCCACCATATTTAAGTAAAGATGAAATGAAAGAGATAACAGATGATGTAAAAAAAGAACCAAGTTTAGCATTATATGGAGGAGAAGATCGGATTAGAATATTATAGAAAAATAATATATAAGGCAAAAAATTGTTTAAAAGAAAATTCAAAATTATTCTTAGAAATAGGATATATGCAAAAAGAACAAGTTTTTGATATAGCAAAAGAGAATAACTATAATGATTTTAAATGTGTAAAAGATTTAGAAAATAGGGATAGAGTAATAATATTATGTTAAAAAAAGAACAATTAATTTTAGAATTAATAGAAAAAAATATTAATACAAAGGCAAATACATATATAGAAAATTTATCAATCCTTTTGGGAATGATGATAGGAAAAGATTATAACAGATATATTCAAGATATAGAAAAAGATACTTTTAACAGTAATTTAGATGAAAAAATATCTAGATATATAAAAAGTATATGTAGAGAAATTAGTATAAGTAATTTGGAAGAATTAGAAAAGATATATGGGTATGATTATGAATATATAGAACTAAATATATTAAAAGGATTATGTATAACACGGAATAATTATAAGTGATATGGAGAAAAAATATGAAATTCGTTTAAGATATATAAAAAAGATATCATTAGTTGAAAAAGTTTTAAAAAGTAATAATATAGAATATACAGAAAATAATAATACATATATATTAACAAAAGGAGATAGTATAGCTGAATTTTTAAGAGTTCTTAATTTGACAAATTTTTTACTTAGGTTTGAAGAAAAAAGAATACAAAAAGAATATATGAATAATACTAATAGGACTATTAATTTTGAAATAGCAAATATGGAAAAAGTCATGAAAACTGCAAGTAAACAATTAGCAATATTTGAAAAGATAAAAAAAGAAGGGAAAGAAGATATATTAACAAAAAAACAAAAAGAATTTTTAGAAGTTAGAATAGAAAATCCAGAATTAAGTATAGGTGATATAGCAAAAAAACTTCGGAATATCTAAAACATCAGCATATAATAGATATTTAGGAATAAAAAAAATATTAGAAAATAAATAGGAAATAAGATAATATATAAAAAAGAAAAAGAGGATCATATTATAAAAGAGAGATTGAATAATAAATATAAAGATAGTAATAAGAATAGGAATAGGAATAACAATATAAATAGAAATGAAAATACCAAAGAAATTAAGAAAAGAGGAATATATATACATATTCCTTTTTGTAAACAAAAATGTGGATATTGTGATTTTCATTCATTTGCAAAAATAGAGAATTTAAAAGAAGAATATGTAAAAGCATTATGTAATGAAATAAAAGAATTTGCAAAAAATATATCAAATGAAGATAAATATATAGATACAATATTTTTCCGGAGGTCGGAACTCCAAGTATGTTAGAAAAAGCGCAGGTTAGAAATATTCTAAAAACAATATATGGAAATTTTAATATAGATAAGATGGCAGAGATAACATTAGAATGTAATCCTGAAAGTATTACAGATGATAAAATGGAAGGATATAGTAAGTCTGGTATAAATAGAATTAGTATTGGAGTTCAGAGTTTAAATAATGATATATTAAAAATAATAGGTAGGATACATGATAGAGAAGAAGTGTTTAAAAAGTTTAAAATAGTAGAAAAATATTTTAATAATATATCTGTAGATATGATGTTTGGACTTCCTAATCAAGAAGTAGAAATATTGAAAAATGATTTAGAAGAAGTTGTTAATAATCTTGGAAAAAATGGGAAATTAAAACATATTTCAGTATATTCATTAATTTTAGAAAAAGGAACAAAGTTTTGGAATAATAGTAAAATAGAAAAAATGCTTCCAAGTGAGGAAGAAGAAAGAGATATGTATAAAGCGGCACAAAAAATATTAAATGAAAATGGATATATTCAATATGAGATATCAAATTTTGCAAAAAAAGGGTATGAATCAAGACATAATGTTAATTGTTGGAAACAAATGGAATATTATGGGTTTGGTATTGGTGCATCATCATATTATAATGGTATAAGATATACAAATATAAGAGGAATATATAAATATATTGAAAAATATTTAGAAAAGATAGATAAAAAAGATAATAAAAATAGTAATGAAGAGAAAAAAAGATTTTTAATAAAATTAAATGAAGATAAAATACAAAATGAATATATATTAAAAAAAGGTATGGAAT
>ERZ773035.3135-NODE-3135-length-10040-cov-6.543015_pt1 | contig 10040 bp, 10 predicted proteins | sample MGYA00511487_ERZ773035 | MGnify/ENA primary metagenome ERZ773035 (study PRJEB29015, sample SAMEA2737985) | human oral metagenome | biome: human oral; feature: human-associated habitat; material: dental | place: China | collected 2024 ...
GCACCCTTCGGCAATTTCTAAATCACAAGCCTTGGAAAATAATTTATTTGCTATTCGGTAATCTTGTTTTACACCTTTACCAGATTCATATAGATGTCCGAGGCCATCACACCCTTCACCGGCTTCTAAATCACAAGCCTTAGAAAACAATTCGCTCGCTTTTTCGTAATCTTGCTTTGTGCCTGCGCCTGAATAATATAAAAATCCAAGATTATGACATCCTATACCATATTCTAAATCACAAGCTTTGGAATATAATTCACTTGCTTTTTTATAGTCTTGGTTTACACCGTAGCCTGAATGATATAAAAATCCTAGATTGTAGCACCCTTCGGCAATTTCTAAATCACAAGCCTTGGAAAATAATTTATTTGCTATTTGGTAATCTTGTTTTACACCTTTTCCTTGTTCATATAAAGCTCCTAAGTTGACACATCCTAGTCCATCTCCAAGATTGCAAGCTTTAGAATACAGGTCTTTTGCTTTTTCAAAGTCTTGTTTTACACCTTTACCAGACTCATATAGAACCCCGAGACTATTGCAACCTTCACCGACATCCAAATCGCAAGCTTTAGAATATAGCTCATTTGCTTTGTTATAGTTTTGCTCTATGACTTCCCCTTGTTCATATAAAACTCCTAGATCACTACATCCTAGCCCGTTCCCCAAATTGCAAGCTTTGGAATATAGTTCGCTTGCTTTCTTATAGTCCCGCTTTACACCTTCGCTGGAACTATACAAAACTCCTAGATTATAGCATCCTGTGTTATGCCCCAAATCGCAAGCTCTAGAATATAAATTTATTGCTTTTTCAAAGTCTTGTTCTATGCCTTCGCCTGAGGCATACCAAAACCCTAGAGCATAGCATCCTATGCTATATCCTAAATCACAAGCCCTAGAAAACAATTCATTTGCTTTTTTATAGTCCTGCTTTGTATGATTGCCCAAATAGTATGAAGCTCCAAGATTATAACACCCTTCGGCAATCTCCAAATCGCAGGCCTTAGAATAGAATTGATTTGCTTTTTGGTAGTCTTGCTTTACGCTGCCATCTCCTTTTTCGTATAAAACTCCAAGATTATGACAGCTTTCGCCATGTTTTAAATCGCAAGCTTTAGAATATAGCTCGCTTGCTTTTTTATAATCCTGCTTTACGCCTTCGCCCGAGGCATATAAAAGCCCAAGATTGTAGCATCCGTCACCTTCTTGCAAATCGCAAGCTTTGGAAAGCAGTTCGGTTGCTTTTTTGTAATCTTGCTTTACTCCTTTGCCTGAGTAGTATAAAACACCCAGATTGCCGCAAGCTATGCTATTTTTTAAGTCGCAGGCCTTAGAATATAGTTCGGTCGCTTTTTTATAATCTTGTTCTGCGCCCTTGCCGTATTCGTATGACGCCCCTAAGGTGGTGCAACCCCAGCCATCGCCCAAATTACAGGCTTTAGAATTTAGCTCTTTTGCTTTCTCATAATCCTGCTTCACACCATCCCCTGAATAGTATGCCATGGCGAGATTCACGCATGCTAAGGTATTGTTGCTATCGCATTCGCTCTGCAACCTACTTATACCGGGATCCTCTTGTTCCGTTGATGACAAAGCTGTGGCTTCTGCTAGCGATAAAGTCGCCGTAGCGATCAGCGCTAAAAATATCTTTTTCATACATCGCTCCGTTTAAAATTTCGGCTATTTTATTTCATTTTCGCTTAATCTTTTGAAAATCGGCGAGCTGTAAATTTACATCGCCGCGAGCTTAAAGGCGAAATTTAGCAAAAAGCGTTAAAATTCCAAGCATTACAAGGAGCAAAAATGAAAATTTTAAAAAGCACGAAGGCAAATTTCAAAGAGGAGTTTGCAAGGCTGGTGCGCCGCGGCGAGACGGATATGAGATCGGTGATGCCCGTCGTAAGCGGTATCATCGAAGATATCAGAGAGCGCGGCGATGAGGCGCTAGCTGAACAGATTGAGAAATTTGACAGATGGCGCGTGCAGGGCGATCTGGCTATCACGCAAGAGCAGATGAGTCTCGCGTATGAAGGCTTAACCGCAGAGCTAAAAAACGCGCTACAGGTCGCATACGAGCGCATCTACGCCTATCACGAAAAGCAGCTTGAGAGAAGCTGGTTTAGCTTCGATCCAAGCGGCGCGATGCTCGGGCAAAAGATCACGCCGGTAGATCGCGCGGGGCTGTATATCCCGGGGGGCAAGGCAGCGTATCCGAGCTCGCTTCTGATGAACGCGATCCCCGCAATCGTCGCTGGCGTAGAGGATATCAGCGTCTGCACCCCTGCCGTGGGCGGCGTCGTAAACGAGCTACTGCTCGCGGCTATGCATGTGCTGGGGATCAAAAAAGCCTACAAGGTGGGCGGCGCAAGCGCGATCGCGGCGATGGCATACGGCACGCGCACGATCGGCAAGGTCGATGTCATCACGGGCCCTGGGAATATCTTCGTCGCAACCGCTAAAAAGCTCGTGTTCGGCGACGTAAATATCGATATGATCGCGGGCCCTAGCGAAGTGGGCATCATCGCAAACGCCGCGGCAAATTCGCGCAACATCGCTGTGGATCTGCTCAGCCAAGCCGAGCACGACGAGATCGCGAGTAGCTTTTTGATAAGCGACGATGAAAAATTCGCTCTTGCCGTCGCAGAGCACATCGAGCGCGAGCTGCCTATGCTCGCGCGTGAGCCAATCGCTCGCGCCAGCATCCAAAACAAGGGCGCAGTCATCGTCGCACGCGATATGAACGAGTGCGTGGAGCTGATGAACGAGCTTGCGGTCGAGCACCTCGAGATCGCGACCGAGAACGCCTACGAGCTGCTTCCGCGCATACGCCACGCAGGCGCGATATTTTTGGGCCACTACACGCCAGAGGCGATGGGCGATTACCTCGCAGGCCCTAACCATACGCTGCCGACCGGCGGAAGCGCGCGATTTTTCTCGCCTCTTGGGGTTTATAACTTCATCAAACGAAGCTCGATCATAGCGCTAAATAAGCGCGCCATAGACGAGCTCGGAGGCGCGTGCATGGCGCTAGCGGACGCCGAAGGGCTCGGCGCGCACAAAAAATCGGTGCAGATTAGATTTGAAGAGAAGTGATTTTACGCTGCAGCCCCAAGAGGCGGCGAGGACCGAATTCTAAAGAGCACCGGCGGTTGTTGCTAAACCAAGAGCTGAAATTTTAAAATTTAAAGATGAGTTAAATTTTAAAAAACGTAAGCGTCGCAGCGAGAGTAAAATTTTAAAATTTCAAAAGCACTATAAATTTAAAAAAATAGCCCTATTTGATTAAAATTTAAGGCAAATTTACTAAGCGAAATGATATACTTTCGCTGATTTTTTACAAGGAGAGAAAAATGAAAAAATCACTTTTAGTTTTGGCTAGTTTTGGCTTTGCGCTAAGTCTTAGCGCCGCAGATCTTTCAGATAGCTGCAAAGAGTACTTCGCAGATCTTGATAAGATGGTTGATACCTACAAACAAGCGGGTCAAGAGCAGCAGGTCAAGATGTATGAGGATCAAAAAAAGCAGTCTATGGATCAGATCAGCGCACTTCCTAAGGAGCAGCAAGAGGCCACTTGCAAACAAGCTAAAGAGATATTTAAGCAGATGATGGATCAGATGAAACAACAAGGCGCTATGAAATAAATACCTTCGCGGGCATGATGATGCCCTCTTCAGTCGCGGCGATGCGATATCGTCGCGATTAATTCTTTTTAAACTCACACTTTTATTTTAAAAATTTTTAAATTTTAAAATTTGGATGTTTTATCCTCGTTGCTTTCGGGGCTTGCTAAGAATTTCAGATTTGATATTTAGCTTGTTGCAGGAAGTCAAAACGAATAAAGCGCTCGCCGTCGTTAAAATGCTCCGCAAGGCGACGCATCTTAGTGGGACGCTGCGGTGTACCAAAGATTTACGAGCCGTTTTGGCGCGGCTCGAAACAGCGCCTCATCAATATGATGAATTCGAGGCTCGGTTTAAGCGTTATTTTATCGCGATTTGAAATAGCCGTGGCTCATAGATAGAGGGAATTCGCGTCTCAGTTTGCCGCTCTGTCTATGAAATTTACGGCCAAAAACATCTCGCAAAATCGCCTTGGATTTTAATCCTTAGTAACGATCGCGCCGTTTTTTATTTCGTGCACGCAGGCATTTCTGTGCAGCTCCTTACCGCCATCTAAAGTATAGTAGTGCGTTGTTACTGTGCAGCGTAAATCGGCGTCGATGACGAACTCCTGCTTGGCGCGCATCGGCGGCTTGCTTTTACCGCAGTGCACGTAATCGGCGTAAATTTCGCGACAATCGCTTATACGAAATGCGTCGTTTAAAAGGCACATAAAAACATATTCGTGCCCGTGCTTGCTATCTTGAAAATCCCTCAGATAAAGCCTTAGCAGAATTGTTTTGGCGCTCTTTTCGGGCAAACGACAAGCCCTTATGTCTTTGATCCTCTCCCAATACGCGCTTAGATTGTCGATTAAAAAATTCTCCTTTGTGAACGAAAACAGCTCATTTTTATCAAGTAAATTTTTATCGATAGCCGCTAAGGGCGAAATTCCTCCCGGATAGCGAATCGGCAATTGCGCGATCGGTAGATCGTCGTAAATATCTTTCATACTCTGATAAATCTCCGGTCGCGGCGCATCGTCTCCCTTGACCGCGGCATTTTCCATGCCGCATAACGCAAGTAGGCATAGCAAAAATATCCACACCTTCTTCATAGCATTCCCCCTTGTTTCGGTCGCGATCCCTTTTCTCCTAATCATACTGAAAATTTTAAAGCCTTATTAATATAAAGAAAAAAAGATCAAAGATCAAAGCGCCGTTTTTACAACCACTCTCGCACTGTCTTTTTCTACCATTGCTTTTGGGTTAATTTAATCCGAATCTTCCTCTTGTGTGAAACGGACGATGCGCTGCTATTCGTCTTCCGTAGCCTTTTCGGTAAAGCTTACGATGCGCGGAGTTGCGATACGCGCGTAATCCTGCACGTTTAGGATGATCGAGTGATCAAGCAGACCCGCGTTGAAAGCGATCTCATCAAAGCGTCCAAACAGCGACGGATCGGCGATCAGCAGCAGCTTGTCGTGGAAGCTAAAGGGTGGCACCGAGCCGATGACGCAGTCCGTGAGATCGCCCACTTCATCGGGGCTTACGAGCGACGCTTTTGTGCCGCCGAGCCCCTGCGCCAAGCGCTTTAGATCGGTTTTATGATCGGCTGCGAAGACCGCTAGGACGTAGATCCTGCCGTTTCTGCCCGCGGGTTTGTCGCTAGGAAGCTTCAGCTGCTGCGGCACGTTTGCGCAAATTTGATCGGCGGTTAAAGTTAAATTTCCTGCGCAGGCGCCGTTTTCGCAGCCTTGAGCGCTCGCAGCGGCGGAAGCGTCGGGGTTTTGCGCGTCATCGGCGCTTGCTAAATTTAAATTTTGCACGAAAGAAATTTGCCCGTTCTTAAAGCCCTTGATCGTGCAAACCAGCGCCTTTGCGCCTTGTCCCAGCTGCGTGCCTCGGGCTTTGGCGACCTCGGCGGAGGTGCCCGCGCTTTCGTGAGCTACTACGCGGAAGTGCGCGCCCTGCTGCGTCAAAAGCTCTTTTAGGCTTTCAAAAATTCTCTCTGACATTTTCTCTCCTTGTTTTTGCAAAATTATACTGAAATTTTAACCAAACGACGCATCGGCGCCAAATTTTACAGCCTTGCCACTTTTGTTGACGCAAATAGCTTGCCGCCGCCGCGCGAGCTTTGTATGTCGCGCATTTTACGGCTAAATTTTTAAAATTTAAAAGGCGGATAGGCTAGAGGGCGCCAAATTTTGGCGCGCAGGCGAGAAAAAAAGGAAGGATGCTAAATTTTACGACCGCAATCTACGCAAAAGCGCGATGAGGTCCCGTCGCGCATAAAATTTACGCAAAGGTGCGGCAAAATTTCGCGGTTAAAATTTACGCAAAGGCGCAGCCCGGTTTTTAAAAGGGCAGTTAAATTTTCTACGCGCGATTTAGCTTTTGTGAGCGATTTTATTTTTTACGAGCAGTTCAGCTCTTGCACGCGGCGAGCAGTTTGGCTAGCCGGCTCGTTTGCGAACGGCTAGGCTTTTGGCGGCGCAGACATCTATAGGCGGGTCTTAAAAGCAGATCGTGTATCTCTTTTGCAGGCGGCTAGGCTTTTCTGCGTGCACGCACCCGCGCGACGACCCGCCAGAGCCCAGCGTCGCTTCGCAGCTCCTTCCGCCACGAAAACGACGCCTCGCTCATCTGTGAAAAGACGTAGCGCATCGCCCCCTCGCCGTTTTGCACGAGCACGATCTCCTCCGCCTCCTTGTGCGCGGTTAGGCGCAGCGCTGTGCCGACGCAGCCGTAAAAAATATCCCACGTCCCGCTTGCGGGCTCATAAATCCTTATTGTCGTGCCGTATTCGGCGTCCGGTTGCGGATTTGCGAGCCGTCGCGCGCGCGAAGGCACGATAAAGATGTCCTGCACCGCGGATCCGTCCAAAACCCGCGCAAAGAGCCATTCGTCCCTGACTTCACGCGGCGTGCCGCTCTGCAGGCCGTCCGTCCACCATATGTCCCAATCGCCGATGAGCGGCGCGAAAAAATCGTGCTCGTTCGGTATCTTTGCGCTCCGCTCGCCGCTGCACAGGGCCTTTGCAAATCCGCTTTTTTGCATTAACGCTTCTTGCGAAATTATTTCATCTTGCGGATTTTTGGCTCTTTGCTCTCTACGAGCTCGTAAATTTTAAGCTCGACCTTGACGTCTTTGGGCGCTAAAATTCTAATTTCGCCGCCGTCGTAGGCGAATGGATGCGTGAGCTCGTAATAGATCCGCTTCTTTTGCTTCTTGCCGTCGCACAGCATCAGCGTTTGAGCAAGCTCATTGCCGCCGCTAAACTCGTAATAAAGCCCATCCGAGCCCTCTTTTTGCTCTATTTTGCCGCCGATCAGATACGCGTCGTTGCAGTCGGCTTCGATCTCTTTTGAAAAGACCGCTTCGACCTTAAACTGCTGCGGCGGCATCTTTGACGGCGTTAGCTCAAAGACGTTTAGCTGCTTTTGCGCCTCGCCGCCGAATAAAAACAGCGGCAATAGGAAAAATAAAACGCTTTTTCTCATTTTTTACTCCTATTTAAAAAAGTTTGCGCCTAATTTTAGCAAAATTTTAGCGCGATTTGCTTATGCGTGCTCGCCCCCGCAGTATCGCTAGTGATTTTAAAATTCCGTTTTTTTCTTTAGAGAGCTGCGATTTGAAATTCTATCTTTTAGGCGCATGAGGGTTGCGATCGCTATGCGGAGTTGCTCGGACGCGGAATTTAAAATGCGCTTGCCGCGCCGATAAAATTTACGCCCGCCGCATATTTTCTCGCTCATACTCACCGCGCGAAAACGACGCAAGATCGGCGTCATATCGCAGTACTTAAGAGCAGATAGATTTCATGAAAAAGAGCGGAGCTGGCAAATTTTAAAATTTTACCGATACGGCGTGCCGGCGCCGCATAGATATGTCGCTTGGGAATTTAACGGTGAATTTTACCGCCCGTCGCGGCAATTGCGAGATTAAAATTTCAAAAGGTCGCAATAACGCGCATGTTTTTAGTGACCAGCGCAGTAAACGAAATTTCGCAGCCATTTCGGATTTGAGACGTCGTATGGTTCCGTGTTTTGCGGCGGATCGAATGAAGCCTTGAAAATTCTGCTAGCGACGGCGGGATTGGAATTTGTCTTGAGACGAAAGATTTAAATTTGGCTCGCGGCGGCATGGTTACGGCTTCTGCTTGCGGCAGTCGGGTCTGAACTTTTGCCGACTACATCGGCGCGCCCGCCGCCCGCCGCTTGCTACTTCAGGCTCGCAGGATAGCTGCTAAATTTCTCTATCCAGCCGTCTTCGCCGTAGAGCTCGCCGCAAAGCCCGTCCGAGAGCTCGGCTAGATTTTCGCCCGCCTCGTCCGCAAGCCGCCAGCGCTCGCTTTGCTCGAACAAGCTTAGCGTCTCGTGCAGGACGTGATCGGTAAGATGCGCGCAGAGCGTCCTTAGCGCCTCCCTCTGCTGCGGCGAAAACTCCGCTATCGATGCATACAGCCGCTCGCACCGCGCGCCTTTCATCCGCCCGCTCATAACCGCATCCAACCACGCCAGCGACCCATCCCTGACCTGCCGCACATACTCTCGCCCGAAACCCTCCAAGTTGCCCGTTTCTGCCATTTTGCCCTCCTGCGTTTAAATTTCATATTTCGGCTTTTGAGCCGCGTTTGATAAATCTAGCCTAAATTTCGACTCCGAAGTCCGCTTAAACTCTCTTCGTGCTCAAAATATCGTCTGTTTTGAAATTTCGCTTTTGAAATTTGCCGTTGCACTCCGCTTGCCGTAAACGCACTACGTCTTGAGCGCTTTAAAATTTAGCGCGCCGTTTTGGCGTCTAGCTTTTGCCCGCGCTCCGCCGCCCGTGCGCCGTAGCCCGTATCCCGTAGCCGCCGCATTGAAATTTAGCGCGCTTCTTTCAGCTTGATTGATTTGCTAAGTAGTCGTTTTGCAAAATCTAAATTTCAAAACTTCCTTCAAATCCCGCGCAAATGATGTCTTTTAGCGCTTCCGTCTCTGATTTTAACGCCTCGTTATCGGTTTTTTGCGCGGAGCTCTTTTTGTTCGCTAAATTTTTGCTAGAGCTTTGCGACGAGGGTTTTTCCTGCGAGTTTAAAGCTTTGACGGCGTCGCGCGAAATTTCCCCCTGCGTCTGCGCGGTGGAAATTTCGCCGCTAGCCCCGCTGGCCTTACCCGTGCGGCGGCTTAGCACGCTTTTGACGCTTATTTTTTCGCCTGCGTAAAACGCCTCGCAAAGCCCGTCTCGCGCCTCATAGTCCGTCACTTTGACGCTGCCTTCTTGAAATTTATAAAATTTCACCCGTTTTGCTCCTCGTAACTCCCGAGCTCCGCGCCATACGCCAGCTTCCGCGTCGAGACCCGCGAGCGCAAATGCGCCGTCTGCCGCCTTATACATATCGCCGAGCCTTATCGGTATCCGTTCGCCGCTCTTTTTGGTAAGCACGAAGCCGATCTTTTCGCCTTCTTTTGGGCTCTGGCGGAACTGCCCCGAGAAAAATGCCGTGAAAAATGCAACCTCCTTGATCTCGCCGTCGGTGCCTAGGTACCTCGTCCAGCCATCTTCGGGCACGTCGATCTCGGCAACGTCTCGTCCGTCTTTTGCGCCGCATTTTAAGCCCGCGCAGCCGCTAAGCGCTAATGCTGCAAGCGCGGCTAGAAATAGGTTTTTCATATTTTCCCTTCAAATAAATTTTGGCTCAGAGCAGGGCGCCCGCCCCGCCTCGGCGCGTAAATTTGCGCAAAATAGGGCGCGCTAGCTCACTCCGCGGGCTTAATTGCGCTACTGCGTCTAGACACACATAAATCGCGCGAGATAAGTGGTAGCGCGGAATTTTAATGTCGCTCGGCGCCTTTTGCAAGCGCTTTGCGGCGAATCCGCCCGAAACCTCGGGTGCGCAAAGCCCGTATTACAGGCTAAATTTATCAAGCCGACGTTGCCTAGATGCGTAAAAATCGCCATCCGTTCGCCTCAAACGAGCACTCTTGCCAGTTCCAGTCGTTCTCGCCGCCCATTGCGAAATTTTCAGGCTCGTCCGATAGAGCCGCCGCGCTCAAAGCAGCCGCTATACGCTCTTTCATAAAATCATCGGGCTCGCTTGGCGTAAATTTTTCAAATTTTATCTCGTAAAGGGAGGCAAGCCCAAAGTCCGCGCGCACGAGCTTGCCGCACTGCTGCGCGAACTCCGCCGCGCTACATTCGTGCTTTTGGGCGTAGTACCAAACCTCCAGCTCCTCGATGCTTTCGCCCTCAAATTTTATGGATTTTATCATTTTTGACCCCAATTTCGCTAGTCGCGGCGGTTTAAATTTCATCGCTTAAATTTCACTTGTGCCCATACGGCGCAGGTCTTACGCGCAAGATAAAACCTTCGCCATTTGGCGCGAGTGCGCTGTGCGGGCAAATTAAATTTAATCCGGCGCGCTTTAAATTCAGACACCGAAGTCCGCCCGCATCC
>ERZ773035.3139-NODE-3139-length-10036-cov-30.605551_pt1 | contig 10036 bp, 10 predicted proteins | sample MGYA00511487_ERZ773035 | MGnify/ENA primary metagenome ERZ773035 (study PRJEB29015, sample SAMEA2737985) | human oral metagenome | biome: human oral; feature: human-associated habitat; material: dental | place: China | collected 2024 ...
TCTATACTGATGCACCTAATTACTACGAAACAGCGCAAATTATTATTAACTGCACACCTATAGGTATGTATCCGCATAATCCAGCTAACCTCATAGATATTATGCAATTTTCTAAATTAGAGGGTGTTGTGGATCTCATCTACAATCCGCGCCGTACAGTTTTGCTTTTACAAGCAGAAATGATGGATATTCCGTACTGTGATGGTCTACCTTTCCTCGTGGCACAAGGTGTTAAGGCGGCTAATCATTTTCAAGGTGAAAGCTTTGGTACCAAAGAGATAGAACAAATCTTGCGAGATGTGCGCCGTGAAAAGGAAAATATTATCCTCATCGGTATGCCTGGTGTTGGAAAAACAACAGTAGGCAGAGCAATCGGTAAAGAGATGGGCCGTACTTGGTTTGATGTGGATCACGAGCTAGAAAAAGAAATTGGCAATGTTTCTACCTATATTACAGAACAAGGAGAGGCTGCGTTCCGTGAAAAAGAGGCAGAAATGATTGCAAAATTAGGTACAGAAACTGGCCTTGTCATCTCCACTGGTGGCGGTTGTGTAACAGTACCTAAAAACTATGCACACCTGCGCCAAAATGGTCGTATTTACCAATTAACGCAACCTGTAGAAAAACTATCTACTTCAGGTCGTGTTCTATCTAGTGGCGGTATAGAACGTTTACGTGAACTCGAAGAAACTCGCACTCCAATGTATGAAAGCTTTGCACAATGCATCGTGGAACATAATCGCAATGCACCAGAAACGGTGGCGGCTATTCTCGAAGACTTTGAATCAAACTTATTGTAAGAGTTTATATAACGGTATTTATAAGATTGTTTCCTCTATATAAGTAAGGGCTTCTACATCTTTAGAAGTAAGAGCATTTACATCTGTATTTCTAGATAAAACTAAAACTCATATCATGACAGTAATGATATAAACTGAAAAGCAGTAGCTATCCTCCAGGTAACTACTGCTTTTTTATATGTCCTATGTATTATATATATTGGTAGAAAACTACATTTGCAATTACAATGTAATTACAAATAGGATTGAGTAACTTAAATACCTTTTAACATAAAATCAACAATATAACCAAAATGTTTCAGTCATAAGCCAAAAGAATACTAGGAGAGATACTATGAAAACCGTAAACCTACAAGTCCGTATCAACGAAGATCTAAAACAAGAAGTATCTAGCATATTAAAAGCACAAGGATTGTCTTATACATCCATGCTAGATGCACTATTTCGTCAAATCATTAAAGAACGCCGCATTCCATTTGCCATTGCCTTACCAACGACACCTATAGACGAGACACCTACACCAAGTACACTCAACAATGATGGTACTTATGAGCAACCACAAACTACATTACAGGCTTCAGATACTATAAATACCTATGGAACAACACCGAAAGATGAGGTAGAAATATCCTTCGATACCATCGATAAAACAGGGCTACTTAACATCCGTATTAATCCAAAAGTTAAGACACTAACAACGGCTATTCTAAAAGAAATGGGATTAACCATATCATTATTAGTTACCCTAATCTCCAAACAAATACAGTTCTCAAAAGCGATTCCTAATTCAGTAAACAAACCTATCGCTTGTGACTCTATGAATGCAGACTTTCTTACTGACGAAGAAATCGATCAACTACTGGAGTTGTCATATATAGATATAGAACAAGGTAATGTAACGCCTTTAGAAGATGTTATTTCTGAATTAAAGAAAGAAGGTCTTCTCTTATGATACATAAGATTTTACTGTCTAAAATCGCTAAGAAAGACCTACGAAATATACTATTATCTTTAAAAGAAAAAACAGAAGATTTAAACCTTATTCTTCAACATCAGTCAGAAATCATTGATAATGCATTCTCGCTTGATATTTTTCCTGAAAGGTATTCTTTATATCACGGAAAATACAATAAGCAAAATTTTCGAAAAATGGTCACAAAACATTATATTATCTTATACTCTATAAAAAATAAAACAGTAATAATTAATAAAATTCTAGCACAAGGTATGAACATATAAAAAAAGTCGGCTCTCGCCGACTTTTTTAATGTACTTTTACGCGTTTATGTTGTTGTTCATCAAATACGCCATCTACGTCGATGGTATCTAGAATTCGTTTTAAAGCATGTACATCGATTTGCCCTGGCGCCGATGTTTTACCAGCAGAAGCAAAGGTCATGGCATTTCCAAATAGAGCACCTGCAGTGCGTGTAACAGCACCTAGTTCTCCCATTGCCATCGTAATAATTGGATCCGAAGGATACAAAGCCTTTACTTCGGCTGTTGCTTCAAGGAGCGTCAATACATCACCAGTTGTGTGAGGCATAACGGCAATCTTTGGCACATCCGCTAAGAACTCTTTCATTTGAATGAGTCGATTTACAATGACTTCACGACTCGGCGTACCATGGAAATCATGATTGCTCATGATAACAGTTATACCATGTACCTTAGCAAACTCTATCGTTTTAAGCATTCTATCTTGATCAAAGAATAACTCAATATCAATAGCATCCACCAATCCGGTAGGAATCAAACGTTCTAGCATTGTAAAGTAATCTTGTGTGGAAATCATTCTTTCCCCACCTTCACCTTTTGTACGCCATGTAAAGAGCAACCCACGACCTTTCAGTTGTGGCTTGATGAGCATTAATAATTCAATGATAGCGTCAATGGAGTGGGCCCGCTCATAATAGTCAATGCGTAGCTCCACGACGTGACACGGTGTATTACATGCTACTGCGGTGGCATCTAGAATTTCTTTCATTGTTGTGCCCACAATAGGCACACATATTTTTGTACACTTTTCGCCGAGTACAGTATGACCGATACGGACCATAATAACTCCTTTCTGTCCCACACGGTGAGACTAATGACTTACCTTAAACTAACTATATACCAATATTTTTGTAAAAGCAATCAATCCACCCATATTGGATTGCTATTCACTAAAAGTGTATGAAAGCCTGTTATTATGCACTAAAACAGTATTCTTAGATTAACGATTAATGTCATTTTTTGTTATATCATGTTGTACGGATAGTTTCCGTGATTGGAATCCCATATAGAGTAATAACAAACCTGTAATACTAAATACATAGGATATCCCAATGTAGGTAGATACAATACTTGCGAATACAGGCCCTACCATAGAACCGAATTGTTGAGCTGTCGTCGTCATACCAAACATGCGACCTCTAAAGCTTGGATCCGTATTGAGAGTTACGGCTGCACTCAAAGATGGGTTGATGCCCACAATACAAGAACCAATTAGCACTTGTAGTACACCAAACCACCAAATACCTACTGGTAAGCTTTGAAGTAAGAGAACAACACCACTACCAAGCATACAGTAGGAAATGGTTCTAAAGTAACCACAATGCTCACCAAGGCGCACCCATAAGTTAGTCGTTAAAGAACCAGCTAAACCACCGATACTAAGAATTGTACCCGAAATGATAGCAGCCCCTTCCATAGTGCCTTGCATATCACCTACATAAAGCGCCAAGATAGGCTGTAGCATCATGATCACACATTGCATAAAGAAGAATATCCATAAAAGTCTTACTAATACAGGTTGTTCTTGGACTACTTTAAAATCCTCTCGTAAAGATGTAGATTTTACCGGTTTTGAGGACTGTTCATTAGAAGCTATATTTTCTACATTTAGCTTTGGTTCTTTTACAAGGAACAATACTGCCAAAGTAGCAATGAATACGGCTATACCTGAAATATAAAACACAGGACGCATACCTACAACACTTTCAACGGCACCGCCCAAAAATGGACCGACGACATTACCTAAAATTAGACCTGTTTGGAATATGCCGAGGGCACGGCCTACCTGTTTTTCATCCACACTGAGGGAGACCATGGTCATCGCCGCAGGATAAAAGCCGTTAGCAAAACCTACTAAAGCACGGCCCATCAACAATTGGTACTGATTCGTTACCATACCGATGAGAACATAACAAAAGGCAATTGCGAAACCAGCTCGTAGAGCCATCCGTTTCTTGCCCTTATTATCTGCAATTTTCCCCCAAATTGGCGCCATAATACCAGCGATTAGGAATGTAATACCAAAGACGAGGCCAGACCAAAGTGCCACATCATCCTTTGGAACACCGAGTTCCAACAGATATATTGGCAAAAAAGGAATTATCATTGTATAACATATGGCTAGCACCGTCATACTAGCTGTGATAATCCACACGTTGCGCATGCCACCTCGAGCATCATATACACTTGTACTCATGGTACCCTCCCTTCCGCATAAAATCGTTTAGATAAACTAATATACACATAAATCACTTTTAATTACAGTTCCATTTAAATTACAGTTCTACTTAGATTTCAATCTAGGTTACTATTCATAAGATGTTATTACATTTTAATTTCATATATAAAGAAGAGCCGCATACGAAACGCGACTCTTTCCATAAAAAATACCTAAAATATAGGTATACAATGTAGTAATCCTCAAAGATCATTCAAACTAAAGTTTCCGGGCTATCAATTATTCCGTAGGAAATTTGTGATCCATTACATCTTGCAAGGAAACATGTTCCATAACATGTCGGAACTCATCTTGTAAATACTGCCACAATGGAGCTGTCAAGCAGTCATTAAACATAGGACACGGTTCTACATCATCTTCTAAACAAGACACGAGAGCAATGGAGTCCTCTGCGGCATATAAAATTTCATATACATTGTATTCAGCCGGAGATTTCACCAAACGATATCCTCCATATTTACCACGTCCACTTTTAACAAGGCCCGCAGAGGATAAACGAGATACAATCCCCTCTAAATATTTATCGGAAAATCCTTGGCGTTCTGCAATCTCACGAATCGGTACATTTTTTTCTACCCCGTGTTCTGCAATATCCGCCAATATCCGTAAGGCATAACGCCCTTTTGTAGATATTTTCATAAGTTAACCTCTATATCATTCATAATATATTAATAGTATATCACAAATTCATACAAAAAATGGTGGGAAATATGATACACTATACATATATCGAAATATCTTTATTTAGGTATAATTTTAATTTCATATAGGGAGGATTTTATCTAATGTTAGATAAATTATTTCAACTCAGTGAGCGTGGCACAACCGTTAAAACAGAAATTTTAGCAGGTATCACTACGTTTATCACGATGGCGTACATCCTTTTCTTGGCGCCAAACATTCTTAGTCTTGCAGGCATGGATAAGGATGCGGTCCTCATTGCCACAGCCTTAGGTGGAGGTCTTGTGACGATTGCTATGGGTTTATTCGTAAACTACCCAATTGCTCTCGCTCCAGGGGTTGGCCTCTTGGCATTTTACTCCTTTACCGTAGTTCTCGGTATGGGCGTATCTTGGCAAACAGCATTAGGTGCGGTATTCATTTCAGGTCTCGTTTTCCTCGTATTAACATTGACATCAATACGACAAATGATCGTTGAAGGTATCCCCGCCTCCATGAAAATTGCCATTACCGTTGGTATTGGTCTTTTCATTTCTATCATCGGCTTAAAGTTATCCGGCTTGATGGCTATCTCCATAAGTTTGTCTCCAAACTCCTTGGGTCAAGTCGTACAGACACATGGTAATCTAGTCCCTCCAGCATCTGAGGCACTTTTAACGCTCGGTAATTTGCACAGTGGTGAAACATTGTTGGCACTATTCAGCCTCATCTTTACAGCTTTATTAATGGCTCGCAAAATTCAAGGTTCGCTCTTGATCGGCGTTTTAGTAACAACAATCATCTCCTATGCGACAGGCCTTTCCACAATGCCTGAGAACTTCACCGTATTAGCCGTTCCTGATTTCTCCAAATCAGCATTCTTGCAATTAGATATTCCTGGTGCTCTTCACATGGGCTTAATTACGATTATCTTCTCCTTCACATTTGTAGAATTATTCGACTCTATGGGCACTTTGATTGGTACCGCTACAGAGGCGAAAATCGCAGATCCTAAATCTGGTAAATTCCCGGGTCTTGGTAAAGCCATGACCGTAGATGCTATCGGTGTTAGTGCCGGTGCATTGCTCGGTACTTCTACAATTACGGCTTTCGTTGAAAGTGCGGCAGGTGTAGGGGCTGGTGGCCGTACAGGTTTAACAGCTGTCACAACAGGCGTACTTTTCCTAATTTGCTTATTCTTGGCTCCATTGGTATCCTTGGTTCCAAATGCAGCCACATCTCCTGTTCTTATCATCGTAGGTGCCCTCATGTTAGGTGCCATTCGCAACATCGACTTCGATGATTGGACTGAAGGCTTCCCTGCATTCCTCGTTATCGTATTGATGCCGTTTACATACAGCATCGCTAACGGTATTTCTGCAGGTCTCATTGCATACCCTCTACTCAAAATCATTGCAGGCCGTGCAAAAGAAGTTAACTGGATTATGTACGTATTGGCGGTTCTCGTTATTATCCGCTACGTATTCTTCTAATTAACGTATACCCATAATGATGCTATTAGTGAAAGCTACTTTATATTCGATAGCTATAAAATCACTAATACCTAAAAGCAAAATATATGTAAATTACATACACTAAAAGAACCTATCTCCAAAGATATTACTCTAATATCTAGGAAATAGGTTCTTTTTATTATGTACTCTTTTACTAAACGCTAACGTCGTATGGCATCACCGAATCGTGCTATAGAGTCTTATTAGGGTTTAGTATTAACGAATCGTTTTTACACCGATTAAGTCTGTACGACTTGAATCAATATTCTTTAATGGTACTACATGATCTTTATAAAACTCTGCTTCAGATGCTTTCACAGGCACTTGGAAGAACAAGAAATATGCCATGTTATCTTTGCTCCACGCAACACTGCGTACTAAGCCCTTATCTACATTACCTGTATACTGCACATCACCGGTTGGCGTAGAGTCAATCCACTGTACGTCATGGTATTCCGTTGGAACATATTCTTTAGGCCATACCGTATCCATAGAGTAGCTCATGCGAAAGACCATCGTATGATTTACCCAACGTCCGCTGCGTTCTTGATATTCTTGACCTTCCTTCCAATATACAGTTTCTAATACATCATTATCATAAAAATGTGTAGCATAGTATGTATAGCCAAGAGGCAAGTAACTTGGTACAGATACGTCATAGGACAGCTTACGAGATGCATCAATTACACCGCTAGGTAAGCCAATGGATTTACTCGTAAGTATAGGCCACTCAGAATTCGTATGTGTACGCAGTGGCAAACCAATAGTTTTAAAATGAGGTCTATCTTGTTCACCATTTTGTTTAACACCTTGCGCATCGTTTTCTTCAACATGTTGCTTATCATTGCGTTCACCACGTAATCGAGTATTATCAGCGGCTACGTTAGTAAGAGGACCTACAGAGTCTACAATTTTGCTTACAAAGTTTTGGTTTCTTATAGAGGCAAAGTAGAGCATATATACTTTATTATCTTTTTCCCAATAAGCAATTTGAACAGAGTCGTTGCTAGAGCCTAAAGTATGTACAGGGACTCCATTAGGGGTAGTAAAGCTAACGGCATCATCAGCATCGTATTTTGTCTTTTCCAATATAGGCTTTACCACGGTATCGATAGCCCACCCCATGCGATACACAATATCTGTATTAGAGAAGGTTAATTTCTGACCATATTCTCCTTTATGGCCCGTTTCCGTATACACGATTTCTAATACGTCATGATCTCTTGACTTTACATCGCGTACTGCATAGTCTTCAGGCATATAAGACGGAATTTGTAAATCATATCCAAAATAATTTGTACTTGTGTCAACATTAAGCTGTACTATATCACCATTATCAACTTGGTCATACCACCGATAGCGATTCATTAGTTCTTTATTCTTTTCCACTGTATCAGTGGTAACAGTATTTCCATTTTCATCTACTAAAGGAGATAACGCACTAACTGGTTGTACTCCAAAGCTACTTACCACAGCAGCTAGTATTCCCATTGCTAATAATGATTTTGTTGTTTTCAATCTCATAATTTCTTCTCTCTCTAAAACACGCCAGTCTTTGCTTTCATAGGCGCTACATGTTCCCCTTTTATTTCTTCAATTGTTTTAGGTGTTGTCGGATAGTTACCAACTAGTTCATAACGAGAGCTATCAATGCTCTTCAACGGTACTACATGCTCTTTATAGAATTCCGCATCAGCCTCTTTCACCGGTTCTAAGAAGAATAGGAAGTAAGCCATACCATCCTTCGTCCACGAGATGCTGCGAACCATATGTATTTCAGGATTACCTGTAAAATAAACATCACCAGAATCACCTGATTTAGACCATTCGAGATCGCCGTACTCAGATGGAACATATGGTGTATCTCTTACGGTATCTAAGGAATATCCCATTCTATATGCCATAATACTATCTATATATTTTTTCCCATCCCGATAGATAGTCACACCTTTTTTATAATATACAACCTCTAATACATCATTTTGATCTTGACGCGCTGTATAGAGCTGATAACCATAAGGTATATAGCTAGGCGCCTTGACCTCATACGGCAGTTGCTGTGCAGCTCCTACTATTCCTTTCCAATTACGAGCTCCTTCTTGAGTTTTCATAGGCCACTCTAATAAAGTCTTTCTTGGTAATGCTTTGATTGCTGAATCAGGATGAACTCTAGGCATATCATTTGTAATGGTAGCGGAAACGCCAACATTATCGGTAGATATTGAATCATTAACAACATCAGCTGAAACATATCCTGCACACAATAATCCTACAGCCATAGCAGATAAAACGGACTTAACTAGAAGCTTCTTCATGATCTCTCCTTTTATAAAAACTTGATATACTTTACACATATAATGATATATTTTCTTATTTATATCAAAAACATACCACCAATTCTGTTGCCCTAGCTACTTCATAAAACTTTTATCTTTCCTATTGTGAAAGTATAGTTATGAGCCATCAGCTGCTTTAATGCTAACTAGTTATACATAATAAAACATCCTACTAAACGCTATATTACAATAGAGTTCAATAGGATGTTTTGTCATTATTTAGTTAATGGAGGCATAATAATATCTTGTTCAAGCTGTCTTCGTCTCTTTGCAGTATAGTCTACAACTTTAATTTGAACTACGCCCACAGAGTTTACCATGGCATCAGTAAAGGTAAATTCTCGACCAGTCTGCTGCTTCATCAACATCTGTAAACCATGAGCTTTTTCATCAATATTCGCTAAATAAACAGCCTCTCCTCGTCCCATTACACTGGAATAGACTGAACTATATTTACAAGGAATATCTCCACCTGAAACGAGAGCCTCATCATCACCATCAATTTCGATAAATACATGAGGATTCGCTTGCATCAAACTAAACTTCTTCCCCTCATGATGTCCATGCACAAAAATATGAAGTACATTATCTATAAATTCATAGCCGAAATGCAAAGGTACCACGTAAGGGTAATCACCATCCATCATCCCTAAGTGAATGATGCGAGTGCTATTTAAAAAACCTTTAATTTCATCTATATTTGTAACCATACGATCTTGACGTCTCATAATAGCCTCCATAAGAATCGGAAAATTGATACACCTTACGCTTCATGTAATCTGCTAAGAAGATGTTTAAATTGAGCCTCATCACTATTTAGCTTTCCGAAAAAAACTTCATCAATTTCTTCAACTAATGGAACTGCTTTTTGTAATATTTCACTGCCCTTTTCATTTAAAAGAACCGCTTTCGCACGTGTATCTCTAGAGTGCTCTTTTCGCTCTACAAAACCACGTTTTTCCAATAAGCTCAATATTTGAGATACCGTCATAACATCTATCCCTGAAAGTTTTGAAATCATAACTTGTGTAACTTCGTTATCATGTTGTGATAAATACGCAAGAGATGCTAAAACAACAAATTGAGGATGTGTTAAATTCAACTCTTTTAACGCTTGTTTTATAGTAAAATGCCATTTATTGTACACCCTCATGAACAATAATCCTGTTGATTTTTCTGAATTGTCTTTATATTTTGATGTAAACAAAC
>ERZ773035.3142-NODE-3142-length-10017-cov-3.268119_pt1 | contig 10017 bp, 10 predicted proteins | sample MGYA00511487_ERZ773035 | MGnify/ENA primary metagenome ERZ773035 (study PRJEB29015, sample SAMEA2737985) | human oral metagenome | biome: human oral; feature: human-associated habitat; material: dental | place: China | collected 2024 ...
ATAGATATGGGCAAGCAAATAGACGCCAGAAGTATCGATAAAAACGACTTTTGCATAAGAGAAATTTACCCTGAAACGGTTGCAAATTTCGCAAAAAGGCTGCTAAATGGATAGGCTCTATCTAGCTGGCTTTTACACATTAAAATTTCTTATATTTATATTGCCAAGCTCCCTTCAAAACCTGCTTGCTAAATTTTTGGCATTTGCGTTTATGAAGCTTAAAAAAAAGCGTTTTCATGTCGTGATGACAAATTTAAACCTTGCATTTGGCGAGACAAAGAGCAAAGAAGAGAAGCTAGAGATCGCCAAAAAATGCTACTACAACTTTGCAAAATATCTTGGTATAAATTTCATCCTCAATCAAAACACGACAAAACAAAAGATACTTGAACAAGTTGTTTTTAAAAATGAGCACTTTTTGCTTGATGCGATAAAATCTGGCAGACCCATCATCGTCACAACGGCGCACTTTGGGCAATGGGAGATATTTGGCCTAGCTGTCGCGGCTCGCTTTGGAGCTTCTTCAGCGCTTGGCAGAAAGCTTGATAGCAGCGTCATGGATAAAATTTTAAGAGCAAATAGAGCGCAGTTTGATATGGAGCTAATCGACAAAGATGGCGGCGCAAAAGATATCTTAAAAGCTCTAAAAGCTAGGCGAATAGTAGGAATTTTAGTAGATCAAAACACCGCGCCAAAAGATGGCATAAAGGTGCAGTTTTTTGGCAAAGATGTGCTTCACACGCCAGCTGCAAGTGTGCTAGCTCAAAAGACAAATGCCCTTATCATAAACGCATTTATCTACCAAAAAGGTGAAAATTTAAATGAAATTTGCTTTGAAGAGCCTATAGACATAAGCACGTTTGACAAAGAAGATGCCGTGCAAAAAGTGACGCAGATGCAGTGCAGCGCGTGCGAAGAGATGGTTAGAGCAAGGCCAGAAGAGTACTTTTGGTTTCACCAAAGGTTTAAGAGATTTTACGAAAATGAGTACAAATGCTAAGCGTTGTCATTTTGACTTTTAATAGCGAAAAGTACCTAAAAGAGGTGCTAGAAAGTGCTAAATTTGCTGATGAGATCATCGTGATTGATAGCGGCTCAAAAGATAGCACAAGGCAAATTTGTGATGGCTTTAGAAACGTGAAATTTCACGAGCAAGCTTGGCTTGGATTTGGCGCGCAAAAGCAAAAGGGCGTGGATCTAGCTAAAAACGAGTGGGTCTTTGTGCTTGATAGCGACGAGGTGATTACGAGCGAGCTTAAAAATGAGATCATTAGCACGCTAAAAGAGCCTAAATTTATGGCTTACAACGTTGCTAGGTTAAATTTTTTCTTTGGCAAAGCGATAAAAAACATGGGGCTATATCCAGACTACACGGTGAGGCTTTTTAATAAAAATTTTGCCAAATTTGATGGCAGAGCTGTGCATGAAAAGGTCGTTTTAAATGACGGCTCACAAAGGCTTGGAGCGCTTAAAAATCACTTCTTGCACTACGCGTATGAGAGTATCGAGCAGTTTATCGCCAAACAAAATCGCTACTCAAGCATGGGCGCAAAAAGAAATTTGCTAAAGGCACTTATAAGCCCAGCTTGGACATTTTTTAAACTTTACGTGCTAAAAGGTGGCTTTAAAGAGGGCTTTGCTGGCTACGTTATCGCTAGACTTTACGCCCAGTACACGTTTTGGAAATATATAAAATGAAAATACTTGTGATTAAATTTAGAAACATCGGCGACGTGCTTTTGACAACGCCACTCATTGAAAATTTGCACCACTACTACCCAGATGCAACCATCGACTTTGCCCTAAATAAAGGCACAGAAGCGATGATAGAAGGCAATCCTTACATAAATAAAATCCACATTTACGATAGGCAAAGTGCAAATTCTGGCTTTTTTAAAAAGCTAATTACCGAGCTAAAATTTATAAGAGCGATCAAAAAAGAGAAGTACGATATGGCGGTGCAAACGACCACTGGAGACCGCGGTGTCATCATCTCAAAATACGCCAAGATCAAAAAGATAGTTGGCTTTTTAGGCAAGCATAAGGCGATAAACAAGCTTTTAAGCGTAAAGGCAAAATACTACGAAAATTTCTCTCACACGGTCGATCTAAATTTAAACGCGCTAAGGGCTTTGGGCTTTGAGCCGGTGAGCAAAAAGGTGAGCGTTTTTTCAGATGAGAGCGTGGAGCATCTAAATTTACCAAAACGCTTTGTGCACGTGCATCTAACAAGCCGCTGGATGTTTAAATGCGCAAACGACGAGAGTATGGCAGAGCTCATAGACTACTGCGAAAACGAGCTAAATGTAAAAGTCGTGCTAACAAGCGATAACAAAGAAAATGAGCTAAATAAGCTTGCAAGCGTGCTAAAAATTTGCAAAAGCGAGCCTATAAATTTAGGTGGCAAGCTAAGTTTAAAACAAACGATCGCCCTCTCAAAGCGCTCAAGTCTCTTTGTCGGCGTCGATACTGCTATCATGCATATAGCCGCTGCAAATGACGTGCCAGTGATCGCCTTTTTTGGCCCAAGTAACGCTTACGAGTGGGGACCATGGGATAATAGCTTGATGCAAAATGGCTACACAGCGCAAAATGGCATACAAAGCATGGGCAAGCATATCGTCTATCAAAAGGATTGGGACTTTGTGCCTTGCGATAAAGAGGGCATTACAAAATACAACGTGGAAAAAACACTGATGGATTTTAGCGACAAGATGTCAAAAATAAAAGCAAAAATCAAGCAAAATTTAGGACTATAGCTATGAATATACTTCACACAGAGACGCTTTTTAACTGGGGTGGGCAACAAAATAAGATCATGAATGAGATGCGTCATATGCGTGAGCTAGGACACGGCACAACGCTATTTTGCAACCCAAATTCTGAAATTTCAAAACGCGCTCGAGAAGAAAATTTTAAAGTTATCGAATGTGAGATGAATAAGAAAAATTTTCATAAAACAGTGCCTATATTTTGCAAAATTTTGTGGCAAGAAAATATAGACGTGGTCATATCAAATGGCTCCACAGACAGCTGGGTAGCTGCTATATCAAAAATTTTTACCAGAAAAAAAGGTGTTAAATTTATACGCGAAAGGCATAATGAGTTCCCAATAAAAGGCTCTTTGAGTAAATTTTTACACACCACACTTTTTGATAAGATCATAAGCGTAAGCCCAAATGTAACGGAAATTTTGCAAAAAATAGGAGTAAAAAATGAAAAGATATTTTTTATCCCGACTTTTGTGGATTGCAATGCACTAAATGCGGTGCAATCAACATTTAAAGGAGAATTTAGCATCCCAAAACAAGCTATAACAGTAGGTATGTTTTCCTCGCTAAGTCGCCAAAAAGGTGTTTTTGAATTTGCAAATGCACTAAAAATTCTCATGCAAAAAAACAGCGATATATACGGCATTTTCGGTGGAAATATCAACAAAAACACAAAAGAGCAAATTTTAAGCATCTTTGATGAAGCAATGAGAGAAAAATTACTCTTTACTGACTTTAGAAGCGATATAGCAAACGTAGTAAAAGGGATAGATTATTACGCATTTCCTTCTTATACAGAAGGCCTTCCTACGGCTTTACTAGAGGCTATGGCCATATCTCGCCCAATAGTCGCTTTTGATATCGCACCTATGAATAACTTGCTTGCAAATAACAGGGGTCAATGTGCTAAATTTTTAGACGTGCAAGATATGGCGGAGAAGATAAATGCGTACATACAAAATGACGATCTAGCCAGACAATGCGCAGAAAATGCCAGCACCTTTGTCAAAGAGAATTATGACACCAAAATTTTAAAAACATATATCAAGAGATTATTGGAGAGCCTATGAATAGCCCAGTCTGCATACTAACAGTTCACCACTGCAACAACAACAAAAACGACTTTGCCATAAGCCCAGAGCTTTTAAAAAAAGCGCTTCGCATGGCGCTTGATAAGGGCTATAAATTTATAAATTATGGCCAGTTTAAAGATATCGTTACTGGCAGAGCAAAGGCTCACAAAAAGAGCATTTTACTAACTTTTGATGATGGATATTTTGATAATTACAAATTTGCTTTTCCTATCTTAAAAGAGCTAAATATCCCAGCTGTTTGCTTTTTGATAACAGACAAGATCAAGGATTTTAAAAGGCAGGATTACGATTTTTCCTTTAAAATGCACAAAGATATCGACTACGATAAAGATATGGAGTATTTTTTAAATTTAGATGAGATCAGGCAGATGCAAGAGAGCGGTATTTTTGAGTTTGATAGTCACACAGTGAGCCATTTTTCTTGCAGAAGTGACGATGAGACAAGGCTAAGAGAGGAATTTTCTAGCTCGCTTGCTAAGATAAAAGAGCTATTTCCAGAAAAAAAAGAATTTGGTTTTTGCTTTCCAAAAGGGCATTTTAACGAGCTTTCGCAAAGGATAGTTAGAGAGTATTATGACTTTGCTTTTAGCGTGATAGATGGTGGATTTTGCGTGGAAGATGATAAATTTAAGATAAGACGCATTGATATCTCAAACAATGCAAAGAGCGAGAGCGACTATATCTTTAGAGTTAAGAAGAAGCTTTTTATATATTCGATGCCAATACTAGGAAATTTATATTCAAATTTTAGAAATAGTAGAATTAAATGATAGACCTATCCGAACTACAAGAAAAATGTGAATATATTTTAAAAAATAAAAAACGTGTGATAATTGTCATTACTGGGCTTTGCGGAAGTGGCAAAAGCACGCTCGGTAAAGAAATCAGACGTAAAGGCTTTGGATATTTTAAACCACACCAAATAGCTGTAATAGACGATGATGTAATGAGTATAAATCTCTTTTTTATGCACCCAAGAGTAAAAATAAAAAGCGCAAAGCAAGATGATCTAAGACCATTTTTTAAATTTTTACCACCATATGTCAAACTCGTATTTTACGTTAGCGCCACTCCGTTTGCAAGAATTAGTAAGGCCGACATTTTATGTATTTTAAACATAGATGAAAAAGAACGAGAAAAAAGACTTAAAAAAAGAAATCAGGATGATGAAGAAAAATTACTAAATTTTATAAAACAAAAAGAATTAGATCTTGGAGATTTAGAGTATGACCACAAGATCATGCTCTAAAATTTTTCATTTTTTTACCAGAAAAAAAGTTTTTAAAATTATTAAAAGCATATAAAATTCTTACAACCTTTTGGCGATCACTAATCCTTTGAAGTAACCAAAATAAAATTTTATACTTCAATCTCAGTTTTTTAAATCCACTAAGTTTTACTATTTCACTAAGATCATTAAAAACCAGATCTAGCCCAGCTATATAATTTTGATTTGACAGGTCAGGTCTTGATGAAAGGACTGGCAAATAAACTCCTTTTATCTTTCTATATTCTAGCATCTGCATCAATTTCGGCTCATCTTTTTTAATCTGCCTTAAAAACTCCATCACGTCGTCATAAACAAATTTATGATCCATTACTCCCTTTAAACTCTCAAAGCCACTTGTGTTATTTTCTCCTATCCTATAGTGATAAAAGGCCTCATTTAGCTTAACTATAATTTTTGATTTAGCCACGACCTTTATATAGGTATCAAAGTCCTCTGCTAGAAATATCCCGCCAGGAAATGGAGTTTCTTTTAAAATTTCAGTTCTAATTAGCTTATTTACCAAATTATGCAAAACTCCTTTTGCAAATATAAGCTTACTAAAATACTCGTCTTTGTTGATTGATGATATTTTTTCTAAAGTGTCATAGTCTTTTATCAATTTTGAATTATCAGTATAGTCTTTAAACATATCAGTCACTACGATGTCTGCATTAAATTTAGATGCAACTTCATATGTTTTCTCAGCATAGTCTAACTCTACAAAATCATCAGCATCAATTGTAATGATATATTCACCACTGCAAAGCTTTATACCGTTGTTTTTGGCTATGGTTGAACCGGTATTTTCTTGAGAAATAATTTTTAGCCTATCGTCATCAAACTGATTTAAAATTTCCAATGTCTTATCATTGCTTCCGTCATCAACAACAACTAATTCAATTTCTCTTAAACTTTGACACAAAATACTATCGACACACTTTTTTATGTATTGCTCTGCGTTATATACAGCAATAATAAAACTCACTTTTATAGCCATTTTCACTCTTTTGTATTGAAATTTATTTATTTTAGCCCACTAAGACCTTATCGCCGCGTAGATCGATCCTAAAATATCATTTTGATAGATAAACATAGTCTTTTTTAGCCACTTTTCGTCGCGTTTTGTCACTATTCGTTTTATCTCCTCTAAGTTGCCATCGGCCTTGTTTATGCCACGCTTTGTCGTGAAAAACGCCTTGTAGCCATGCTTTTTAGCAGCATTTAGATACTCATCATTATATTTGCCTCTTGGCCAGCAAAGTGCGTCATCTTCAAAGCCAAAATTTTTCTTCATAAACTCACGGCAAAGCCCAAATTCTTCATCCAAGCTAAGCTGTCCAAAATATCCATCAAAATGCCCGTGCGTATGCGAATGAAAATAAAAGCACTCACTCATCTTCTCGATCTGCTCTAAATTTAAGATCACATCTTGCGGCCTACTTGGAGCAAGCCTCTTACACTCGTTGTGGTCGACATTTAAAAAGCTAGCAGGCCTCAACTCATGGGCCTTTTGCGCTGCCTCTATCCAGCCAGTTATTATAAATATATTTGCTTTTAGTCCAAATTCTTTCACGATAGGATAGGCATAGATGTAGTTGTCCATCCAGCCATCGTCAAATGTTATGCAAACGCTCTTTTTAGGCACCTCAAGCTCACCCTTTTTGTACGCGATAAATTCATTTATACTTAGCGTTTTATAGCCATTTTCGGCTAGAAATTTCATATGCGATCTAAACTCATCAACGCTACTAGCGATAAAGCCGCTCTTTTCAAGCACGTGGTGATACATCAAAACTGGTACGCTCATTTTACAAGCTCCATATATAAATTTTGTGTGTTTTCTATCATTTTTTCGATGCTAAATGTCTCTTTGACGTACTCTCTGCCAAACTCACCCATCTGCTTTCTTAAATTTTCATCTAAAATAAGCCTTTCAAGCACCTTTTTCAGCTCCTCTTTGTTGCCATTTTCAAATAAAAATCCGCTTTTGCCATTACTCACTGCCTCGCCAAGACCGCCCACATCGCTTCCGATGGTAGCTAGCTTGCACGAAGATGCCTCAAGTAGCGCTCCACCGATAGCCTCCATGTCTGAAGGTAGCACGCAGATATCAAGCGAGCCCAAAAAGTCGCTCACGTCGGTTCTGTTGCCAAGCATGAAGATATTTTTCTTATCTTTTATATACTCGTTTAAATTCTTATTTTGAGGACCGTCGCCCACGATAAAAAGGGCTGATTTTTCTAAATTTAGCTCACTAAATGCGTCGATTAAGAGCTTGTGATTTTTAGCAGCCCTTAGCACTGCAACGATGCAAACACCCACCACATCGTCACTTAAGCCAAATTCTTTTTTCATATTTATTTTAAATTCTGGCGTGTATTTTTGCGTATCAATGCCAGTGTAAATTTTTAGTACCTTCTCTTTTTTCACACCTCTTTTGATAAGATCAGCGCAGACTGAATTGCAAACGCCGACCACTTTGGTGCTTAGGTTATATGGCAAGGGCGATGTAATAGGTAGCTGCAAATGCCTAGTGCGAACCACGCTAACGCCACAAATTTTGCCTACGATCGCGCCTATGGTGCCGTCTTTGCCTGAGTGAGTTGAGATGATTTTTATATTATTTTGTTTTACAAATTTGCAAATTTTTAAAATTTCAAAGATATTAAAAGATTTTTTGAGATCAAACTCGACAAATTCGCACTCTATCTGCTTTTCAAGGCTTTTTGAGCCAGGATTTAGCCCATAAAAAACCTTAAATTTGCTCTTATCTAGTCCGTTTATCACACGCTGTGTGCGGTGCTCCTGTCCACCAAATCCTAAAGAGCTTTCAAGCTCAAGTATGTTTATCATTTCCTACTCTTTAAATTCTTTCATTTTTTTATTTGAAAAAAACGTTTTTGCTATTTTAAAAACTACTTTTTGTTTAATTGTATATTATTTTTAGTTCAGCAATGATAAAATATCTATTTAAATTTTAAAGGGATTACATGAAAAATGACATTATAGCCAAGCTCTACAATCTTTTTTTGGTTATTTTATTATTTACACTACCAGTTACCGAGGGCTTAAAACAAATTTCACTTACATTTTTTGTATTGGTTGGAATTTATATCTGCGTCAAAGAAAAAAAACAATTTAAATTCGATGTTATAAATATCTCGCTTTTTATCTTTGTTTTGATTACATTTATAAGCTGCCTCATAAATGGGGTCTCTCCTTCAAGAGCACTTGACCCACTAAGATGCATGTTATTTTTCTTTGTAGCTAGAAGCGTTGGTGTTGAGAAAATAAACTTTAAGTTTCTGTTTTTCACCTTATTTGCTGGCCTGATCACCGCTTTTATCCCAGCTTGTATAAAAAAATTTACTTCAAGTGATCCAGCTGCACTTTTTGAGCTTAAATCGATCGGTCACGTAAACCACAGTGCAATATTTATGCTACTAGTCCTTTGTATAGCTTTGATATCAATGAGTGAGCTAAAAAAAATATATGAAAAAAATATATGTATAGCAGTAGCAGGAATTTGCGCATTGGGGGTTATGATTACTGGCTCAAGAGCCACCATGTATCTTTTGCCTGTTGTTATTTTTTCCATCTTATTTTTTCAGATCGCAAATAAGCAAACTAGCTTTAAGGTATCACTTGGCCTAATAATTTTATTTATAGCCATAGTTTTTTCCTATACATATATATCAGCAAATATCACTCAAGATATAAGAATTTATAGCAAATTAACAAGAGGTGTTACAGGGTCAGAGACGAGATATCCGATCTTTGCTAGCGCTTTTTATACTTGGCTTGAGCATCCTTTCTTTGGCATAGGATCTGGCGAGTTTAAAACCATAGATATAACAAAATATTTTCCAGGTAATGGCGAGGTTCGTGTTAGTCATTCACACAACACCTTTTTAACATTCTTAACCGAAAAAGGTATCATCGCTCTGCTTGCATATTTAGTATTTCAACTATCACTTTTTATTAAATTTATTAAAAATTTCAGGCAAAACAGCATAGTTTTTCTAGCGCTTTTGATGCTTGTTTTTCAAAACGTAATTTCACTTGTAAACACGACATTTCACCATGAAAACGCACTTTTGATGCTCTTGTTTTGGGCACTGGCCTTAGGAGTTATAGATGAAAAAAATAGTATTTTTAAGAACTAATCCAAACGCAGTTGGAGGTGCTGAAAGATACTTAAGAAGGCTTGTTAAGGCCCTAAATGAGCTTGGTATCCAAACAGAAATTCGCTCATATCTTGGAGATGCTGGCATATCTTCTTGGAAAAAAGCGCTAAATTTTAACCGCCAAGTAAAACGCCAAAAAAAAGAGGACGAGTTTTATTTTAGCCTAGAGCGAGTAAGCTGCGCCGATATCTACAGGGCTGGAGACGGCGTGCACAAGGTTTATAGGGCGACAAAGAGCTTTTGGTGGCTAAACCCCCTAAATTTCGTCTATCCATACTTAGAGAAAAAGTGCTTTAAAAACTCCCAAAAGATCATCACAAACTCAAATTTCATCAAAGAGCAGATCATTGCGACTTACGGCATAGAGCCAGAGAAGATCACGACCATTTATAACGGCGTAAATTTACCTCAAAGGGTGCAAAAAGCCGAGGCAAAGCTCACACTTTGTGAGGAATTTGGACTTAAATTTGAGCTTGCGACCCTGCTTTTTGTGGGAAATGGCTTTAAAAGAAAGGGGCTAAAAGAGTTTTTACTCCTTGCTTCAAAGCTAAAAACGCCCGTAAATACGCTCATTGTCGGCAAAGACAAAAACATCTCAAGCTACAAACGCCTAGCTAAAAAACTTGGGCTAAACGCCTATTTTGTCGGCGAGCAAAAGAGCACGGCTAAATTTTATGAGGCGAGTGATATTTTTA
>ERZ773035.3148-NODE-3148-length-10003-cov-7.649980_pt1 | contig 10003 bp, 8 predicted proteins | sample MGYA00511487_ERZ773035 | MGnify/ENA primary metagenome ERZ773035 (study PRJEB29015, sample SAMEA2737985) | human oral metagenome | biome: human oral; feature: human-associated habitat; material: dental | place: China | collected 2024 ...
GCTTATGTAACAAGACATCCTAAAAAAACAGTAGGAGATTGGTATTATGTAGATTTTGGTCCTCTGTCAATCGACTCAGTATTAGAACAAGGTTATATTCATAAAAGTCAATTAAAAAAATTTAAATAATGAAAAAATATAAGTTAAAAGGAGAATTTACTATGAAAAAAATTCTGATTTTTTTTATGTTTTTATTATCACTAACAAGTTTGTCAGAAAAACTTATTGTAATTTCAAAAGATGGTTATGCAAATCTTAGAGAAAAAGCTTCAACAAATTCTAAAATTAAAAATAGAATTGACAATAGTTATGATATCATTAATTTTGATACAATGAAAGAAAAAGATTGGTATTATGTAGTAACATTTAAACCCCCTAAAAAAGCTGAATATAATGAGAATTACAATTATCATTATGGTGAAGGTTATATTCATGAAAGTCAAGTGGCAATACATCCAGAAACTTATATAACATCTTCAAAAGATGGTTACATAAATCTTAGATCTAGACCTAGTACTTCTTCAAGAGTATTGGATAAATTAGGAAATGGTGCTTATGTAACAAGATATCCAGAAGACAGTAGGAGATTGGTACTATGTGGATTATAATGTAGATGGAGGAGATATAACATTTATGGAAGGCTATATCCATAAGAGCCAATTAAAAAAATATAAAGAATAAAATAATGCAAATATAAAATGAAAGTAAGTTTAACTTCATATTTGATAATTTCTAGTAAGAAATATCATACTTCTTAAGAGCAGTCTTTAGGGGTAGAGTTTACTAAAATAAAAAATTGAACTAAAAGGAGTGTTTATTATGAAAAAAATTCTAGTATTTTTAATGTTTTTATTATCACTAACAACTATGGCAGAAAGATTTGTTGTAATTTCAAAGGATAAATATGCGAATCTTAGAGAAGAAGCCTCAACAAACTCTAAGGTTTTAGCAAAGGTAGATAATAGTTATCTTATATATAACACAAATACATATAATGAAAATAAAGACTGGTATTCTGTACAAATAGAAAGAGATGGAAATTATTATCAAGTAGGATATATTCATAAAAGTCAATTAGGAATACACCCAGAAACTTATATAACTTCATCAAAAGATGGCTATATAAATGTAAGAGCTAAGGCAAGCACATCGTCAAAGGTACTGGCTGAATTACCTAATGATGCTTATGTAACAAGACATCCTAAAAAAACAGTAGGAGATTGGTATTATGTAGATTATGATGATGATGGTCCTGAAGTAGCATTAGCACAAGGATATATTCACAAGAGTCAACTAAAGAAATATAAAAAATAAAGTAGTATAAATATAAACTGAGAGATAAATTTCACTTTCATATTTGATGGAATAAAAATATAAAGACAAAGGAGAGTTTGCTATGAAGAAAATTCTAGTATTTTTTATGTTTTTATTATCTTTAACAAGTTTAGCAGTAAAATTTGCAGTAGTTTCAAAAGATGGCTATGCAAATCTTAGAGAAAAACCTACAGTAAAATCTACAATTTTAAAGAAGATAGATAATAGTTACACTATATTGGATTTACATTTAGATGAAGATGATTGGCATGGTGTATATGTAGAGAAAAATTCTAAGAAAGATGGACTTTTTTCTCAAGAAGGCTATATTCACAAAAGTCAATTAGCAATACATCCAGAAACATATATAACATCATCAAAAGATGACTATATAAATGTAAGAAGTAAACCCAGTAAGACATCAGAAGTAAAGTATGAAGTAGAAAATGGGCTTTATGTAACAAGACATCCAGAAAAGACAGTAGGGGATTGGTACTATGTTGATTATGAAGATGAAGGAGGCGTTACTGCATTAGCTGAAGGATATATTCATAAAAGTCAATTAAAAAAAGTAAAACAGTAATGAGGAAAATTTATGTATAATTTATTAAGAAAAATAGCTTTAACCTTATATAAACCTTTTATGAAAGAAAAGATGAAAACATTTATTAATAAAAGGTTAAATCAAGATTTTTCAGATTTAAAAAATGAAGAATATATATGGATACATTGTTCATCAGTTGGGGAAGTTAATCTATCAGAAGATTTAGTTAAAAAATTCTATTCAATTTCTAGGAAGAATATATTGATTTCAGTTTTTACTGACACAGGTTATGAAAATGCTATAAAAAAATATTCTGATAAGAAAAAGATAAAAGTTATATATTTTCCAGTAGATGATAAAAAGAAGATAAATGAAATTTTAAATAAAGTAAAATTAAAACTTTTAGTTTTGGTTGAAACAGAGATTTGGCCTAATTTTATCAATGAAGTTAAGTCTAAAAATTCAAGAATTATAGTTGTAAATGGTAGAATTTCAGACAGAAGCTATCCAAGGTATAAAAAACTTAAATTTCTGTTAAAAGGTTTACTTCAAAAAATAGACTTTTTCTATATGCAATCAGAAATAGATAAAGAAAGAATTATAAGTTTAGGTGCTGATAAAAATAAAACTGAAAATGTAGGGAATTTAAAATTCAGTATATCTCTTGAAAAATATTCTGATGATGAAAAAGAAGAATATAGAAAATTTTTAAATATTGGAGATAGAAAAGTTTTTGTTGCAGGTAGTACAAGAACAGGTGAAGATGAAATAATTTTAGATGTCTTTAAAAAGATTAAAAATTATGTTTTAATAATAGTTCCAAGACATTTAGATAGACTAGCTAAAATAGAAAATTTAATAAAAGAAAATAATCTAACTTATGTAAAATATAGTGAATTGGAAAATAAGGTTTCAACAGGAAAAGAAGATATAATCTTAGTAGATAAAATGGGAGTTCTTAGAAAACTATACTCTATTTCTGATATTGCCTTTGTTGGAGGAACTTTGGTAAATATTGGAGGACATAATTTACTTGAACCATTATTTTATAGAAAGGCAGTTATCTTTGGAAAATACACTCAAAATGTTGTGGATATTGCAAAAGAAATTTTAAGAAGAAAAATAGGTTTTCAAGTTGAAAATGTTGAAGAATTTGTAAAAGCAATAGAAACTATTGAAAATGGTAAAAAATCAGATGAAGAAATTAATTCTTTCTTTGAAGAAAATAAGATGATAGCATTAAATATAGTTAAAAAGGAAAATTTAATTATGAATAATATAAAAGAAGAAGCAAAAGATTTATGGAAACATTTTTTCCATTCAGAGAAATCAAATTATAATATATATATGTATAAATTGCTTGATTATCCTGAGTATATAATGTATGATAATGATGTAATAAAAGAAAAAAAATCAAAATGGAATGAATATTTTGGTAATTTTAATCAGATAGCAGTGGAAATAGGGACTGGAAGTGGAAACTTTATGTATCAGCTTGCAGAGAGAAATCCTAATAAAAATTTTATTGGTTTAGAACTGAGATTTAAAAGATTGGTTTTAGCTACTCAAAAATGTAAAAAAAGAAATTTAAAAAATGTTGTTTTCCTTAGAAAAAGAGGGGAAGAATTGGAAGATTTCTTAGATGAGGGAGAAATATCTGAAATGTATATAAATTTCCCAGATCCTTGGGAAGGAACAGAAAAGAATAGAATTATCCAAGAAAGATTATTTAAAACTTTGGATAAGATTATGAAAAAAGATGGAATGCTATACTTTAAAACTGACCATGATATGTATTATAGTGATGTTTTAGAGTTGGTAAAAACTTTGAATAATTATGAAGTAGTTTATCATACATCTGATTTACATAATTCAGAAAAAGCAGAAAATAATATAAAAACAGAGTTTGAGCAATTATTTTTACATAAACATAATAAAAATATAAATTATATTGAAATTAAAAAGATAGTTTAGGAGGAGAAAATGGCTGGTTATGTTGTAGTAGGTACTCAATGGGGAGATGAAGGAAAAGGTAAAATCATTGATGTTTTATCAGAAAAAGCTGATTATGTAGTAAGATTTCAAGGTGGGAATAATGCAGGGCATACAGTTGTAGTAAATGGAGAAAAATTTATTCTACAACTTTTACCTTCTGGTGTTCTTCAAGCTGGTACTTGTGTAATTGGACCAGGTGTTGTTGTTGACCCTAAAGTTTTCCTAGAAGAAATAGAAAGAATAGAAAAAAGAGGTGCTAAGACAGATCATGTAATTATAAGTGATAGAGCACATGTTATTATGCCTTATCACATTGAAATGGATAAAATAAGAGAAAGTGTTGAAGATAGAATAAAAATAGGAACAACTAAAAAAGGAATTGGACCTTGTTATGCCGATAAAATTGCAAGAGATGGTATAAGAATGTCTGATTTACTTGATTTAAAACAATTTGAAGAAAAATTAAGAGCTAATTTAAAAGAAAAAAATGAGATATTTACAAAAATTTATGGTTTAGAACCACTTGATTTTGATAAGATTTTTGAAGAATACAAAGGATATACAGAAAAAATAAAACATAGAATAGTTGACACTATCCCAATAGTAAATAAAGCATTAGATGAAAATAAACTTGTACTTTTTGAAGGAGCACAGGCTATGATGCTTGACATTAACTATGGAACTTATCCTTATGTTACTTCATCATCTCCTACACTTGGAGGAGTTACAACAGGAGCAGGAGTTTCTCCTAGAAAAATTGATAAGGGAATAGGAGTAATGAAAGCCTATACAACAAGAGTTGGAGAAGGTCCATTTGTAACTGAAATTAAAGGAGAATTTGGAGATAAAATCAGAGGAATTGGTGGAGAATATGGAGCTGTTACTGGTAGACCAAGAAGATGTGGGTGGCTTGATTTAGTTGTGGGAAGATATGCAACTGAAATAAATGGTTTAACTGATATAGTTATGACTAAAATAGATGTTTTAAGTGGATTAGGAAAATTAAAAATTTGTACTGCCTATGAAATAGATGGAAAAATTTATGATTATGTCCCTGCTGATACAAAATCATTAGATAGAGCTATACCTATATATGAAGAGCTTGATGGTTGGGATGAAGATATAACTCAAATCAAAAAATATGAAGATTTACCAGTAAATTGTAGAAAATATATAGAAAGAGTTCAAGAGATACTAGATTGTCCTATATCTGTTGTATCTGTTGGACCAGATAGAAATCAAAATATACATATAAGAGAAATATAGAAAAAAGTTTCATATAAAATAAACCAAGGTTGTTGTAAATTAAAATTTTAGTGGAAATAAAAATAAGAGAGTTACATTTTGTAACAAACTATTTTTATTACACTTATTACAGCAACCTTTATTTTATATAAAAAAGGAGATTTATGAGAACATTATTATTATTAAGAGGAACTCAAGCTAGTGGAAAATCGACTTGGATTGCAGAAAATAAATTAGAACCATACACATTAAATGCAGATAATATAAGACTAAATATAGCAAACCCTATTTTACTTGAAGATGGTTCTGTTGAAATAAGCCAAAGAAATAATAAACTAACTTGGGAATTATTATATCAATATTTAGAAATTAGAATGCAAAATGGAGATTTCACAATAATAGATGCCACACATTCAGATACTAAACTTATGAATAGATATAGAGATTTAGCAAATACATATAAATATACTATCTATTATTTGGAGTTTAATGTTCCATTAGAAGAATGTTTAAAAAGAAATAGAGAAAGAGTAGGATATAAATATGTTCCTGAAAAAGTTATAGAAAGAACTTGGGAAACTATAAAGAATAATGAAAAGTTACCTAGTGTTTTTAAGAAAATAGACTCAATAGATGAGATAATAAATTTTTATACCGCTGATGTAAATGAATATAAAAAAGTTATAGTTATTGGAGATATACACTCTTGTGCAGAGCCATTGAAAGAAGTTTTAAGGAATTTTAGTGAAGAAAATCTTTATGTTTTTGTTGGAGATTATTTTGACAGAGGAATACAAGCTGTTGAAACTTTTAAAATAATGTTAGATTTATTAGAAAAGCCTAATGTTATTTTAATTGAAGGAAATCATGAAAACAACAGTGTAAAGAAATTTATATATGATGAAGAAAAATATACAAAATCTTTTGATGAAACAACTTTGCAACCTCTTTTAAAAGAATTTGAATTAGATTATATTAAAGCTGGTTTAAAGAAAATATATAAAAAGCTTAGACAATGTTATGCTTTTGAATTTAGAGGGAAGAAGTTCCTATGTACTCATGGAGGTTTACCACTTGTTCCAAACTTAGCCTTAGTTTCAGCTAGGGAAATGATAAAAGGTGTTGGGAGATATGAAACTGAAATAGGTGAAATCTATTCTGAAAACTATAAAAAAGGTCTGTGTCAAGATTTTATCCAAGTTCATGGACATAGAGGAATAAAAGATGGAGAATATTCATATTGCCTTGAAGGTAGAGTTGAATTTGGAGAAGAACTAAAAGTTTTAACTATTGATAATGATGGTAATATAGAAAAATATGGAATAAAAAACAATGTATATAATAGAGGTTTAACTATTCCTACAATGGACAATTCAGAAAAAATAAAAAAATTCCAAACTGAAAATGACTTAATTAATGAGATGATAGCTCATTCTTATATCACAGTTAAGGAATGTGATTATAACTTAATTTCATTAAACTTTAATAGAGAAGCATTTAATAAGAAAAAATGGAATGATTTAACAATAAAGGCTAGAGGATTATTTGTAGATAAAGATAGTGGAGAAGTTAAAATAAGAAGTTACAATAAATTTTTTAATTATGGAGAAAGACATATAAATTTAGGGTATTTAAATAAATATGCAACTTATCCTATTAGAGTATTTAAAAAATATAATGGATTTTTAGGTTTAGCCTCTGTCATTGATGGAAATGTAGTTCTTACTTCAAAGTCAGTAACTTCAGGAAAGTATAAAGATATTTTTCAATCTATTTGGGATAAACTAGAAGATGATGTGAAAGAATTATTGAAGCAAACTATGATAGAAAATAATTGTACAGCAGTTTTTGAAGTAATTTCTCCTGAATACGACCCTCATATAATAAAATATGATAGAGAACATTTATACTTACTAGATTTTATTGAAAATAAATTAGATTTAGATACTCATAATATAGATTTAGAGTTTTCTGAAAATTTAATGAAAAAAGTTGAGTTTTCTTCTAGTATACTTACTAAAAAAGAAGAACTTACAAGATTAGAAAATTATGATGACTTGTATAATTTCTTAGATGAAAAAACAAAGAGTTTAGAAGAATTTGAAGGTTATGTATTATGTGATAACTCTGGTCTGATGTTTAAATTTAAGTTACCTTACTATAATTTGTGGAAAGAAAGAAGAGGCTGGCTTGAAAAATATCGTACAGCTTTGTTAAAAGGGAAAAGAATTGAAGTCAAAGAAATAGAAAAAGATGAGAATAGACATTTCAAAAAATTTCTATTAAAATTAGGTAAGGATAAATTACAAGGGTTAAGTATAATAGATGTAAGGGAGCTATATGAAAAAGAAAATTAAAGTTTTAATAAGTGCCTGTTTATTGGGAGATAATGTGAAGTATTCTGGTGGAAATAATCTTACACCAGAACTTGTAACATTACTTGAAAAATATAATGTCGATATTGTAAAAGTTTGTCCTGAATGTTTCGCAGGTTTACCTATTCCAAGAGTACCATCTGAAATTAAAGAAGATAAGGTTTTCAGTAAAGATGGTAGAGATATAACAGAAGAATTTTTAGTTGGTGCTAAAAAAACTTATAAAGTAGCTAAAGAAAATGAAATTAATTTTGCTATTTTAAAAGAAAGAAGTCCTTCTTGTGGAAGTTCATATATCTATGATGGAAGTTTTTTAGGAAAGGTTATTCAAGGACAAGGGCTTACAACAAGAAAATTAAATGAAAAAAATATTATAGTTTTTTCTGAAGAAAATTTAGAAGAAATTGAGAAGTATTTAAAAGAATTAGGTAAAAATTGACTGTATAAGTTTTAAAATTTTTGTAAAAGGACAGGCTATTTTTACCACAAATTAAAAAAATTGTATCTTAGAATCCAAAAATTTTAAGATACAGTTTTTATTTTAATTTAACTTACTGATTTTTATTATTGATAATATCATTAATCCTGCACTAAATAATTGAATAGGGCTTAGTACATTTCCATTTATCAAGTAGTCAAAAACTACACTTGATATAGGGAAACATAGTTCACACATAGTGGCAACTTTTGCTGTGATATATCTAAGTCCAAAATAATAAAGTAAAATTGCTCCACTTCCTGTTGTTAAAGCAATAATTACAAAGATTAACCAATTTCCAGCTGTGGCTGTTGTAAAATCTCCAAAGCCAGAAGTAAATGCTACAATAACAAACATAATACAACTTGTCATCAAATATCTTAAATAAAGTGCTGTTCTAAATGAAGCAGACTTCAATATTCTCTTTCCAAATACAGTTGCTGAACCAAATGAGAAGGCAGCAAGTAATGAGTAAAGAGAAGCAGCTAAGAGATTATCACCTGAAACAAATTCTGGAAGATGAAATTCAAATGTCAAAAGGTATCCTCCAAGTAAAGCAAAAAATCCCCAAAATAGATATGCTCTTTTTAATTTTTCTTTTAAAAGAACTCTTGCTAATATTATTGCAAATATTGGTTGTAATTTTTGTAATAATGTTACAACTGTTAAATGTTTAAAGTTTACTAAGAACAAGGCTTTAACTATTGATAAAGTTCCTAGACAACCACCAAACAGAGCCACACAGAAGAAGAAAAATAAATCATTTTTTTGTAATTTTTTAATATTTTTAATTTCTTCTTTTCCAAAAATAATTGACATAAGTATCAATGGTAAAAGATGAAGTATAAAAACTACAAATGGAACATGCAAATTAAACAATCTAGGTGTTAAAGCTATTCCATCAAAACCCCACATGGTAGCAGCTAAACAAACAAGTAAAGCTCCTTTTATATGATTATCCATTTTTTATTTATCGCCCCCAGTTAAAATAAAAAAACCGAATTATACAATTCGGGTAAGATTACTAAAATATAGAAAACAAGTTAAAAAACTTAAATTTCCTTTCTTCTCTCATCCAGACTCTACTGTCGGTTTTGGAATTTCACCAAATCAAAGCAAATGCTTTCGTGGACTATACCACCGGTCGGGAATTTCACCCTGCCCCGAAGATTATTTATTTTTCACTTATAAATATAGTATTCTTTTATAAGATTGTCAACAATTATTTTTACTTTCTAGCTTATAAGAACAGAATAAGTTATAATATAAAAAAGTAAAATATAAAATAGCATAAATCAGTTATAACTTAGGAGGAACCAATGTAAAAGTAGGTACTAATAACATAAAAATTAAAAATGTAGGAGTGTTTACTATGAAAAAGAGTATAATAGGTTTACTTTGGGGAGAAAGTACTTTAAAAGTTATGGCAATATTATATGATTCAGTGATAACAGCTTTTTTATTACAGTTTGGTTTAAAAAATACTCAAATAGGTTTGCTTTGGTCTGTTGTTTTAGTAACACAAATGTTATTTGACTATCCCACTGGAAGTTTTGCAGATAGATATGGTAGATTAAAAATTTTTACTATTGGTATGGTACTAACAGGAAGTGCAATAGTTATGATAGCATATAGTGTTAATGTAACTATGTTATATATTTCAGCTATATTAATGGGAATTGGAGAATCTCAAATAAGTGGCACATTATTTCCTTGGTTTGTAAATAACTTAGATAAGGTAGAAAATCTACAAGAGAAAGAAGAATATATTTTAAAAAGTAATGGACAGGTTCAATACTCTACTAATATTATAGGAATTTTTACAGGTTTTATAATTTCATTTTTAAATTTAGATTATAAATTTATACTTATTCTTGCAGGAACATTCCAATTCATAAACGGAATTTTAATTTATTTTTCTTTTCAAGATAATAAAAGTACAGAAACAAATTTAATAAAGATTGGAAAGAAAAGTTTTCAAATATTTTTAAAAGACTATAAATTATGGATATATACTCTTGCAATGACTATTCATTACTCTTTCTATTCAGT
>ERZ773035.3155-NODE-3155-length-9994-cov-3.385149_pt1 | contig 9994 bp, 10 predicted proteins | sample MGYA00511487_ERZ773035 | MGnify/ENA primary metagenome ERZ773035 (study PRJEB29015, sample SAMEA2737985) | human oral metagenome | biome: human oral; feature: human-associated habitat; material: dental | place: China | collected 2024 ...
TAAAACCCCAGCTCCATAAGGTGGAACTGGGGCTTCAGCGTGGAGCCGCCGGGAACCGAATTACTCCATATAAAATTCAATGTAAAAGGGTATATTAGGAAAATTACTTGCCCTATATGCCAAATTCATGCCAAATACAACGATGCACTAGCGCATAAGAATAAGCCCTACCAAGGCTAGAAACCTGGTAGGGCATCAACAACTAAGTATCATTCCGGTCTCGGATTAAGTTGTCGGTGTCCTCACTGATAGCAAGGACGCGCTCCACAGCTGAAGGGATAGCTGGCCGGCCAGGCGGGTTTGGATAGGTTTCCAGCAGTGTGCGGAGCGTTAGTCTTACCTGCACATCTAGTATACGTTCGGAGCGCATCGCGTCGATGGTGTGTTCCATTTCAGCCTGCTGGGTTTCCAGCTTCTCGATCTTCCGCCAAAGGTCTTCCCGAAGGCGGTTACCGGCTTCGAGAGTGAGCTGAAGTTCGCTCTGCGCCAGCTGAGCCTTTGCTGTCTCTGCTTCTCGCTCCGCAACAGCGCGCGCTGCCGCTGACTCCAAAGCTTTCGTTCGCCAGAGGGTTCTCTGCACGATCACTGTGGTGGTCAGTGTGGTCACCAGGGTGAGGAGCGCGATGCCGATGCTCTCGGTAATTCCTAGACCCGATAGGGATAGTCCTGTCACTGGGTCCATGTGGCCTCCAGTCCTAGGATAGGGCCACCGCGGAATCGACCACTGCCGCTACTAAGGTGGGGTCCAGGCTGCGGATCAGCGCCTCCACCGCGGCAAGCAGCACAATTAGCTGGTTGGCCATTCCTTCACCTCCCGATGGGCCGGAGTGTGGGTATCAGCAGTAGCCGCCGGCGTGGCGTCAACAGCTGGAATCACCACCGCCGGCGTGCCCGATGCGCCGACCTTAGACGTTGCAATAGACGTCAGCACGGATGCGATGGTCGCGGTGACCGCAATGCCCAGGCCGGCGTGCCAGTCCACACTGTAGACGGCATCACCAATCGTGATGGTTGCCAGCAATGCCTGGGCGAAGGTTCGTGCCGCACGGTCAGCAGCATCAATCCAAAAAATACGGGTCCACATTTACTTGTTTCCTTCCTTGAGTAGGGTTTCGATCCGGTCGAGGCGCTCCGGCAGCGTGGCTACCGTGCGGGCGATTTCCGGGATGAGCTTGATTTTGTCAGCCACGAAGTCGACAAAGGTTTTGCCTTCGGTGGCTTTCCAGCCGGTGAAAAGGGGTTTATTGTCTTTCCATTCGGGACCAACGAGTTGGTCTAGGATCCAACGCACCATGCGTGGTTCTCCTTCTTCTTGTTGTGGTTGGTTAGGTGAATCGAGAAGTTCAGCGGCGTAGGCCAGCACCACGTCAAACGGGAAGCCAGGGCCAGGATCAGTATGATCCACCTCCCGCCAGGCAGCGGAAATTTCCGCATGGCCATGAACGCCACGAACCCCGGCGCGGAGTTGATCGGCGTCGATGAACTCCAGAGGGATGTCGTAGAGTTGCGACCAGCTGGCGATTTGTTCAGCGGTCCGCCGCAGCTTTGCGTCGTCGTCAAGCCAGTCTTCGCGGCTCATGCTGGCGTAGCCGGTCAAACTGATGTGGAGGCAGCGGGCATTACCGGTGGGGCCTGCTGCGTACGGCATGAAATCATCCGTGTTGCACAAAATGAGGTTGCCGTCGGCGCCGGCGAGCACGTTATAGCTGGAGCCGTTAGCGGGGTTTGTTTGCCACTGGGCGACAGCAATGCCATCACGGTCTGGCGGGCACTCCACTGTGTGGACGCAGATCGACTGAATAGTATCGAGGGAGCGGTAGCCGACGCCGGGCATGTCCGCGGTGAAATCGGCATCGTATCGGATTTCCATGGTTCCTCCTTCTTCTTGGGTTGGGGTTTCAGGTACGGGGTTGGGGGCGTGTGATGCGGTGCCGTTTGGGTGTTGGCCCCAGTAGTCGCCGAGCACGAAATTGATATCGCAGTCGACCCCGCCCACGGCCTCGCTGCCGGGGCGCTGATAGAGCACCGCTTCCGTAGATAGGACGCCTCCGCTCCAGGCAGCGGTCTGCCACGCCAAGAATTTCCCGCCCCCTAGGTCGGCGATAAGCGCATCTACAGCAGCCCAAGCAATGACCCTGGAGTGGCCATAGATGCCGACTCGTTCACGCCCCAAGACTTCACAGCAGGCACGGAAATACTCGGAGGCAACGCCGTTCCACTCGTCAAGGCTGATAGGGAAATCCACCGCGAAGAACACGGGATGTTCAGAACAGTCGAGCTCGTCGAGTTTCTGTTGGGCCGCCTGGGCATCGGCCAAGCCACCGTTATAGCCGCGCATCACGTCGGAATCATCTTCTTTTCCGAACTGCCATACGAAAGCGACCCCCAGGCCATGCGCCTGGAGGTCACCGAGTTCAGCCTTCTGGATGGGCTTTCCCAGCATCCAGCCGGCCCTGGGTGGGCTGATATAGCGGATCACGCCATCATGGCCAGCGGCACGAATCGCCGCAGCTGGCGGCACGCCAGCACTGTAATCAAGAACGGTTAACAATGTTTTTCTCCTTATTGGAAAGTCATAGGCAGCATGGGATGAACGCCGTGCAAGCCCAGTGTGCGGCGGATGAAATCAATCCCCCGGGGACGGACACGAGTCGTGTGCGTTACCACCTGGGTGCCGTTCGAACGGGTATAGCCGCCGGCCTTCACCTCGAAATAGTTTGCGTAGCGTTGGTATGGGGTGTTCCGCATATCGCCTTTAGTAATCAAGATGCCCCGGTTCCGCAGCTCACGGAAAAGTGTGTTCTGGCCGATGCCTAGCATTTTCGCCACCGTGCCCATGCTGTAGGAACCGGTGGAATCAATAAAACAGTCGTAGGCATCCGCCTTCGGTCGAAGCTGCTTATTAGCAGCCTCTAGGGCCAGGCGTTCCTCTTCAGCATTGAGCGCAATTAAAAGAATCTCAGATCGGGTCAACTGCGATGGATCAAACGCCGGCGCCACCATGCGTGCGCGCTTTTCCACCTCGATGAAATAGCGGCGGGCTTGCCTACCCCTAGCGGAGCGCTGGATCATAGCAATCTCCTTTGCCATGTCCAAAGACACAACATGATTCAACCGCGGCCGAGACGGCATTCCCGCAGGTGACGCCGAATGCTCATTTTTGAGCACATAGTCCACCCCCTCCTCAAAACCGTAGGCAACCATTCGCGGCCACCAATCTTTATAGGGGGTTTTCACTTCCAGAAAACTATGAAGGTCACGCCCCAGCACCGCCTGAACGCCCCCCATGTTCGTAATAGGGATGAGCTGGCCGCCACCTGGTGTATGATTATTATCTGGTTTCGACATGAAGAGTCTCCTTTCGAAATTATTTTTGTATTAGGAAACCCGCGGCCTCACATTTTTAGGAGGGCCGCGGGTTTCCGCATTTGTTAGTGTTAGTGCCGGGTTTTAGCTGTTAGTTAATGGAAAAATCTCGGATGTACAGGCTCATGCCGTACCCGGTCTTTGCTGCCGGGTCCGAGAAATCCACGTTCACTACGCCGTCACGCGTGATAGTGCACCAACCATTCGCGCTGCGTTTCTCTGGGCTTGTAAGGGAGAAGTCCAGATTTCGGTTAACGGGGCGGAATTTCGGCGGGAGGGTGCCTTGCACACCAGCGGAAGCACCCTCGATAGCGACCCACACCATCGCGCCAATCCGACTGAAAACAATTTCACCGTCATTCCACCGGATCAGATCATCTTCCGGCACATCAAGACGACGATTCACCTCCTTGATTTTGGCATCAACATAGCCCTTATTAGCAATATGGGTAGCGGTGACGGGATCACCAATATCCGCATGACCAGTATCACTACGAATCATGAGGGAAGCCTGGCCAGGAGTCAGAAACGCTGAGGCCACCGGCGGAAGACCCTGAATATCACGGAGTTGATGCGTATGCTCCTTATCAGCCTTCTCCAGCCGGAGCTTGTTATCGGCTTTGTCCACGTAGTCCTTGTTGGTTGCATGAGCCGGCTCAGTGATCGAGGGCGTGGTGATAGCGATCCGACCATCCGCCTTGGTCTTCACAAACGCAGCCCGTTGCACATCATGATGAATACTGAAATCCACATCCCCCGCAGTAATAACCTTAGGCTCAGCAGCAGTACCAGTCAGATCTCCAGCAAGTTGGATTTTGCCCTGCACAGTAGCGGTAGCAGGAGGCGTCGGCTGTGCCGCAACAGTGGCGTTTTCCGCAGCAGTTTCCGCCTTCTTCGCCGCCACCTCAGCAGCACGCTCCGCAGTGATAGCACCCTGCCAGGCAGCATAGGCGCGGTCAGCGTCCGCCGCTACCGCCGATTCCACTGACGGCCGGTACTGGAAACTGCGCTCCATACACGTACGCAACGCCACCGGGCCAGTTCCCTCAGGAACAACAACCTCAAACGGGGCACTGCCACGCACGGATTGGGTACGGATCTGCACCAGCAACGGGCCAGACTCTACCTGGACCTCGGCTTTGCCGTCGGTCAGATCAACATGCACGGGGGCTGTCATGATAACCGACCCCGTGAAATCAGCGGAGCCGCGGAGCGCTGGTGCTTGCAAAAGCACGTAGTCCTCGGGGTGGGGCTTACCGCCCACATCGCGCAGGTCAATGATGAGTGTTCGCATATTTTTCCTCCTTGTTGGTTTTATACTTCGTCTCGGACAGTCTGCTCACCGAGGTTTTCCACCTCATGCGAGTGGCGGATAGCAGAAAAACTCGAATAGCGGGTGCCGCCATAGCACGTTCGCCAGTTCGCCATGTAGATCTGGATCTTTGCCTTATAACCAGGCCGGTCAACCACCACCGGTTCCGTTGCCAGCACCAGCGATTGCGCGTATTGTTGCGGGGTCTCAAAAGTCGCTGCGACCTCGTGGTACAACTGACCCTCAGGCGTGTACACCAACAAGTTCACATCACAGTAACCCCAGCCGGTATAGATAGTTTTCCCAATATGACACCTGGCGTTAAACGTCCACAGCCCCTTCGCATCAAGCACAATCATGCCGTTTTCCGTATCCAAATGCGCATTCTTCGCAGGACCCACTTGTCCCTTAAAGGGCAAAGTCCGCGCCGTATTTGCCTGCCAGGCACTATTCAAATTCACCGTCTGATACGCGCACACATAGCCCGGCGCGCCGTCGAGCAGGTCGATACGGTCGTTGAGGGCGAGCTGGCCGGAGAGGCCGGTCTTGATTTCTTTCTGCATCGGTTTAATGAGACTCCCCACCGCGTCGAAGACCCGGTTCAGTAGGCTGCCGATGAATTCGAGGCCGGTCTTAACGACGAAGGTGGCGCCGGTGGCGAGAGCCCGGAAGATGTCGGCGATGCCACTGAGTACGGTTTTGCCCAGGTCGGCCATGAGCTCGGGCAAACCCTTCTTTCCGAAGGGCATGGCTTCGAGCGCCTGTTGCCGGGCGCGGTCTTTGACAGTTTTCTCGGTGTAGGGGGTGATTGTTTTGACCTGGGCCCCTACCACCGCGTCCCCGGTGGTTTTTAGTGGGTAATCGCCGCTTTCGATGAGGGCCTTTGGGTCAGTCATAGTTTACTTTCGCCTCCTGCCGTGTGGTGGGTTCCGGGGGTGTGAGATCTGTAGTGAGCTGGTCGAGCAGGGCGCGTTTTTCCGCCATGGACAGGTGGGAAATATCCGGGGCGGTTACCTCGGGCGGGAGTGGCTGGTTGATGTCTACCCATTTGCCGCCGGCGGCGGTGATCCAATCGTGCGGGCCGCGGGGCGGCACGTATTTTATTTCCTGCAGTTCTGGGTGGTGGCGGAAGCCGCACCGGTAGAGGTGCTCCGACCATTGCCTAAGCGTGCTGGTGGGGACTACGAGGGGGGCGGATGCGGCGGGGCCGGCCAGGCCGACAAGGGCCCAGAGGGCGTGTTCTTCGGGGGATTCCGGGTCGCAAGCGGTTTGGAGAGGGATGGGCATTAGATGACTCCTAGATCATGGATGCTACTCATGGAGGATTTCACTCTGGTGAGGATTTGTTCCAGGGGTGAGTGCTGGGCCTGGGGGTCACCGCAGACACACGCCCAACCGCGGGTGTCGCGGTCTAGCTCGTAGGTGATTTCAGTGACCTGCTCCACCACTACCTGGTCGCCAGGGAGGCCTTTGATGGTGGCGCCGATCCGATCACCCAGGAAGAAATGGCCCTGGCCCCGGTCACCGATAAACCATGGGGCGCCATCGCCGAGGGTGAGTTTGTGGGAGGTTTTTTCGCGGGTGTCCCAAAACCCCTCCCGGAGCGCGGCCAGAGCGGAAAGCGTGTAGCCGCGGTCTGCCCCGTCGGCGAAATGCTCCCAGTATTTTGACCAGCCGAGGGTGCGGCTACGCTGGATTGATTTTAGCGACATCCAGGCCAAAATAGTGTCCTCGTAGAAGGGTTTGAGGAGAGTATCCGCAATGACGCCGATGGTCGGTGTGGCAATGAACATACCCAGGTAATTACCAACCAGTGTCACCAGGGAGGATAGGGCTTCGTTGACGCCGTAGGTGGAGTGGCCGCCAGTGAGGATTTGCACCGCGGTAGCGGGTTCCCAGGTGAAATCCGCGGCCTCTATACCGGTTAGCGGAGCATCCCGGTACAGCACATAAGGGCACTGGGGGATGGTGCCAAGCCAATTCGGGGCAGAATACTTCACCGGGATATTTGGGTTGGGGATCACTGTGTGCTCGGTGTCAACGTTATGTCCAACCAGTTGTTGGGTGGTGCGGAGGAAGCCTTCCCGGATAGTGCCCCACAAGGAGGTTCCTTCAGGATCAAACCACGAGGACTTGTCCACAATGTCGATAATCAGGCACCCGTGCCGGATTTTCGCACCCGGCCACGGGAGCGGATCCCCTGTCAGGTACCTGCGGCAGTCCACCATCAGCTGGGCCTGCCGCAGCGGACTGGACGCCATATCATGCCACGTTTTCATCCGCGACGAAATAATGGTCCACGGGGTGGTATCACCACCGATCCGCCCCGGCGCGACCTGAATCGCCCAGGTGCGGGGGTTGAATGTGTCGGTCCATTCGGTAAGGTCGAGCGGGTCGTCAGGGAGCGCCCACACGGACCCCTCCAAGCGCCAGATGTTGAGCATGAGGGCGGTTTTGAGTGCCCACCGGGTGGGGCCTAGCAACATAAACGTGCGGGGAAACTGGACCGCTGCCGGGGCGAGCGGGTTCGGCCACACATAAACGTGTTTCAGCTCTTCGTAGTCGTGGAGGAAATTCAGCTCCAGGTATCTTTGGCCCGTGCGTTCTTTCACTAGGCGGGTAGATTTCAGGCGGCCGGACCACCTGGCCCCATCTTTGTCCATGGTGACATGGATGTTTTTTGTGGGGCGACTATGGTGGTCGAGGGCCCAAGTGGCAAGCCAGTGATCTATCGGGATGGTGATGGTACCGGCCCCGGTGTCGTTGAGTTTCCACTGGAATTTGGCGTGGATGGCGTCTACCAGTCGGCCTTTGAGGTTCCAGTCACCGTCCCAAAACCGGATAAGAGGTGGGGTACGGCGGGCTAGGATGCGGCCCCGCCTGAGGGTTTGACCTTTCCGCCACACGGCCTCTAGCCGGTCTAGGGTGGTTTGGTCGAGGTTTTGGGTGCCCGGCATGAGGTGCAGGATGGTCATTAGAGCCTCCTTCCGCCCCAAGGCCTGGTCCAATATTCGACCATGCGGCATTGGATGGATGACTCCGTGCCCCCGGTTAATGCGGCGCTTACCGGCACTACGGTGGGCGGTGTGTGGGGTGGGAGTGGGTAGAGGAAATCCACACCAGCAAACCGGCCGGCCACATTGGAGCCGTTGGCGGCTACGTAGCGTTCATGGCGTGGATAGGTGTCGATCGTCAAATCTTCCCCGGGGCGGAGTTGTGGGGTGGTGATGGTGCGGCGCCCATCGCGGCCAGTGGGGTCCGCGAAATCATAATCAGGGATAGTCCACTGGCCGGGTGCGGTCATCGCCCACTGCAACCATAGAGGCCGATCGGTGGGGTTATGCACCGTCAGCGTGCCGCTGGTGCTGCCCGGGGTGGCCTTGAACGCTGCCACGTGCGTGTCCCCTTTCCAGAATGGGAACGGGGCGCGCAGGTTCAAGATGAGCTTGGAGTGGTGGAGAAACCTGGGGTCCTTCTTCGACTGTGTTTTACTCTCCTTGAGCTTGACAACCTCTAGGGTGCGGCACTCACTGTTGGTAGTAACCATGATGGTGGCGGGAGTATCCGGGGCGAAGCCCGAATAAAAACGGGACTCGATGGTTTCCCAGTCGCCGGTATCACCGTAGATATCAAACCCCAGCACCAGGTCGATGGGGTCGATAGTGTGGCCCAGGTAGGTGGACCCCTCCTGGAACGCCGACTGCTGCCAGATCCCCGAGATCGGCGCCTCATCAAATAGGCCCTGGGGGTCCTCGGCCAGTTCGACGCCTTCCGCGCCCACACCCGCACCGGAAACAGTCCACGTGCGACCGTGGATGTCCGTGATGTCGATGCGGGCGGGGGTTCCAATATCCAACACAACCAACCAGCTCCTTTCAACGGTGTACCGGCTATGCGCCGTTCATGGCCATGACCTGTTGCCGGGCGTGCATCTCTGACCGGCGCAGGCCTTCCTCCACGTTGTTTGTTTCAATGTGATAGTGCACTTCCAACGGCGCAGATGGTTCCTCAGGTGGGTTCGGTGGGGTACCCGTGACGGCTTGGGTGATGGCCCTAGCACGCCCAGGATCGGCGTTGAGCATTTCCAGCAGTGGCCTGGCGTGCCTAGTTGCCGCCTCACGCACCACGAATTCACCGTTAGAAATCCATGCGGGGATGAGATCATCAGTGGGGCCACCAGGGCCTTCCACCAGGCCACCACCTGCATAGCCGTGGCCCTGACCCCACATCGTGGTCAAATCAAAACCGTAACGGCTGCGGTAGTAACGCAAGGCTGCCACCATATTCGAGAACGGATTCCGGCGGTCGTCCGGTAGCTCGGGGTCCCGGTGGGCGGCATAGGTTGCCGGAATGATCTGCAATAACCCAACCCCCGCCGATTCCCCGGACCCATTCACGTCCACGATCTGCTGGGCAATGTTCGGGTCGCCACCGGATTCTGACTGGATTTGCTTTATCATGGCGTTGACCTGGGCCGGATCGTCAGCGTTGAAGCCAACCCTGCGCATTGCCGCCATGGCCATGCCACGCCACTGCTCAGCGCCGCCGCCTGGCACATACACATGGTCGATATCACCGTCGTCGGCTTTTGGTGCTTTGATCGGTGAGAGGCCGCCCACCAGATCCAGGCCGGTGACCTCTACCGTATCCGCCTGCGGGTCGGCGTCAATCACGCTCGCTGCCGCCTGGGACAGGCTCGTGATTTCTTTCTGCTTCGCGGCGGTACCTGAGCGCTTCGATACGCTCTGCCGGGCTTTCAACCACTGGCTATAGGCCTTCACCATCGGGATATCATCAGATACGCCAACCAGGCCCAACAGGTCCTTAGTATGGCCTGCTGCCGCGGTCTTAGCGAAATCAGCAACAATCTCCGAAATGGAAGACGGGCCATCTGATTTCGCCCCGGTCACATACGAATCCGGGTCAGACTTACCCGAAGCCCGGAACGACTTGAGCTTATCGCCCGCCGGGTCAGTGGTCTCCACAGCACTAGCAGAAGCAGCATCGGTGTGGCCGAAATCAATATCGCCCAAACCGCCCATGCGGGGCACCTTAATCGGGGCGAAAAACTCCGCCGGCACATGCGCATGATCCGTGTACTGGGGATGACTAGCAGGTGCCGCACTGCCACCGAATTGGCCATTGCCGCGGCCGCCACCCATCTCCACATTTGTGCCGGACGGGAGGGTGCCACTGGTGTGGCCGCCACCCGGGCCCCCGTTATACCAGCCAATCTGCAGCGACCCAGAAGGCCCCAAGCCAGGAAGGAACCCAAGCGCACCCAGGCCTTCTTTTTCTGATGCGGTCGTGAACCTG
>ERZ773035.3157-NODE-3157-length-9985-cov-7.713394_pt1 | contig 9985 bp, 10 predicted proteins | sample MGYA00511487_ERZ773035 | MGnify/ENA primary metagenome ERZ773035 (study PRJEB29015, sample SAMEA2737985) | human oral metagenome | biome: human oral; feature: human-associated habitat; material: dental | place: China | collected 2024 ...
TCATCGGACTGGTGGCGGCATCCGGGGTCGGAGCCCTGGCGGGGATCATCCCCGCGTTCGTGGCGGTGCGGATCCGCCCGATCGACGCGATCCGCTTCTAGCCGGATGACGCTGCCACTCGTCTGGGCGTGTCGGAGCGGTTCCCGGACCGGGGCCGGGAAGACCCGCGGCGGCCGAGTCGCGTCCAGCACGTCCGGCAGTGGAGAGGCGCCGCCCCGAACGACGGCGACGCTACGGCGACCCGGCGGAGCGGGCCCTGGGTCGGCAGTGAAGGCGGCGGGGGTCTGGTAGACTACGGGTTCGTTGGGATACCAACGATCCGCAAGGGTAAACCCCGCGCGAGCGGGGATGATCCCCGGGGCCGGGTCCATGGTCCTGGCGTCCTCGTGTAAACCCCGCGCGAGCGGGGATGATCCATGCCGAGGCGCTCAAGGCCGCGCAGGAGCGGAGTAAACCCCGCGCGAGCGGGGATGATCCCTTATCGTTGGCACCGTAGGAAAAGGTGCCGATGTAAACCCCGCGCGAGCGGGGATGATCCCACGGGCCGGGGCAGGGGAGTGCGCGGGCGGGAGTAAACCCCGCGCGAGCGGGGATGATCCCGCACCCCGCCGAGGAGTTGGGACGACAGGGAGGTAAACCCCGCGCGAGCGGGGATGATCCGCCCGCACTCACATGTAGCCCGCGAGCGTACTCGTAAACCCCGCGCGAGCGGGGATGATCCGTACCGGAGCCTCCTGCGGCCGCTGCCCGACGAGTAAACCCCGCGCGAGCGGGGATGATCCCTGGCCGCCCACGTCGAGAGGCACACCCCGACCGTAAACCCCGCGCGAGCGGGGATGATCCGACGATCGTCCCCGACGTCAACCTCCAGACCAGGTAAACCCCGCGCGAGCGGGGATGATCCGGCCTTCCGGAGCTTCCGGAAGGCTGCGCTCGCGTAAACCCCGCGCGAGCGGGGATGATCCCATCTGAGCCCCGCCTGTCCGATATCGCCAAGCGTAAACCCCGCGCGAGCGGGGATGATCCTACGGGCGGATTCGCGGCCGTTCCACGCCCATACGTAAACCCCGCGCGAGCGGGGATGATCCTAGGCGCCCGTCGGCTTGCCGAGCGCCAGGGACGTAAACCCCGCGCGAGCGGGGATGATCCCGCGCGCCTTGATGGCGTCGATGACGGCCCGCAGTAAACCCCGCGCGAGCGGGGATGATCCCGTGGTAGCCACCGACGCTCATGGCGGTCCACTGTAAACCCCGCGCGAGCGGGGATGATCCCGACGTCGGCGCCGTCGACGGCGAGCCGGAGCGGTAAACCCCGCGCGAGCGGGGATGATCCCTCCCGCGCACGTGCGCTTCTGGATGAGGTCGAGTAAACCCCGCGCGAGCGGGGATGATCCCACGATCGCGGCCGTCAGGATGCTCAGCGCGCGGTAAACCCCGCGCGAGCGGGGATGATCCCGTCGTCGCGCAGGTGGGTGCCGTGGGCATTGGGTAAACCCCGCGCGAGCGGGGATGATCCTCCCGCGCGACACCGTGTCCCGCGAGCGCGTCTGTAAACCCCGCGCGAGCGGGGATGATCCGCACGCCCGCAGGGGCGACGAGGGCCCCCAGCCGTAAACCCCGCGCGAGCGGGGATGATCCGATTCCGCGTCGAGCCCGGCAGCAACCCCGTGTGTAAACCCCGCGCGAGCGGGGATGATCCCGGTCTACGAGCGCGAGAGGGGCGACGCCGTCGGTAAACCCCGCGCGAGCGGGGATGATCCCGCCCTATTCCTGGCGTCCGCGCTCGTCGACGAGTAAACCCCGCGCGAGCGGGGATGATCCCCCCGTGCCAGGACCTGTCGACCGCAGGCCGGAGTAAACCCCGCGCGAGCGGGGATGATCCACGACTGGATCGACGGCGTCGACGGCCCCGCCACGTAAACCCCGCGCGAGCGGGGATGATCCTTCTGCGACGGCTCTGTCTGGTCGGTGAAAAACGTAAACCCCGCGCGAGCGGGGATGATCCGCGCGCCCATCGTCGAGATCCTCACCTCCCAGGGTAAACCCCGCGCGAGCGGGGATGATCCCGGCGTCCACGCACCTGTGCGAGTAATTGTCCAGGTAAACCCCGCGCGAGCGGGGATGATCCGGCGCCGGGGCCGCCGTCGATTCTACCGTGCCGGGTAAACCCCGCGCGAGCGGGGATGATCCGCGGTACTGCCCGACGCGGCGGCCGCCGCCCACGTAAACCCCGCGCGAGCGGGGATGATCCGGCCGGCAGCCCGGACGGTCGCCCCGCCACCCAGTAAACCCCGCGCGAGCGGGGATGATCCCGCGCGGTCGGCGGGGCTGGTGCGGGCGTGCGCGTAAACCCCGCGCGAGCGGGGATGATCCGACGCACACGCTGCCCGTGGACACGGACGTGTAGTAAACCCCGCGCGAGCGGGGATGATCCGGGCGGCGTCCCCTGGGCGGGAGGCGGCGGCGTGTAAACCCCGCGCGAGCGGGGATGATCCCCCCGCGAAAGGATCCGCGATCGACGAGCGGGGGTAAACCCCGCGCGAGCGGGGATGATCCCTGGTGCATCTGGGCGGTCCAGGTGCCGTCCGAGTAAACCCCGCGCGAGCGGGGATGATCCAGGCGGGCGTTGGCTGGGAGATCCCCTCCTACCTGTAAACCCCGCGCGAGCGGGGATGATCCGTTCCAGCACCTGCAGATGCTGGACCAGACGCCGTAAACCCCGCGCGAGCGGGGATGATCCAAGTGCCCCCGCCCGTGACCAACCGGGCGGGGGGTAAACCCCGCGCGAGCGGGGATGATCCCGTCGTCGCGCAGCTGCGGGTGCCACGGGCAGCGTAAACCCCGCGCGAGCGGGGATGATCCGTCGGCGGCCCACGCGGCCGAAGTCGCGTCCAGGTAAACCCCGCGCGAGCGGGGATGATCCGTGGCGCACCATCCCAGTGGAGAAGCGCGCCTGGTAAACCCCGCGCGAGCGGGGATGATCCCCCCCAGAATGGAGACCACCATGATCACTAGAAGTAAACCCCGCGCGAGCGGGGATGATCCAAGTGTGGCGCTCATCGGATGACCACCGCCTTGAGGTAAACCCCGCGCGAGCGGGGATGATCCGCGCGCCGCCCGAGCAGCCGGCCTCGAGTACTGGTAAACCCCGCGCGAGCGGGGATGATCCGCGCCCTCTCGGCGTCATTCATGGTCTCGTAGTGTAAACCCCGCGCGAGCGGGGATGATCCCGCGGCCTTGGTCTGCTCCCACGCCGCCGCGGCGTAAACCCCGCGCGAGCGGGGATGATCCGTCGAGGCCCTCCACGCGGCGGCCAGCCGCGTGGTAAACCCCGCGCGAGCGGGGATGATCCGCCGACGGGGTGGGACGCCGCGCCCTGGTCGGAGTAAACCCCGCGCGAGCGGGGATGATCCGGCCGCCCCCGCGGCCTGACCCGCGTGAAAGGAGTAAACCCCGCGCGAGCGGGGATGATCCTTCGGTGGTTCAGATTGACGGTGTGATGTCCCCGTAAACCCCGCGCGAGCGGGGATGATCCACAGGTTTGCCGGCCGCCCCGCCCTGTGCGACGAGTAAACCCCGCGCGAGCGGGGATGATCCGGCCGCCCGCGTCCCCGCCGCCCGAGCTGGTTCGTAAACCCCGCGCGAGCGGGGATGATCCCCTGGCTGGTGCAGGAGGCCCAGGATCTGTGCCGTAAACCCCGCGCGAGCGGGGATGATCCCGGCGTCGTCAGCCGTCGTCGGGTCGGCGGCGTGTAAACCCCGCGCGAGCGGGGATGATCCTCCCCCATGCGGCCACGCGGGCGATCTCGGCCAGTAAACCCCGCGCGAGCGGGGATGATCCCGCCGCTGGTCCGGGGCGGCCGGGGCCTCTCTCGTAAACCCCGCGCGAGCGGGGATGATCCCGGTGTCGGGGCCCAGAACGCCATCCTCCTCGAGTAAACCCCGCGCGAGCGGGGATGATCCCGACCCCGCCACCCGACAGAGGACCTGCCCAGTGTAAACCCCGCGCGAGCGGGGATGATCCCGCCCGGTTGAACGCCGCCTCCATCTGGGAGGTGTAAACCCCGCGCGAGCGGGGATGATCCCGGCGTCGGTCTTCGGGGTGACCTTGATGTCTTGTAAACCCCGCGCGAGCGGAGATGATCCCTGCCGCCCCCGACGGGGCGCATCCGAGTCCTCGTAAACCCCGCGCGAGCGGGGATGATCCCACTTCGTTCCCGTGCACGCGCACGGCCTCAAGGTAAACCCCGCGCGAGCGGGGATGATCCACACCCGCAGTTCGCGATCCACCACGAACGGGAGTAAACCCCGCGCGAGCGGGGATGATCCGCTCCCCGTCGCCCGTGGAGGCGTACGAGGTGCGTAAACCCCGCGCGAGCGGGGATGATCCTTGTCTTTGCGGAGAGGCTCGCGGTCGTCGCATGTAAACCCCGCGCGAGCGGGGATGATCCCCGAAAGGTCAAGACCAAGCCGCCGCTCGCTCCGTAAACCCCGCGCGAGCGGGGATGATCCGCTCGAGCGGCTTTCCAACGACCTCGCGAACGAGTAAACCCCGCGCGAGCGGGGATGATCCGACAATCCCGACGGTCTCCTCGGAGGCGAGGAGGTAAACCCCGCGCGAGCGGGGATGATCCCGACATCGACATGGACCTGCCCTTCGAAGTCCGGTAAACCCCGCGCGAGCGGGGATGATCCCGCGCCGTGGCGGGGCGGCGGGACGGACCCCGGGTAAACCCCGCGCGAGCGGGGATGATCCCTCGACCGGCCCGCCCGGGCGGGCCGGTCGGAGGTAAACCCCGCGCGAGCGGGGATGATCCGTCGCGCATCATCGACGCGTACGACCCCGACGGGTAAACCCCGCGCGAGCGGGGATGATCCGGCCGCCCGCGGCCCCGTACCCGACCCCGAGGAGTAAACCCCGCGCGAGCGGGGATGATCCACCGGTCGACGGTCAGGGACACGGTCTGCACCAGGTAAACCCCGCGCGAGCGGGGATGATCCTGCCGGTCATCCGCACGATGGCGGACGGGGGCAGTAAACCCCGCGCGAGCGGGGATGATCCCCCCGAGAACATGACCACCTACAGCGACCCTCACGTAAACCCCGCGCGAGCGGGGATGATCCCGTCGGGATGGGTGCCGCGCCAGTAGAGGGTCGGTAAACCCCGCGCGAGCGGGGATGATCCTGCGATCAGGGTGCCGGTGGCGGCGACCGCGTAGTAAACCCCGCGCGAGCGGGGATGATCCGTACGGGGCGTCGATCTCCACGCGCCCATCCACGTAAACCCCGCGCGAGCGGGGATGATCCGCAGGGGCCGGTCACCGTGCTGTACGACCCCCGGTAAACCCCGCGCGAGCGGGGATGATCCGGTCGATGCCGCTCAGGATCTCCTCGCGGATGAGTAAACCCCGCGCGAGCGGGGATGATCCGGTGATGGGGTACGGGCGGACGTCAGTCCTCGGGTAAACCCCGCGCGAGCGGGGATGATCCAAAAGACGGCGTAGACGCTCCTGCCCTCCGCCCGTAAACCCCGCGCGAGCGGGGATGATCCGTCGATGCGTCCGTCCGTGGACCGCCCGTACCAGTAAACCCCGCGCGAGCGGGGATGATCCCGACGCGGAAGAGACGGAAACGGGCTGGTCCGTGTAAACCCCGCGCGAGCGGGGATGATCCCTGCCCAGTCGCCTGGCTGGCAGCCAGCCCACTGTAAACCCCGCGCGAGCGGGGATGATCCCCATGGCAGTGGTGATGATCGGGTTCATGGCAGGTAAACCCCGCGCGAGCGGGGATGATCCCGGCCGCCTCAAGCGGGGCACCGTCGTTGAGTAGTAAACCCCGCGCGAGCGGGGATGATCCGTCCGCCGCCAGGCCTCGATCACCCAGGTGGGGGTAAACCCCGCGCGAGCGGGGATGATCCTCACGTCATCCCGGTGCGATGAGCGCCGGGCGCGTAAACCCCGCGCGAGCGGGGATGATCCCGGTCACGGTGGACGCGTCCGGCGGCCGGAACCGTAAACCCCGCGCGAGCGGGGATGATCCGGACTTCGTGGGGCTGGGCGCCGCGCTCGTCGGGTAAACCCCGCGCGAGCGGGGATGATCCCAGGGCTGGGCCGACGTCGGCGGGACCGTCACCGTAAACCCCGCGCGAGCGGGGATGATCCTCGTTGGAGGTCTGATGGTGGTGATGCGGAGAGGTAAACCCCGCGCGAGCGGGGATGATCCGCGCCCCATACCCCAACAGCCCGGAAGGTCGCAGGTAAACCCCGCGCGAGCGGGGATGATCCCTCCTTCGGCGACCCGGGACGGTACCAGGAAGTGTAAACCCCGCGCGAGCGGGGATGATCCCGAGATTGGTCACGTGGGCGGCACCGACGACCCGTAAACCCCGCGCGAGCGGGGATGATCCTCCTTATCGTAGGGTCCCAGGTGGATCGAGTCGGTAAACCCCGCGCGAGCGGGGATGATCCCACCAAGAATGGAGACCACCATGATCACTAGAACGTAAACCCCGCGCGAGCGGGGATGATCCGTGAGGGACATGAACTGGCCGGAGATCAGGTCCGTAAACCCCGCGCGAGCGGGGATGATCCCGGCATCACCGACACCTACCTGCTCTCCATCGAGTAAACCCCGCGCGAGCGGGGATGATCCACCCCACGATCAGCGCCGGGACCCTGTCCATGGCGTAAACCCCGCGCGAGCGGGGATGATCCTCGAGGAATCCCTTGAATGCGTCTGTGATCGCGGTAAACCCCGCGCGAGCGGGGATGATCCGGGTGACGCCGGACGACAGCGCCTCGGGGTCCGGTAAACCCCGCGCGAGCGGGGATGATCCCGGGCCCCAGCAGCCTGTGACACAAAAAAGGAGGGTAAACCCCGCGCGAGCGGGGATGATCCTGAGCCCCATCAGGGCGGTGAGCCGGATCCGGCGTAAACCCCGCGCGAGCGGGGATGATCCCACGGTCATCGTGCGCACGTCCACCAGGTCATCGTAAACCCCGCGCGAGCGGGGATGATCCCGGGGCGGGGCCCAGCGCCCCGCCACCCATCCGGTAAACCCCGCGCGAGCGGGGATGATCCCGGCCCAGTCGCCGGACTCGGTCCGGCCGTGCTGTAAACCCCGCGCGAGCGGGGATGATCCCGGTCGTCGAATTCGGGACACTCGACGTGGAGGGTAAACCCCGCGCGAGCGGGGATGATCCCCCCTGTACTGACCGTCGTGAACGAGCTGCTCGGTAAACCCCGCGCGAGCGGGGATGATCCCGCCCGCAGGGTGACTGGTGCGGGGCGTCTGGAGTAAACCCCGCGCGAGCGGGGATGATCCCCCGCCACGATCGACCCCGCCGTCCTGACCGGTGTAAACCCCGCGCGAGCGGGGATGATCCGGGACGAAAGTCCCGAAGTCGGGTCGGGGTTAAGTAAACCCCGCGCGAGCGGGGATGATCCGCAGTGGCAGGTGCTCTCGCCGTGGGCCGGGATGTAAACCCCGCGCGAGCGGGGATGATCCCATGGTGCCCACGGCGGCGGCGTCGCCCATCCAGTAAACCCCGCGCGAGCGGGGATGATCCGCGGGAGGCCTTCAAGGGGGCCCGGACCAGTCGGTAAACCCCGCGCGAGCGGGGATGATCCCAGCCAGGAGGCGTCGGCGAACGCCTTGATGACGTAAACCCCGCGCGAGCGGGGATGATCCTGCATGGGTGAGTAGCAAACACGCATGAGGGGTAGTAAACCCCGCGCGAGCGGGGATGATCCACGGTGACGCGCACCGTCGCCGGGGTCACGGAGAGTAAACCCCGCGCGAGCGGGGATGATCCGCTCGACGCGGTCCGCCGCATCGACATCACGGGGTAAACCCCGCGCGAGCGGGGATGATCCCAGGTCGGCCCTGATCTCCTGGTCCAGTGCGTCGTAAACCCCGCGCGAGCGGGGATGATCCCGAAGCCGCCCTCCTCGTACTCCTCCCGCTCCCGTAAACCCCGCGCGAGCGGGGATGATCCCCACGCTGACGACCACGTCCGCTGAATGCCGCCGTAAACCCCGCGCGAGCGGGGATGATCCCCGCAGCCAGGGAGGCCGACAGCGAGGTCAGGGGTAAACCCCGCGCGAGCGGGGATGATCCTCGACCTGATCCCGGATGCGGACTGGGCGACGAGTAAACCCCGCGCAAGCGGGGATGATCCCGCTCATGCCGCGGCCCTCCGATCCACCTCGGCGTAAACCCCGCGCAAGCGGGGATGATCCGAGCAACGGCCGACCCGGCAGCACGTACGCCTGGTAAACCCCGCGCAAGCGGGGATGATCCAACCCGCAGGTCCGGCCCGACCCCGAACACCTTGTAAACCCCGCGCAAGCGGGGATGATCCGGAGGGCCAGGCGCGTCCGCTCGGTGGCCTTGGGTAAACCCCGCGCAAGCGGGGATGATCCGCCCAAACTCATCGCGAGCAGGCCCGTGCCCCCGTAAACCCCGCGCAAGCGGGGATGATCCGGCGGCCGGCGCGGTCAATTCCGCGCGCACCGAGTAAACCCCGCGCAAGCGGGGATGATCCCACGGTCTGCACCAGCGCGTCCACGGTCTTCAGGTAAACCCCGCGCAAGCGGGGATGATCCGGCCCATGCGGCGTGGATGATCCAGGCGTCGGCGTAAACCCCGCGCAAGCGGGGATGATCCGCCCGCAGAAGTGGCAGTACTGGGTGCGCCGCAGTAAACCCCGCGCAAGCGGGGATGATCCTATCATTGAGTGGATCCCCATGCAGGCGTGGGCGTAAACCCCGCGCAAGCGGGGATGATCCGCCCTGGGCGCGGGCGCGGTCCTCCTGGGCCGCGTAAACCCCGCGCAAGCGGGGATGATCCCCACTACGGCTACACGATCCCCGACCAGGAGCAGTAAACCCCGCGCAAGCGGGGATGATCCGAGCCCGGAGATCCGCTGGAGCATCATCCCGTGGTAAACCCCGCGCGAGCGGGGATGATCCTGCCCCCGCCCGCCGTGCGGCGACCCACTCCTGTAAACCCCGCGCAAGCGGGGATAATCCGGTACCGCTGACGCGGAGCAAGATGGGTTTAGTGTAAACCCCGCGCGAGCGGGGATGATCCCACGCCCGCACCGCCCGACCCGGAGGCGGAGGAGTAAACCCCCGCGCGAGCGGGGATGATCCGGACGTGTAGTTCGTCCTCTCCGTCCACCCCTCGTAAACCCCGCGCGAGCGGGGATGATCCAGGTTGAGTTGGGTTGCGGGGCGTCAGCGCATAGTAAACCCCGCGCGAGCGGGGATGATCCGGCGGCCGGAGTGAATCACGACGCCAGCCGCCCACAATCCCCTGGAAGAGGGCCACCGAATGCGCCTGGCAATTGATCGATCGTTTCGGGTTGAACTCGATATCCGTGAAGGCAGCGCGGTGCTCCAGCTCGTTGACCAGTTCGGGATGCCCCGCCAGGGCGCTCACGTACAGCCAGTCGTAGAAGAATGTCCGCGGTTCCAGGCGGAAGACGCTCAGTTCCGCCCCCAGGACGAGCGGGGACCCGCCCGAGACCTCCAGCATCCGCGCGCCCGGGTGCGCGGACAGGAAGGAGCGGTGAAGGCTGTCGACGGACCGCTGCTCCTGCTTGAGGGAGAACCCCGGGTGGAGGGTGAACTCGGCGCTGGCCTCGTGGACGTGGGGCCTCGTCCCCAGGGGTGTGAAAACAGGCCGCCGCGCCATATCAGCTCCCGTCCCGATCCACCCCCGTATCGATCCGCCCCGTCTCAGTGGCGGTCCCGGTCGGCGTCGGGAACCACCTGCGTGCCCGCGCGCCCGGACACGATCTCCGCGGCCTGGCCCAGCGCCCCTATGACCGCGCGACCGCCGGTGCGCTCCACGAAGTTCGCGCAGGCCTCCGCCTTGGGCCCCATGGACCCGGCCGGCAGGCCCAGCGCCCGCAGCTGGGCCGGCGTGGCCCGCTCGAGCAGCCGCGCTTGCGGGGTGCCGTAATCCGCGACCACTCCGG
>ERZ773035.3160-NODE-3160-length-9981-cov-66.035765_pt1 | contig 9981 bp, 6 predicted proteins | sample MGYA00511487_ERZ773035 | MGnify/ENA primary metagenome ERZ773035 (study PRJEB29015, sample SAMEA2737985) | human oral metagenome | biome: human oral; feature: human-associated habitat; material: dental | place: China | collected 2024 ...
GCTTCGAGGGAGCCACCATTGCAGGATTGGCTCGACAACTGGCAACCACGTGGAACACCGTGTGGTCCCATATCAAGCCGTGCCTGCAAGCCACATCTGATGACCCCACCCGCTTCGCAGGCGTGCAGGTATTGGGGGTTGATGAGCACGTGTGGCACCACCAGGACCGACGCCGCCGTGGCCCACGTGAGCTCACCGGCATCGTGGACCTGACACGCGGGAAGGATCACCCCACGGCCCGCTTGATTGGGCCTGGTCCCAGGAAGGTCTGGCACCGTGCATGAGAACTGGCTGGCCGAGCGCGGAGAAGACTTCCGCGCGGGGGTGCGAATCGGAGGCTGGATCCCTTCCAGGGACAGCAAGAACGCCATCGATGACCAGCCCCGCGACGCAACCAGCGTGCTCGACGCCTTTCACATCGTCAAGCTCGCTGGCGACGCTCTCGATGAGGTGCGTCGCCGCGTCCAGCAAGACACCCTGGGTCACCGCGGGCACAAGAGTGATCCCCTCTACCAAATCCGGCTTCTCCTGCGCGCCTCGGGCAACAGACTCACCCCGCGCCAACAAGAACGCCTCCGCGCAGCCTTCACGGCAGATGAGGCACAATCAGTGTCGAAGTCGCCTACCACTGCGCCCAGCAAGTCCGAGACGTCTTCCATCAAGACACACCCGCCCAAGGCCAACGCCTGGCCGCACACCTCATCCAGCGCCTACCAACCTGCCCCATCCCCGAAATCGCCCGACTAGGCCGGACCCTACGCAAATGGAAGGACGCCTTCTTGGCCTACTTCGATACAGCCGGAGCCAGCAACGCACCCCACCGAAGCCATCAACGCAAATCATCGAACTAGGCAGACGCACCGCCAGAGGCTACCGCAACCCCACCAACTACCAACTCCGAATGCTCCTCATCGCAGGAGGCCTAGACGCCTCCACCCACACTCAACTCTAAAGAGCCGGATAACGCCACGGCCGAATCCTTGTGTACCACCCTCACAACCGAGTACTACTACCGGCGTGCCTTCACCAACCGCGACCAGGTCTACACCGGGGTTACCACCTGGTTCGAAGACTTCTACAACCGCCGCCGCATCCACACCAGCCTCGGCGGCAGATCCCCCATTGAATACGAACTACACCAAGCGGCCTGGACAACAGCCGCATCAACAAACCGCTGACGACTTGCACACAGGCCCAACTCGAAAGAGGCACTACAGCCTGTCTCCATATGGCAGCGACCTAATGTAATCCTCCATCCACCGCCAATCAGGAGCTCCATCACTCGTCACAGGAAGTCTAAGGATTGTATTACGTATTGAAGCAAGCTTATATGCTCTTCCGTATGAGTATCTGTACCGCTCCTGGCGCAACAGACACGTGATAAACAATCCCGTGTACTTGTTCATCCAATCTGCGCGCGCAGCGATGATGTGTTCGCCTGCCACAAACGGGGCCGGCTGGTAGGAAATTGTAGACGTCGTATCGCCGATAACAATCGCGTTTCCGGGTTCAACATTGGCAAGCCCTGTACTCAACACAAGTGATTTAGCACTATTATTCAGATCGGTTCTAGTAACATACGGGAGTGTTTTCTCACTCAACACATCAACCCGCTCAAGTTCAGTGTCATCGTAAGACGAAACCTTATAGATCGAATGGAACAATTCCTCAAGACGAAACTCATGCCACTCACGCACATTGAAAATCGGCCGATTCAGAATAGCTTCATCACCATTACCCGTCCTCAACGGCTCACTATTCAGCGATTCAATATAGGACTCCATCCACTGCCAATCAGGATTGCCGTCTGGCATCGCTGGAAGACGCAACCGCAGACGAGGCAGTGTCACGTTTGCCTGCCGCCCATAGTTATAGCGGTACCTATTTGCCTTGATAACCGTTATGATGAACAACTTTACTTTGGTGGGAATATCCTCCTTTGAATAAAGCAGGTACAGGTCCCGCCCACTGTAAAATGGCTGTGTTTGCAAGAAAGTTGCGAGCACGCTCCCTCCGCCTGCAACAGTAATAGTACCCCTCGGCTGCGGTGCAACACCGGGAACAGGTTTCACGTAGGCAGAAACACCGTTATTCGACTCAGTCCTTGAAACGAAGGCAACAGCCTCTGGATCATTCTTATTAGTCTCAATGCAGTTTACGAGTTCAAGATTCACGCCGTAAACAATTTCGAACAGCTCCTGGACCTCAAATTCTTTCCAGTTAGTCACATCAACCTTCATACACAACACCCGTCTTTACAAGATAGGCGAGATAATCATTGACCGTCTGCTGAAAATCGTCACACGTAAGCGTCGTATAATCAGTCTCCATATACGCTTCACACAGCCACTCGTCGCCACCATCGACCATCTGACGCGCACTGAATCCCGGAATAATGTCGCGATTTTTGTATGTACCGAGCCACTTCTCCTGAACAGGAGACCATAGGCCGTTACCATTCTCGTCCATCTGCTCCACGCGCCCGAGGTTCTTGCGTTTTTTAAAGCAGTCGTCTTTGCAATAGGCAAAGAACGTCTCACGATTAGCCGACTTATGCGGCATGCCCACATCAAAGACCATACAACACGCACAAACACTCGCACCCGGATAGAATATGTCATCCGGCAACGAGAAAACTGCATCCAACGTATTGTTCTTGAGAATCTCATTCTTTACTTGCTTCATCAATTTACTGCTGCCAATAGCGCAAGCCATGAGAAGCAGCACCGCAAGCTTACCTTGCATATCATGTTCGTTCATCTGATCAAGGATGAACTTGACGAAATACAGCCCCTTCGTTGGATCCTGCTTACTTTTGCCCCACGTCTTGGCGTAGTCATTCGGAACCTGTTTTGCCATCGCGTTGTACGGCGGGTTCATCAGCACGACGTTGAATCGAACTCCATCGGCGACAAAACGGGGCACTTCATCGAAGCAGCTTCCTTGTACAATGTTCGAGTTACCATCGCCATGAATCAGCATGTTCGTCGTTGCAAGACCATAAACGAGCTCATCATACTCAACTCCGTAGATGTGGCGCTTTTTCACATCATCTTCTTCAGCCTGCGTATGACAATCCGCGAGTGCCTGCGTCATCGCCCGAACAAGAAATGACCCACTGCCACATGTCATATCGAGTACTACCGACTTCTTATTCACATTGCAAATCTTTGCCATGAAGTCTGTGATGTGGTCAGGCGTGAAAGCCTGGTTCTTATCGGATTTACCAACGTACTTATTGAACGTGATGAAGAACAGGTTGAGCAGGTCCTGACCTGCCGCGCTCTTGTCGTTGATGAAAGGGAAAATCCGTGTCCTGATAAAATCGAGAATCATACAAAGATTCTCACTATCCATATCTCGGACATCTTGGTCTCTAAGAACACGCCAGTCAATCAGGGTCAGCTTCTCAGCCTTCTTCAAAGAATTTTCCAGCAGGTCTTCCAAGATGGTCCTAATTCCACTGACAATCTGAGCGGTCTTCATTTGCCTATTGTAATTAAGCCCGTTTTTAATTGCCAAAAGGCACGTTCCAACAAACTGCGAACGCAGCTTCTCACCTACACCGTAACGATGAAGCAATTCGTTGAGCCGGTACGTGTTTCGCATCACCTCTTCCTTGTTATTCGTATGCTTTGCATCAAACATTGCCACATATTCCGGCATTGTACGGATGGCCTGTTCACTCACGAGCTTGCAGTCATCCTCAACTTCGGATTTCCAAACAGTGATATAGTCGTTGGTCGTATTTGCGACCACCGCAATAATCTTGTTACCAGTGAGGCGCTTCTCATACTCAACGTAAGCAGCTATCTGTTCCTCAACCGTCGGCCACTTATCGGCATCATTCTTCGTCTCGATGAGCAGGGAGACGCCATCCAACTCAAAGCGAATATCGAGGAACTGCCAGGAGCCTTTGGCGTTCTGTTTTTTGATCGGCTCAAACTTGAAATTTTTCTCTTTGAAAGCTTTCGGGTAGCTGAACTCGCCTTTCTCGATATTCGATGTGACGTATTCACGCCCGACTGCGTCAATAATCTCAATCCGTTCCACTACTCATCCCTTTCTCCACGTATTTCTGCGCTTATTCATCGAGTATCGTCGCAATCATTGTCTCATACTCTTCAACAACCTTTTTCAGCGCCTTGTTGGCGCTTGCCGTCAGCGTCGGTCACAGTCTCGAGTACTGCCCACCGTCGACGATGGAATCAGCCACCGTCTTCACTAGCTTCTTCCGCTCGCCCTTACGGTCAGTAGCATACCCCTCGACCGTATTCACCGCAGCCCGACTTACTTTCAGTAATCAGATAACCGCAGCAATCGAGATCACGGAGCAGAATCTCTCCGTGTGTAACATATACCCGAGCTGCCGCCATTCCCTCACGAACCCTGCGGCATCGTGATCTACGCACTCAAACGTATAGGCTCTTCAAAGTTGGGAGTATAGTTCCCCATAATCTGCATTAAGACGGGCTCGAACCTGCCGAGTGGGCTTATTACCTATGTCCATTCAACAGCAGCGGCATCAACCGCCGTATCATGACGGGGCGCTTCACGAGCTTTTCAAGGGACTAGCTCAGGACTGAATGAGCACGCATGCAACCAAGGTCTCCCCGCAACTCTGCGGGGAAGCCTCGGCAATGAGGGATGACAAGGGCACCTACGAGCGCGAACAATCACCCCTCTTCGACGGGTGCCTCCTATCCTCTCCCGTCCACCACGGCATCCAGGCGCGGTACCCATCAGCGGGAGGCGTGGTTGAGTCGGGCTCGAAGCCGAGGTCCTCAGGCGTCTCGGGAATGCGATCCACCAGGAAGTACTTGTCGCGATCGTCGCAGTGCTCGCGCACGATGGTGCGGAACTCGCCCAGCTCGCAGTACAGGACGCCCGTGATCGGGTTGCGCCTAAAGCGCACGATCTTGTACAGCCAGTAGGCGAACAGCGCGACGTTGGCGGCGAGCGCGGCGGCCGCGCACGCGATGTTCGCGCGCGGGTCCATCGTCGCGAAGTTGAAGATATCCGAGGGAGGGACCAAGACCTCGGGCAGGAGAGTGTTCATGGAGATCCAGAACACCAGCGTGAAGCAGCGGAACCAGATCCACTGGCCCTTCGCCCACGTGAACGCGGGGATCGTGCAGGCGAGCAGCAGGGCGAGCGTGCAGTACCACGTGTAGTCAGCCAGGGAGTTGTACAAGAACGCGTGGTTCCACAGGTCGTAGGCGATCACCCACGGCCACACCATGTCCACCCAAATGAGGCCTCGCACGGAGCGCTTGCCGGGCGAGGTCACGATGATCTTGCCCAGGCCCGTGATCGTGATGATGTTGAGCAGGCCGGCCGCGGCGGACAGCAGGTTCCAGTAGCCGCCGATCGTGCGGAAGCCCGTCTCCGGGTCGATGCCCACGTGGCGCTCCGCCAGGTTGGCGGCCACCTCCTGGTACCACTGCTGGGAATGCAGCTCGGCGGTCACTCCCCTGGCCTCGGGCAGGCCTGCGATCATGTCGATCGTGTGCGCGTCGTTCACGCCCTTCAGACACTGCCAGTCGGCACCGCACGCGTAGTACGAATCCGCGTTGAACCAGATCGTCAGGTCACGGATGTTGGCCTCCATGATGTTGACAGCCAGGCCGATCCACAGGGCCACGCCCAGCCAGATCGCGTACTTGTGCGCCTTGACGGGGTTGCGCTTCGCGTACACCAGCACCGTGCCCGTCATGGTGGCGGTGAGGATCATGATCGCGTACTTTCCGAACGGGAACCACCCGACCATGGGCGTCCCGTGGATCCACGCGTAGGGCATGAGAGCGATGCCGCCCACGGTCCACACGGCAAAGATCGTCCAGTTCCACCGGCGGTTAATCTCCGCGGCGGCGATCTGGGCGGCGAGCACGAGTAGCCAGATGAGATAGACCTTGGGAGTCCCGAGCTCCCACAGGAAGAGCGAGTCCACAGCATTCTCCTTCGAACACGTAGCCGAGCTAATAGTTGTCGGCTATCATAATCCGAAACACTAACCTAGTGTGCGGGGTTCAACGCTGAATCCCCATCGTTCCGGGGCTCCCCACGGGCCAGGGCCAGCGCGGGCGCCCCTCGTCAATCCCTCAAGGAGGAGGACCCATGACACGCCTACCCCGTCGCACCCTCTGCACCGCAGGCCTCGCCGGGAGTGCCGCACTCCTGGGAGGCATGTACGCCTTCAGCCAGCTCAGCGGAAAGGCCACGCCCGAGGAACAGGCCTGGCACTACCCGGGCGACGACCTCATCGACGCAAACTACGACAACGGCTACTCCTCGACCTACGCGATCACGATCGACGCGCCCGCCTACGCGGTGTGGCGACTCTTCAAGCAGATTGGCGCGGAAAAGTCCGGATCCTTCTCCTCGGAGTTCCTCGAGCGAGTCTTCGCGCGCCTGCCCTTCTTCAACTCCTACGAGATCCAGGAGGAGTTCCAGCAGCCCGACTCCATGATGCCCGGCGACACCGCGGCCTTCGACTTCCACGGCATGTCGATGGAGTGGGCGGACGTCGTTCCCGGCAAGTACATGGTCCAGTGGGTCGACACGAAGAACCCGCCCAAGGCGCCCGGCTCCTACGCGTTCCGCTTCCCCGGGATGACGCACTTCGCGGCCGCCTGGTGCTTCTACATGGTGCCCCTGTCGGGTGGGCGCACGCGCCTGATCAACCACTGGCGCATCGGCTACGAGCCCGCCTCCCCCGCTATGAAAGCCCTGAACTGGGTGAACATCGAGTTCATCGGCGGGTGCATGACCCACCTGCAAAACCTCTACGTCAAGCGCGTCCTCGAGTTCAAGAAGAAGCAGCACCTGACGGGCCGCTTCATGCGCGGGATGCTGGGCGGGCGATTCTTCAACTCGGGCACGCCCGCCGGTCGCTACGACGGCACTCCCCTGTTCGAGGAGACCTACACGCAGTGGTTCCGCTACGGACGGTCCGCCCCGGCCGTCGCCGAGATCCGCCCGCCTGTCACCGACGACCCCTCCTGGCCGCCGACGGGCGCGGACAGCCCGTGGGCGAGCGAAGTCGACGCGTCCTACTTCGACGGCTGGCATGAGCCGACCTTCTCCTGGGAGGAGCAGATCCGCCAGAAGATGGAACGTACCTACCTGCCCAATTGGGGCAAGGAGCAGCGCTGATGGGCACCGTCACTCCCCCGGACTACCCGACGCTCTTCTTCTTCGAGGTCGGCCAGTGGTGGGACTACGCGATGCTCCTCCTCGTCGTCGCACTCCTCGCGGGCGCCGCATGGCTGGCCCAGCGCAACATGTGGGTGGTCCTCGCGCTCTTCGTGGTCGTGCCCATCGCCCTGACCATCTTCTGGTGGCCGCACTCGACGGCGGGGACAGCCTCGGCGGGCTGGTTCCCAATCGTGAAACAGTACTCGGCGCTGGCGGGGTCCCTGTGCCTCGTCGCCCTGCAGGTCTTCCCCAGGCTGCGCCACAACCACTGGTACCTGATCATCCCGCCCGCGATCCTGGCGGTGAACATTGCCGAGGCCGTGGTGCGCGACTTCCAGTGCTACGGGATTCACGGGGTGGACCCCGCCCAGGGGATGGTCACGTGGGGCGGGCCGTGGAACATCATGAACGGCGTCGCGGGTATCTTGAACCTGCTCGCGATCTCCGGGTGGGTCGGGATCTTCGTGTCCAAGGGCAAGGAGCGCGCCCTCATCTGGGGCGACCTGACGATCGGGTGGATCATCGCCTACGACCTGTGGAACCTCGCCTACGTGTACAACTGCCTGGCGGACCGGGCGTGGTATTCGGGCGTGGCGCTGTTGGCCTCGTGCACGATCCCGGCACTCATGAAGTTCGGGCGCGGCGCGTGGATCCAGTACCGCGCGTACACGCTCACCCTGTGGTCGGCGGTTGTGCTCACGTTCCCGCACTTCATGCAGGACTCGATGTTCGCCCACCGCAGCGCCCACAACCCCTGGGCGATGCTCATCCTCTCGGCGGCCGCCCTGGTGGCGAACGCGTGGGTGTTCGTCGCGCACGTGCGCACGATCGTCTCCAAGCGGCGCAACCCGCTCACGCAGGAGGTCCACGCCGACGAGGCCACCTACGCCTCGTGGGTCCGCGACCTCGCCTCCGAGGAAGACAAGGAGCTCATCGCCGCGCGCCTGGACACGACGCCAGACAAAGCGGGCTTCACGTCCACAAGCGAGGGGTAAGTCTCTCTTCAGCACGCGAGGGGCCGCGCACGAGACATCGTGCGCGGCCCCTCAGCATCTCAACCGGGGAAGGATCCCCGGCCTCGTGAGTCTTACTCCTGGAGGCGACCCGACTGATCGAACACGTAGCGCGTGCCGTCAATCCAGCGCGCCCCGGTCACCATCGCCCCGGAGGACGACAGGTAGTACCAGGATCCGCCGTCCTTCACCCAGCCGACGCTCATCGCGCCGGAGGGGGCGAAGAAATACCAGGAGGAGCCGACGCGCGCCCAGCCCGTGGCCATCGCGCCGGAGTCAGCCAGGTAGTACCAGGTGGAACCCTCGCGCATCCAGCCGGTGCGCATCGCACCCGAGGACGCCAGGTAGTACCAGGTGTCGCGCACCTTGGTCCACCCGCTGGCCATCTCGCCGCTGATGGGATCCAGGTAGTACCAGGTCCCATGCACCTTCACCCAGCCCGCAGCCTGGCCGCCGGAGGGACCGTAGTAGAACCAGTGTCCGCCCTCGCTGACCCAGCCGGTCACCATGTAGCCACGCGCGTCGAATCGGTAGATCGCCCCGTCAATGCGCAGCTGCGTCGAGGTCGGGTACGTGCCGTCCTCGTAGCGCCACCACCAGCCGAAGGCACCGGAGACCCAGCGGCCCGAGCGGGCCTCGTCGGGGCCGACCTGGTCGGGACTGACCGTGAAGGGAACCTGGAGGGTCGCGTCGTCATCGGCGCGGGCATCGTTGTTGCGACCCATGGCCTCGACCGTGACCGTCGCGGCACCCGCGAAGCGTCCCGTCCCATTCGGGTGGGATACGTCCACGCCGTCGGCCTGCAGCGTCACCGAGTTACCCTCGAAGGCGCCGTTGCCCGTGCCGGTCGCGACCTTACGCTCACCGACGAGGAGTCGCGCCGAGGTCACCGGACCGGTCACCGTCACACGGATGGACACGCGCCCGGCGACGCTCTCCCCCGCCAGCGGCTGCCACGTGGCGCCATCCGTCGAGTACTCGACGCTGCCGATGACGGGCTTCGCCTGATCCTTCAGCACGGCGTCCAGGGCATTGGGCAGGCCAGCACCCCGGTACTCGTGGCCCTCCATGGGCTTCAAGCGGTTCCAGTTCGCCGGATCGCCCGCCTGCTTCTTCGCCAGGGCGATGATCTGCTCAGCGTTCATCTCCGGGTGGACCTGGCGCAGCGTCGCGATGACGGCGGCCGCCAGGGGCGATGCCTGCGACGTGCCGTACAGGTTGCCGTAGGCCTTGCCGTACCAGCTCGTCAGCGGAGCGTAGATCTTCGCGCCGGGGGCAGCAAAGTCGATGCTGTTCGCACCCCAGTTCGACCAGGATGTCGGCTCGAGCACGCCGGTGGCGGGGTCAGCGCCCTCAGGCAGCTGCAGGGCGGACACGGCGAGCGTGCCGCGCAGCATCGACGGCATGTAGACGCCACCCCTCACGTCGCGCTCGAACGCACCCCACGTGTCGCCCGGCGACGAATCGTCGGTGGCAGGCAGGTTATCCAGGTCCGTCGTCCAGTTGCCGGCAGCCACCACATTGATGACGTCCTTCGAGGTCGCGTAGTCGACCGCGCGCTGCACGGCCTCCAGGCCGGCGGCCTGCTCGGGGTCGTTCGGCATCCAGTACTTCCACGGGTTGACGTAGTACGAGCCGTTGGTCACGGAAACGCCGTGGTCGGCGGCCCACACGAAGCCGCACGCGATGTACTCGGGATAGAAAAAACCACCGTTGCGCGAGGCCACGTTGATCGCGGCGATGCGCAGGGTCGGGTTCACGCCATCCACGC
>ERZ773035.3171-NODE-3171-length-9966-cov-2.795984_pt1 | contig 9966 bp, 6 predicted proteins | sample MGYA00511487_ERZ773035 | MGnify/ENA primary metagenome ERZ773035 (study PRJEB29015, sample SAMEA2737985) | human oral metagenome | biome: human oral; feature: human-associated habitat; material: dental | place: China | collected 2024 ...
CCTTACGCATTGCCGAATTAGGCTTCTTAGGAGTTGTTGTGTAAACACGAACACAAACGCCACGACGCTGAGGACAATTATCCAAAGCCGGCGACTTGCTCTTTCCAACAATCACCTTTCTACCTTTTCTTACTAATTGTGAAATAGTAGGCATGATTCTTTATTTTATTTTTTATTCGTATTTGTCTTGTCAGAGATGGATTGAATGCATCGCTTTGAAAACTAGCCCAATTCAAACCATATTCGGGCCGCAAAAATACAAACATTATTCTGTAACCAACAACATGGCTTATTTATGAAGGTTCTATCTACACATCTTTTAACAATAGATAACTTATAAATACTCTTCCAGGTGTAACTTTCCCGGATTGAGGAGGGGACGGGAAGGTGTTTTTTCCGGATGTTAGACAAGAAAAGGCGCAAGCCTTACTTTGCATTGCATGCTTGCGCCTTTAGTTGATTAGTTTACCTTCCAAAGACCTTAATCGTAAGGAGGTACAGGATATCTAGGGCTTCTTCTTTTTCTTATCATCGCCTTTCCACTCTTCCCACCAGATTTGTTCGCTCACCATTGAGCGGGTAGACACCTTCCCGCTGGCAGTACGACCGGTTTCGGGAATGAAGCGCACACGAACATTTTCGATATGTGCTGCTGTCACATCTTCGGCCTTGTCCATTCCCTTGCCTTTTGCGGCTATGGTGTAGTAGAATGTGCCAATGCCCTCGAGCTTAACGGTGCGTCCCTCTTTCATGAAACTACTCAACACCTTACCCAGGTTTTTCAACACGGCGTAGGTATCTCCCCGGCTTACGGTCGAGATTTCAGCCAACTCGTCAGCTACTTCGTCTGTCGTAGCCGGCTTTCCAACAATAACGGATTTTCTTCAGAACTTTCTTAAAGAATGCCATAATCGATACATTTAAAAAATTAATAACTATTCGTTTTATATAGGTAATGATTCCTATAGTCTATTGTCGTACAGAATCACCCAGGAGGTGATATAGGATCAGTCCGGAACTGATGTAGGATCGGTATGCTACTGATGTAGGATCAGTTCGGTACTGATGTATCATCACCTCGGAGCGATGATTTTATTCATCCCAAACCGATGTTCTTTTATAACCTATTTCTTCCGTTTCCTCGTCATCTTCGAAAATATCTTTCTTAGCATCTCCACCGCCACCGGCCGAGCCGCCACCTATGGGCAGAGATATGGTTTCGAGCAACGACTCCGTTTCAAGGAGAGTTATTTCAATACGCGGCGAGATGTATGTTTTCTTTTCCATCATTGATTGTTGCTTTAGTGTAAATCAGAACTTATAGAACTTCTTGCCGTTCTTGATATATATTTCCCCGCTCTTGAGGGCATCGACATCCGTACCGAGCAGCTTACCATCGAGCGAATAAATCTTTCCGTCTCCCTTCTCGATGCCCTCTTCTGCATTATCAATTCCGGTTGTCTCATTCTCATCATCGAGCACAATAGCAAATCCCTTAGCGGGCGTCGGACTGGTAGAGCGAATATAAGCCCTAAACGAGTGCACATATCCATTAGGATTCGCCGTGGTTATCGGTCGCCATTCGTTGTTTATCAAATTATAATATCCGCCCGCAGCAGCCGTGGCGTTATCGATATTTTCGGTTTTACCGCCGAAGAATGTAGTGCCGTCGGCCGATGCTGCAACTTCGATAGTGGCCGGCGTAACCGGAACTTGCACATTCGTTTCAGTGCCGAACGTATGCGTGCCGCTGTCAGTGATGCGAAGCAAATAAGGAGTATTGGCAGTGAGTTGATTTCCCGTTATCGATACAAAGCGGAAATATCCACCGCTGCCTGTCTTCTCTCTTAATTCGTAGGCAATCATTCCACTCGGAACGGTAGAGGGATAGGGCAAACATATTGTTTTGCAAGTTTCGCCGCTGAAACTGCGGTTCTTGTAGGACGCTTGAGTTGCAGTAAAGGCGTTGCGAATCGTGAAGTAGCAGCCCACTGTACCGCCTTTATAGTCGGGATGACTATCGTAGGCAACGAAATCGTCGCAGGTGGTTCCGATGACGAAATTCTCTTCATTTGGGGCAATACTATAAGCGTCTTGGGGTAAATAAACCATGGTGTAAGGTTTCAAATCTGCAAAACAGGAATTGCTTGCAATATCACGGCTTAGAATAGTACTTGGCGTGACTGTAACGTTAGATAAATCGATATACTTTAGATTATAGTCGCCTAAAAAAATTTGGTCATTGAAGAACATACTGGTAAGACTGTTTTCTCCTGTTATGCTTTCAAGATTAGTACATCCTACAAAACACCTTGAACCTAACTCTCGCATTGAAGATGGAAAGTTTATATTACCGCTTAAACCAGTACAACCACGAAAAGCCTCTACTTCTATTCTCTCCATTTTGGACATCGAAAGAGAAGTTAGACCTGTACAATTCATAAATGCTTGATAATTTACTAAAGTGACGTTGGGGAGAGACAAAGCACCGGTTAGGCCGGAGCAGTTAAGAAATGCCTCCGAGCCTATTACTGTAGCTTTGGGAACAGAGAGTGTTCCATTTAAACTCGTACACTGATAGAATGCAGCATCGCCAACACTCGCCACTTCGGGAAAAGACAATGAGCCTTTTATATTGGAACATTTAAAAAATGCATAGCCTCCTATAGAAGTAACCTTTGGCAATGACAATGTCCCATCTAATCCTGTACATAGGCTAAATGCTTCCGAGCCAATATTTACAACCTCTGGCAAGGATAAATTCCCCTTTAATCCAGTACAACGATTGAAAGCTGAATATCCTATGGTTGTGACAATAGGTAGATAAAGAGAAGTAAGCCCTGCACAAACATTAAAGGCCCCCGGCCCTATAGATGTGACAAATGGTAATGATAGATCTTGATTAAGACCGGTACAACTGAAGAAAGCCTCCTCGCCTATTGTTGTTACTTTGGGAGCAATTAGTTTGGAGAAGCCATCACAAGATGAGAAAGCTTTTTTCTCTATTGAAGTAACATTTGGCAAAGACAGAGTACCAGTAAGCCCTCGGCAAACAGCAAAAGCAGATTCTTCAATCTTAGTCAACTTGGGCAAATGCAAACTACCTGTAAGTTTTGAACAAGAAGCAAAAGCTTCCTTGCCTATTGAAACAATATTAGATAGTGATAAATTTCCCGTACATTCACGACACCAATTAAAAGCCCTTTCTCCTATTTCAGTAACTCCCGTAGGTATATGTAATCCCGTAGCTTTCGTATATTGGTTAAATGCATTTGCTCCTATTTTCGTTACAGGGTAGCTATTTCCAGCATGCATAATGTTATCCGGAATATTCAACGCTTTATTAAAGACATTCCATCCAGCTGTTTCACCTGTAATTGTAGCTTCGGAACCGTTGAGTTCATATTTCCACTCAACTCCGTTTGCAGTGTAAGTTCCCGACTGCGCATAAATGCCTATTGCAAGGGTCAGGAAGAACAAGATGAGATAGATTTTTTTCATTTGAATTACTTGTTATTTGTGATTAGAAATGAATATAAAATTCATCCTTACGCCGGCTTAAATAGCCCAGCGGAAAGGATATAAAAAGTGGCACGAAGAATCCTTTAGGAATTCCCGCGTTTATTGGGTTTACAGCACACTTCGCGCGCGCGTAAGATAAAGTAAAAAATGTATTATTAGAGGCTAGGTGCCAATGTGTGTGTGTGTGTGTGTGTGTGTTAGCAAATTATTTGGAACAACCAAACATTTAGCACAAAAAGATGCAGGGAAATCGAGATTTCTCTGCGCTACATTATTGCTATAGAATGATGTTGATAACCGTTTCACGGCGGCAAAGATAAGTAGAGTTTATTTAATAAACAAAAACAGTGCAAAAGAATCATCTGTTTTATAGCGTTTTAGCCGGGCTATAATTTCGGCTCGTGGGTGCGATAAACCAGATAGTCGCCATCGGCATACACTGTGAACCTCGGGCCTAGAGCTTCGTTGAGCGTACCTTGCCATTGCTCTTTAAAGGGATAGGCCGGCCACTTCAAACCGTAGCTCGACAGCTGCCTACAAGAGATATTAAAGATGCTCACCTGCTGACCGGCAAATGAACAGAACTCTGTATTACCCGATGAAGGGCAAAACCAACCATGGTCGGTTATCATCACCGGACAGACACCCAGCTCACGACGATAGCGCATAAGCAGCGAGATATTGCCCAACGTATGGTCTTCGCGCTTACCGGTTGCCCCCAGATATATGAAATTACGCTCGGAGGTTCGGGTGAGGGCGAATCGGGTGGCCTTGGTGAGGTCGTTATCGTCCTGCTCATCGAACTGATGATATATCTCTTTATATCGTTCACGCAGCGAGGGCGATATAGAGTCGCCATCGCCTATCACAGCCGTGGGTTCGAGTCCGTACTCAATGAGCTCGGCTAGCGCACCATCGCACACATAAAGCTCTTTTGCTTTACGAAGAATAGCGAGCGGTACTTCATGCCTGGGGAAATCGCCGGCGGCAAGAATCACCACACCGTCAGACGTGAGTTGCCCCTCGTGCCGGATATCGGCCTTGTAATCGCGCTTCCATTTGCGATAACCCGCCACAGCTATCACAGCATATAGAGCATAGAGGGCGGCTGTAAAAGGTATATCCTTATATATATATAAGGTGGAGAGTTCGAGGTCGACAACAATCCATATCCACCACTGCTCGATATATTTTCGAGCCAGAGCCCACAGGCCAATAAAGCTAAGTGCATTGCCGAAGCTATCGAGTACCGGTACGGTGGAGTTAGTAAACTTCACAAGCACCAGCCAAAGTGCTCCCCAAAGAACGAAGAACACAGCGGTGGCAGGCAACACCAGTCGACGTGGGAAATGCGAAACAGGCAGTTCTTTCTGTTCGTGCCTGCCTAACTTCCAGAACAGGAAGCCGTAAATAGCAGCGAGAGCGTAATAAATCTGCATTCCAAAGTCGGCATACAGTCCGGCCTCGTAATAAACGAACATATAAACCACAGGCATCACGATTCCCGTTAGCCAAAGCCATATACTAGCCTTATATTCCTGATAGATGTAAACCAAGCCTATGAGCGTGCCCAATAGGTCAAGCCAGTGAGTGGATATGAATTCCTGCATCAGAATCGAAGTGTTATACTACCCATCATATTAAATCCGGCCATGGGCATAAAACCCAGCTGCCAATAGCGATTCTGAGGTGTGTAGTGAGCCGACTGCCTGACGGCTGTATAGGCCCATCCACTGGCGGCGTAGTGATTATTGAAGATGTTGTTCAAGTCTAGACCTAAGGATATTTGTTTCAGGCCAAGAATTGTACGATGTAATCCGATGTTATACGACAGGTTTATATCAGTTTGCGAATAGCGCGGTAGCGACCGGTCTTTATTTTCAGTGTTGTCGAGATATTGCCGGCTCACGAAGTTAGTGTGCCAAACAGCCTCGAGCGATTTATAGTGGAAGTTGATAAACCCGTTCAGGATAGCCGACGGTGAGAATGAAAGCACCGAGTTATCATAGTGCACAACGGCAGGATGCTTGTCGTCGTCCCAGTTGTCGATGTATTCGTCGAAATCTTTTATTCGATTCGTACTCAAAGCAGCGTTGGCCTCGAGGGTTAGGCACGATAGAGCATCCCAGGCAGCGGTGATTTCAGCTCCCATACGATAGGAGCGGGCGATATTCGTTGTGAGATTCTCGCCGATGTCGCTTTTCTCACCAGTTTGCACGAACTGGTCTTTATAGCTCATGTAGTAGAAGTTCACGCCTGCTCTTGCACGCGGAGCAGAGTATTGATAGCCCAGTTCTGCGTCCAGCAGATGCTCGGCTTTCGGTGCAGGATATTTTCCGTTGTCGGTGAAATTACTACGTTCGGGTTCTCTGCCGGCATAGGCCACCGAGGCATAAGCACGATGCGGCCCACTATGAAAGCTCATCCCAGCCTTAGGGTTCCAGAAATTATATGTGGCACGAATATCGAGTATCTGGTTCAGGAAGGTGCCATCAGCCTGCTTGTAAAACTTATCATTACGTCCATCGGTGGTGTAGCCCACATGGCGATATTGCACGTCGGCAAACAAATCCAACATGCTACTTGCATGATAGGTTGCCTTGGCGAAAGCCGAATAATCGTTCTTGCGTGCCTTAGAGTCATAATATCGGTGTCCTGTGAAATCTTGTATCTGTCCACGATTGGCCACGTAAGTGAGATAACCGAAATGACTGCCGCGGAATTGTTGTAAGTTCACCCCGCCGAGAACATCCCACTGTTCATCGCGATAATTCACGTTGTAAACCACACCATAGGTATGTTGCGACAGTCCCTTCTTCCGCACAAAATCGCTCCGCTTCACTTTCTTACCATTCACGTCGGTTGCAACGAGTCCGAACTTGTCGAACTTATTATTTTGGCGGAATTCGCTGTAATACCCGTAACCGTAGGTGTAATGAACAGATAGGTTATGTGTCCAGCGTTCGGATGGTTTCCAGGCGGTTGAGAGAATATTATGGTTCTGATAGAAGTTATCGGTTGTTCGCCGCCATAACGAACCGCCATCCATCGTGTAGCGTGATGTTTTATAGTTGCCATTCGCATCCTTGACGAACTTCCGGTTAACATCATCGAACTCCAAGCTTTCGTATAGCGGATTGAATCGCCCCAGTCCATGGGCATACATATCCTGGTAGGTTCGTATACCCTCCATCATTAGCGACCCGTCGCTGTTTCCTGCCACTACGCCATTCCATGCCTGACCGGTTTTCTCGAAGTTGCCTATGTTCTTATATCGCACCTGAAAGTTGTTGCCCAACCATGTCAGTCCGCCATAGTATGAGCCCGACCGGCCGGCTGTGCCGTGTAAATATCCATCGGTACCGGTTTCATGATATGCTCCGTCGAAAATGAATCCTTTACCTAGCAATCCGGTGGAGAAATTCAGACCGGTATTATAAGTATTGTAGGAACCATACGAGCCACTCAACTCCAACTTAGGTTTCTTTGAGGGCGTAGCAGTAGCTAACGAAATGGAGCCTCCGAAAGCTCCGTCGCCGTTAGTCGATGTGCCTATTCCGCGCTGTACCTGCACGCTTCCAAGTAGGGCGCCGAACGAATTCATATTTGCCCAGAACACTGTTTGGTCTTCGGGCGAATTGAGTGCAACGCCATCGAGCGTAACGTTGATTCTACTTCCGGCAGCCCCACGAATACGCATAGCCACGGTTCCGGTTCCGAGTCCGTTTTCGCCCCATGCCAGTATACCCGGTGTTCTAGTCAGCAGTAACGGAAGCTCGCGCCCGCTGCGCGAAAACTTTTGCAGTTCGCCCTTCTTGATGTTAGCCACAGCATAGGGCGCATTTTTCTGTGCACGCACACCGGCCACAATAACCTCGGCTAGCTCTTCATGCGTGAGAGTGTCGGCGCTGTTTTGCGCCTTCGTTGCAGCCACACATATAAGTGAAGCTGCAAACATGATGAATTTCTTCATGTTTGTGTATTATGAAATGATTATTAAAAGGGGAGAGTAAAATTCCCTACGTCGGCATTATCCGCATCAGGTTCTCGGGTATATTCTCAGCATCGCCCAAACGAGCGAGCACCCCTTAGCTTCCACTCTGGAAGCCGGAGGCAAAGGTAAGATTTTATGACGAAACCATATACCTCCCTCTATCACGTCTCTACAGCCCATCAATAGTTGTGTTCTATGCAACAATAGTTCTAATCAATGAATTATTCGTAATTCCGAACAGGATGCTATCATAACTTTGCGAGCAATTCATTAGTCGGCCGATTAACTCGGCGGGCATAACAAAAAAATAAAAGGTATATAGGCATATGAAAAGTAAAGTAATTGCATTCTTAGAGTTTGCGTCGAATCTTCGCCAAACGGGTTTGAACTTAATCCGTGTGGCTATACTGATTGTTTTCGTTTGGATAGGCGGGTTGAAATTTACCCACTACGAGGCCGACGGTATCGTGCCCTTCGTGGCCAATAGTCCTTTCATGAGTTTCTTCTACGCCAAGGAAGCTCCGGAATACAAAGAATATAAAAACAAGGAGGGCGAACTGGTACTGAAGAACCGACAGTGGCATGAAGCTAACCGCACTTATACGTTTTCTTACGGTCTTGGTTGTCTCATCATGTCGATAGGCATCCTGGTGTTCCTCGGAATGTTCTGGCCCAAGGTTGGTATTTTCGGCGAACTGCTGTGCATAATCATGACTATAGGTACGTTGTCGTTCCTGGTAACCACACCAGAATGTTGGGTGCCCAATCTTGGTAGCGGTGAGCATGGATTCCCGTTGCTTTCGGGGGCAGGCCGACTTGTAGTTAAAGACACCGTGATATTGGCTGGAGCTATTACATTACTTTCCGACACGGCAGGAAAACTCCTAAAGCAGTTCAAGGATTAGTCTACTTGTACAGTTAAGGAAAAACGTTCGGGGAAATATCCTCGAACGTTTTTCTATATCCAAATCACAACCGCAAATCCTAGAGTAATCTTCTAACATGCCTATCTTTGCACCCCTAGAAAACATTAGTATTAAGAAAACCGAAATGCAAAAAAAACTATTCGTTCTGCTCTACATCTGGCTAACTGTCGTAATGACGACCAACGCTTCGTCGACAATCCCGGTTAAGGGAAAAATAATACAACCCGATAACCCCAACATCTGCTATGTCGGGCGAATTTCGTTCAGCAACCCTCTGCACCCTACTTTCAATTGGCCGGGAATCGAAATCGCCGCCCGATTCACCGGTACATCGCTAAAAATGATTGCTAAACCGAAAAGCGGATATTTCGTTTGCTCCATAGACGGAGCCGAACCTTTCAAGGTGAGCTTCAACAGCGAAAAAGATTCGGTAGTGAACCTAGCCACAGCCCTGCAAGAACATGACCATGAGGTTCGACTAACCTACATCATCGAAGGTCTGCAGCGGCACGCCGAGTTCCGTGGATTCGCCATCGACGAAAACGCCACAATCCTTCCGCCACCCATAATGCCCGAAAGGAAAATAGAGTTCATCGGGAACTCCATAACCTGCGCTTTCGGAATAGAAAGTATCGACGGTCGAGATCCCTATGAAGACGAAACCGAGAATCATTACCTAAGCTATGCTGCAATAGTTAGCAGAAATCTCAACGCCCAGCATTTCGCAATCGCACGAAGCGGACATGGAGTGTACAGGAATTACAACGGTCCGCGCGAAGGAACACCCACCAATCTACCAGGCGAATATGCCTACACCATTTTCGAAGACTATAACGAGAAATGGGATTTCGCACGCTGGACACCACAAGTTGTGTGCATCAATCTAGGCACGAACGATTTCTCTACAAACAACTACGACCCTGCACGATATGAAGAGGCTTATCGTAATTTCATCCGTACGATTCGAGCTTATTATCCCGACGCCGCAATCGTTTTGCTCAATGGGCCGATGCTAAAAGCTCGCGAGAATAAACTCCAAGCCTCGATTCTCAACAAATTACAGCGAGAGTTTCACAAGCAGGGCGATAAGCATATTTTCCGTTTTGAGTTTTCATTCCAAACGGGCGAACTGGGCTACGGCGCTTGCTACCATCCAAGTCTCAAGCAACACGAACGAATGGCCGAAGAACTCACCCCATTTCTCCGACAAATAATGAACTGGTAACAATAAACCCCATCGTTTCGCCCGAATTGGCATCTGTTGGGTAGAGCAAACATATCAAAGGAGGATTTTGTTAGGCCTATATAATGATTTTGGGGCTTATATAAAACGGGCGACCTGCACGCGTCGTCACGACGGATGCAGGTCTTAATGATTATATAAACGATTTATCTTTCTTCCCCGGATTCGGGGAGGGAGGGAGAATTATTTCCCCCTATACCTTATCTTCTCCGGGATCTTCTTCTCGTCCGGGTTTGGGGGAGCCGCCACCGGTTCCGCCGCCGGGTTTATTTCCACCATTA
>ERZ773035.3172-NODE-3172-length-9965-cov-3.688093_pt1 | contig 9965 bp, 8 predicted proteins | sample MGYA00511487_ERZ773035 | MGnify/ENA primary metagenome ERZ773035 (study PRJEB29015, sample SAMEA2737985) | human oral metagenome | biome: human oral; feature: human-associated habitat; material: dental | place: China | collected 2024 ...
CCCGAAACCGTATTCGGCCTCATTGCTGCCTCTACGGCATTGTAACATTCACAGAAACAAACAAAAGAGGAAAACACAGAAATGGAGTCTTCCTCTTTTTGTATCAAAACCTACCTAATATTTAACGAATGGGCGAACAAAGTTTCCCGCCAGGTTCTTTATATAAGAACTCAAACGAATATAACTATCTGTACAACCGCAGTTGACAGCGTGTGTCTGATTGTATTCTTGTGAAGTCCAACACCACTCACCCAACGTTGGTGCCCCGCCTGCCTGCACGAAGACCACTCGATAGAGTTTACCATTCCAGTCTTTAGTATAGTCACCCCATGATCTTGTTCCAGATGTCCCCAAACCAACGCCTGATAATATTTTTTCGGTTCACGTTCACGGAATTGGCGTTTTAACTCACGATCAGCCGCTTTACTCAAAGCAAACAACAAAATCCCGCTGGTGGCCATGTCAAGACGATGTGCCGGTTCACAAAAACCGTACTTTTCTTTCACACGCGACATTGCGCTGTCGTAATATTGGGGCTGATTGCCCGGTACGGAAAGCAGTCCACTTGGCTTATTCACCACGGCGATGTAATCATCGCGATACACCAAATCCAGCCAAGGTTCCTGCGGTGGATTATATTCAATCAGAGCCATGTTTATTCCTTATTGCTCACAATCACACGCAAGCAATCTAAACGCCAGGTTGCCTGTTGTAACAGCTGTAAAATTTGGGTGCGTTGACGTTCTAACGTGTGAATTTCATCGGCGCGAATGTTTTTATTCACTTTTTGTAACGCGATTAATCGGTTGAGTTCTGCATCCAATTGCTGCTCGGCTTCTTGCTGTGCGGCATTGATAATCTGCTCACTTTGCGCCACCACCAAACGCTCCCCTTGGGCAATCAACCCTTCAATGCTCGGACGCAGCATTTTCACAATTTTATTCGCTACATTGCGTTCCATCGGCTTCAATTTTTGTTGTAATGTGTCAAATGCCACCTGCGGTGCCAAATCATTACCACGATTATCCAGCAACAGACGAATCGGTGTTGGCGGTAAGAATCGGGTTAATTGTAACCCTTGTGGCGCTTGGCTTTCCACCACATAAACCAACTCCAGTAACAGCGTGCCTGATGGCAGATTTTTATTCACCAACAACGCTACGGCGCTTTTTCCAATGTCACCGGAAGTGATTAAATCAATGCCGTGGTAAATCATCGGATGATCCCACGTGAGGAATTCCAACTCCTCGCGTGCCAACGCCAATTGACGGTCGAAAGTGACCGTGACACCTTCCTCTTTCAAGCCCGGGAAATCGGGCATAAGCATCGTGCCTGTGGGCGTGATGACGATGGATTGCTCTCCTAAATCTTCCTGTTCCACGCCGATGACATCAAACAGATTCAAGGCGAAATTAACTAATTCCTGACTGCCATCTTGCTCAGCAATGTCTTGTGCCAGCTGCTTCGCTGCCTCACCACCGTTAGAATTAAGCTCCAACAACAAATCACGCCCTTGTTCCAACAGCTGCTTCAGGCGTAACCGCTCCTCTTGAGTACGCTCAATTAAGTCCTGACGAGCGTCAAGTGCGGTCGGATTTTTCAACGTTTTTTGCAATACTTCGGCAAACTGTTCGAACAATAAGGCACCCATCGGGCACGTTTCATTGAAGGCATTCAAGCCTAAATGATACCAGTCTGCCAACACGGCTTGTGCACTATCGGTAAAATACGGCTGATAAATTTGAATTTCTCGCGTTTGTCCAATGCGATCCAAACGCCCGATGCACTGCTCTAACAAATCAGGATTTTCCGGCAAATTAAACAGCACCAAATGACAGGCAAATTGGAAGTTTCGCCCCTCAGAGCCAATCCCGGAACTGAGTAGCACCTGTGCACCATTTTCTTGTTGGGTAAAATACGCCGCCGCACGATCGCGTTCCACAATAGCCATTTTTTCATGAAATACGGCGCTGCGAATGCCCTCTTTTTCACGCAGAATCTGCTCCAACTGAATCGCCGTTCCGGCATAACGACAAATCACGAACACTTTTTCTTGCCGATGTTGTTTTAAAAAATCGATCAGCCATTGCACTCGCGGGTCAAATTCCCACCATGACGTATTGGCATTGAGTTCGCGCATGAAATGTTCGGGGTAAAGGGCGCATTGCACAGGATGTTCACCAAATGCTCTGAGGGTTTTAACGGCGTTTTCGTATTGTTTCGGCTGGGGTAGCGCAATCGGATGATAAACCCGTTTCGGAAAACCTTGTACGCTTTGGCGGGTGTTGCGAAATAGCAAACGCCCTGTGCCGTGGCGGTCGATAAGTTGTTTAATGAGCGTTTCATTATTCGTCGAATTGAAATTGATGTCTTCACCCAACAAGGCAGAAATAGTATTTTTTTCCACCGTACTTAAAGGCTTATCCGCCAATAACGCTTGTGCGGCTTCAGCAATCGGTTGGTAATGCTGTTGTTCTTCCAAAAAAGCGTGGTAATTATGGAAGCGGTGCGGGTCGAGTAAATTCAGACGGGCAAAATGACTTTGCTGACCAAGCTGCTCCGGTGTGGCGGTGAGTAATAACACGGCGGGAATCTGTTGTGTCAGTTGTTGCACTAACTGATATTCTAAGCTTGGATTGACCTCGTCATACACCAAATGATGCACTTCATCGGCAATTAACATATCAAATTCCGCCGCCAAGAGTTGTTGTACTCGCTGCGGATGCTGTACCAACCAATCCAAGGCACAAATAATCATGGATTCGGTGGTAAACGGATTCACTTCTTCTTGCTCTTCTGTCGCGGCAAAATCAGCGCAACGTTCTTCATCAAACAGCGAAAAATGCAAATTGAAACGACGCAGCATTTCCACCAACCATTGATGTTGCAACGTTTCCGGCACAATAACCAGCACGCGTCTTACCTTTTCGGCAAATAATTGCTGCTGCAAAATCATGCCGGCTTCAATCGTTTTACCTAAACCCACTTCATCCGCCAACAACACGCGTGGCGCAATACGCTGCCCGGCTTCTTTCGCAATGTGTAATTGATGAGGAATCAGCCCGGCGCGGATACCGCGTAAGCCCCGCAAGGGCGATTGAAATTGCGCTTTTTGGTATTGCAACGCTTGGTAACGCAACACGAAATGGTCGTTACGATCAATCTGTGCGGAAAACAGGCGTTCTTGCGGTCGGCAAAAAGAAATGCGATGAGCCAGCTCCATTTCACTGACGACACGGTCTTCCTTGCCCTCTTGTTGTACCAAATAGAACAGCAAGCCATTATTTTCCGCCACATTGAGCACTTCGCCATGCCAACCTTCTACATGTTGAATCAAATCACCGATACGAAATTGCACACGATTTAACGGCGCGTTTTGCACCGAATAAATACGTTGTTCTTGTGCCGCAGGGAAATCAATTGTCACTTGCCGAAAATCCACAGCGCGAATGACACCCAAGCCTAAATTATTTTCCGTTTCGCTGATCCAACGCTGCCCAACCGCAAAAGTCATGATGTTCTCTCTACTGATAAAAAGGCGCTATTTTAGCCCTGTTACGCTGAAAAAGAAATGACACGATGCCATTCATGTTTAACGTGATGACATCTTTTTTGTGATCAGCAACACAAAAACGTAGCAAATCCTTTACATTCTAAAAAATACTTCCTAAGATGACCGCACTTTATCCTATTTGTGAGGTGGCTATGAATCTACAACCGTATTTACATCAAATAAAACAAGAACTTTTTTCCGACTGGAAACCTTTTGAAGTGTTTTGGCTATTTCTCTTTATTGCGGCGCAAATTGTTGCTTTCGTCTTAGATCCGCAATCGCCCTTAGCCATGATTTCCGGGATTGCCGGCGTGATTTGTGTGGTGTTTGTCAGTAAAGGGAAAATCAGTAATTATCTGTTCGGGCTGATTTTTGCCTACACTTACTTCTATGTAGCATGGGGCGAGAATTTCATCGGCGAAATGAATACCGTCTTGTATGTTTATATTCCAGCGCAATTTATCGGTTATTTCATGTGGAAAACCCATATGCAACAAGAAAAGAGCGGTGCAGAAAGCGTTATTGCGAAATCACTGACGCTGCAAGGCTGGCTCATCCTTGCCACCACCGTGATTGTCGGTACGTTATTGTTCGTGCAAGCCCTTAATGCGGCAGGCGGCAGCTCCACAGGATTAGACGGTTTGACCACCGTGATTACTGTTTCAGCCCAATTATTGATGATTTTACGCTACCGTGAACAATGGCTTTTATGGATTTTGTTAAATATCCTTTCCATTGCCTTATGGGCGGAAACCCCAGCCATGTATTTAATGTATAGTGCCTATTTATTGAACTCGTTATACGGTTATTACAACTGGACAAAATTAATGAAACAAAAATAATCATCTATGACTTGTAGCATAAAGACGATTTATGCATAAAAAAATGTCGCAATATACGCTATCTATTGCGACATTTTTTTCTTCTGCTTACCACTAAAAATCACTGTAATTTTTGACCGCACTTTGGGTGAAATAGCGCTTATCTTCCCAGCACAACAGAGTGAGGCGATTATTCCAAACGCAGCCGGTATCGAGGGCATAAATATTCAGTGGCGTGACTTCATCCACTAAGCTCGCCCAATGGCCAAAAACAATATTTTCAGTTTGATACAGCGGATTGTCTAAGGCAAACCAGGGTGCAAGGTTCTCCGGTGCATCCTTGATAGGCAGTTTACATGCAAAATCGAGGCGATGATCCCGATAGCAAAAACGCATGCGAGTAAAGGCATTAATAATGTAACGCAGACGATCCAGTCCTTTTAAATTTGGCGACCAACGATCAGGCTGTTCCGAATACATATTTTCAATGAGATAGCGATAATTGCCATGGCGCAGCACATTCTCCACTTCATTAGCACAGGCTTTGGCGGTTGCCAAATCCCAATCGGGCGAAATACCGGCGTGCGTCATGACGAAATTCAGTTGTTCGTGGTGAATCAATAAAGGTTGTTGACGTAGCCAATGGATTAATTCAAAAAAATCCGGTGCGGCAAAAATCGGTGCAACACGATCACGAGGTTTGATTTTTTTAATGCCAAGTGCGGTGGAAATTAAATGTAAATCATGATTACCTAAGACGGTGTAAGCGGCAGTTCCCAAGGATTTAACGAAACGCAAACATTCCAGCGATTTATCGCCCCGTGCCACCAAATCACCGGTTAAATAAAGTGTATCTTGTGTTGGGTCGAATTTCACTCGATCCAATAACATCTGCAATTCGTCATAACAACCTTGTAGGTCGCCCACTAAATATGTCGCCATTTTTGACCGCTCTTTTTATTCTTCCGAATCCACCACATCCTCTTTGCTCACCTCTGCCGGCGGGTTATCCGCCAACCAGTTCGCTAAACGGGCATAATCAGCAATGCTGAGATTTTCTGCTCGCGCATTTAAATCGATGTTAAGTGCGGTCAGATTTTCCGGTAAAAATAAGCCGGACAAGGCATTACGCAACGTTTTGCGACGTTGATTAAATGCCTGAGAACAGACGCGATTAAGCCAATACAAATCTTTCACCGGATGCGGCAGTGTGGCATGCGGGATTAAGCGAACTACAGCAGAATCGACTTTTGGCGCAGGTTTGAAGGCACTTGGCGGCACTTCTAACACCGGCATCACTTGGCAGAAATATTGCGCCATGATACTCAATCTTCCGTAAGCCTTGCTGTTTGGCGCAGCACATAGGCGTTTCACCACTTCTTTTTGCAACATGAAATGCATGTCTTGAATAATGTGATGATATTTAAACAAATGGAACATTAACGGCGTAGAAATGTTATACGGCAAGTTACCAAACACACGCAATTTTTGCCCTTTTTCTGCCAAATGTTCTTGTTCATAAAGAGAGGAAAAATCAAACTGCATGGCATCGGTTTCGATGACATTGAGTTTTTGATGTAAAAACGGGTGGTGACGTAAGCGCTCCGCCAAATCACGGTCAAGCTCCAATACAGTCAAGCGATCTACCTGCTCCGCAACCGGCTCTGTCAATGCGCCCAACCCGGGACCGATTTCCACTAAAAATTGATTGGCTTGCGGATAAATTGCCGCCACGATATTTTGAATCACATTGTTGTCGTGCAAGAAATTTTGCCCGAACCGTTTACGCGCCGTATGACCTAAATGCTTTTTTGAATTCATTGAATAAGATCTTATAAAAATAACGAAAAGTGCGGTGTATTATAAAGCAAAATCCCGACCATTGGGTCGGGATAATGATTAATTTAAGTATTTAATGTCTGCACGTTTACGCAAGGCTTGCACCCAGTCACGGGCAGAATCTTGTAATTGTTGATTCACAATTTGCTCATAGGCCTTTTGACGATACGCTTCTTCCGTACGATCCCCTTGACGAGTATTCGTCACCTCTAAAATATGCCAACCGAATTCGGTTTTAAACGGCGCACTGATCACCCCTTTCTTAGCGCTACGAATCGCTTGACTGAATGGACCTACATACGCTTCCGGAAAGGCATAACCTAGGTTTCCGCCGTTAGCGCCAGATAGATAATCTTTAGAATATTTCAGCGCTGCCTCAGCAAATGTCATTTTGCCGGAAACAATATCCGCTCGAATTTGTGTTAATTGCTTTTTCGCTTGCGCATCATTTAATAATGGATTTAGTTTCAATAAAATATGACGGACTTCATATTCTGTTCCCTTCACATTTTCCATTTTCCCTTTCGCTTTTGCTTCTTTTTGCATTTTCTCCGCCAGTTCTTCCACTTGCTCACGCGTTACATCAACGCTTTGGCTAATAGCATGGTTACGAACCTCTGCCATTAACACTTGTTGAGCAATCTGTTGGCGATATGCGTGGTAGTTAATCCCTTGATAATCAAGGGCATCCAACAACTGACCAAACGTTAATCCGTTTTGCGCAGCAATGCCTTCGATAATCTGATCAATTTTCGCTTCATTGACTTTAACACCGGACTCTTTTACCGCTTGATTGACCAGCATATCATTAATCACTTTATCAATGGCTGCTTGACGACTGGTTCTCTTATTGAGTATCGGCTTAATTTGACTTTCCAATACCGGCACACCATTAACCGTTGCCACCACTTTTTCTTCGGCTTGCACCTGTGTCGCCATAGCAAAGAAAGCCAGCGCAACAGAAAAAATAGACTTAAAATTCATAGAGTAATATTCCTTAATCAGATTAAATGATGCTGTTTAGAGTATTAATTGGCTTAAAGGTTCACGAAGGCTATTTAGACAATAATGCGACTTCGTAACATTGATCAAACTGTTTTGTACGAACTTGAATATTTTCATTACGGCTGGTAGGGACATTTTTGCCCACATAATCCGCCCGAATAGGCAATTCACGGTGACCACGATCCACAAAGATGACTAACTCAATCCGAGATGCTCGCCCAAAATCTGTCAGTGCATCCAATGCCGCACGAATAGTACGACCGGTAAAAAGCACATCATCTACAAGAATAATCTCTTTATTCTGAATATTCATTTGCATTGATGCACCTTTATAAATTGGAGACATTTCCTCTTCTATCAGGCTAAGATCATCACGATAAAATGTAATATCTAAATCAAACGATGGCACATCCACTTGTATTAACGCCATAATCTTTTGCCGGATCAATTCGGCAATTTCAGCACCACGGCGTTTAATCCCAACAATCACTAAATTATCCAGCGTTTGATGCTTCTCAATAATCTCATGAGAAATCCGTGAAATCGTTCTTAAAAACTGATTTTCATCAACAATAATTTTTTCCATAAGTTGTTACATAAAAAGCGTAGTCAAAACGGGCACTATCTTAACATTTTTCAATAAAGTTCGGTTAAAAATATCCTCATTTTTAACCGCACTTCATATGCTTTAAGTTTAATGATCAATGATAAGTCTACCTTAATCAGACACCTTCTTGTACAATGCGAAGACTCTTTAACCTTTCATTACGTTGTTTGGCTAAAATGAGCTAAACATCATCAACTCGAGGATTACGATGCAACTTACCCCTATTATGTATGGATTATTCGCCGCAATGACTATCACATTAACGGCTTGCGATAAACCACAAACACCGGTAGAAAACACATCACTATCAACCCCAAAAGCTGAACAAATTGTTGCCCTTGCCGGGGAAACCATGGGAAGTACCTACCATATCAAATACTTAGAAAAAAATAATTTTCCGGCTTCGCCTAAACAAGTCCATGAAGATATTGAAAAAATTCTTGTGGATGTTAATGCTAAAATGTCTACTTATATCAAGACCTCTGAGCTAAGCCAATTTAACCAAAATACACAAACCCAAACACCAATCGAAATCTCTTCTGATTTAGCCAAAGTGATCAAGGAAGCAATTCGGCTTAATAAGCTCACACAAGGGGCTTTAGATGTTACCGTTGGGCCAGTTGTCAATCTTTGGGGATTTGGCCCAGAAAAACGTATAGAAAAACAACCCACAGAAGAACAACTTGCAGCACGTCAGGCTTGGGTTGGTATCGACAAGTTAACACTTACTGAAAAAGCCGGAAATTTTTACCTTACTAAAGCCATTCCAGAACTGTACGTTGATCTTTCTTCCATCGCTAAAGGATTTGGTGTTGATCAGGTTGCAGATTATTTGGAAAGTCTTCAGATAGAAAATTATATGGTCGAAATCGGTGGGGAAATTCGTGCCAAAGGACATAACAGTGAAGGTAAGCCATGGCAAATTGCAATTGAGCGGCCAAGTTTCGATGGATCACAAATTGCTCAGCAAATTATTGGTATAAAAGATTTAGCTATGGCAACTTCCGGTAATTATCGTAACTATTTTGAACAAGATGGTATTCGCTTTTCCCATGAAATAGATCCGCATACCGGTCGTCCAATTCAACACGCACTCGCCTCAATAACTGTTTTAGAGCCCAGCTCCATGACCGCAGATGGCCTTTCTACGGGGTTATTTGTTCTTGGAGAAAAAAAAGCCATAGAGATTGCTGAACAAGAAAATTTGGCAATATTTATGATCATTAAAGAAGGTAAAGGCTACCGCACAGAAATGTCGAGTGCATTTAAGACGTTATTAGAACAATAGTAAAAACAAAATCAATCTTGACCTAAATATCATCCTCGTCAGAGGATGATATTGGTTAGTTTTCTTCCTCAATCACCAAAAACATCGAGAACAATATCTTTTCCCCCAAAAATCAAAAACCCCCGACGCTCTCACATCAGGGGTTCATACGAATAAACTTGGCGGTGACCTACTCTCACATGGGAATCTCCCACACTACCATCGGCATAACAGCGTTTCACTTCTGAGTTCGGTATGGAATCAGGTGGGTCCACCGCATTATCGCCGCCAAAAATCGGTCGATGATATTCTTCTCTTTCTCTCTTATCTCTTTCTTTTATTTCTCTCTCTTCTCCAAACTAAAACAAGCTGACTCTCCACTTTCTCTTCTTCGTCTACTCTCTTAACTGTTACCCTTACACACCACACTCGCTTAGGATTCCTCCAAAACACTTGAGCGTTGTATGGCTAAGCCTCTCGGGCAATTAGTATGCGTTAGCTCAATGTATCACTACACTTACACACCGCACCTATCTACGTCTTAGTCTTAAACAACCCTTACACACTTGATGTGTGGGAGAACTCATCTCTTGGCAAGTTTCGTGCTTAGATGCTTTCAGCACTTATCTCTTCCGCATGTAGCTACCCGGCAATGCGTCTGGCGACACAACCGGAACACCAGTGATGCGTCCACTCCGGTCCTCTCGTACTAGGAGCAGCCCCAATCAATTCTCCAACGCCCACGGCAGATAGGGACCGAACTGTCTCACGACGTTCTAAACCCAGCTCGCGTACCACTTTAAATGGCGAACAGCCATACCCTTGGGACCTACTTCAGCCCCAGGATGTGATGAGCCGACATCGAGGTGCCAA
>ERZ773035.3175-NODE-3175-length-9961-cov-12.868161_pt1 | contig 9961 bp, 8 predicted proteins | sample MGYA00511487_ERZ773035 | MGnify/ENA primary metagenome ERZ773035 (study PRJEB29015, sample SAMEA2737985) | human oral metagenome | biome: human oral; feature: human-associated habitat; material: dental | place: China | collected 2024 ...
CACAATTTCACACAATAAAAAGAAATAGTCCGTATGCACGCACACAAACTATTTCTTTGAAAAGTACGCAATCTCCAACCGTCCAAGATTCGTTATAATATCCCTTGAATACTCCACCCCCTGCTCTACAAACGCTTTTGCAGGAGTATACTCAGCTTTATAATCTGCTTGAACCCGCGCGGTCTTTAGCCGCTCTAATTGTCTGCCGATTTTTTTACACTCTGTTTGAAAGGCAGTGTCTTTTTTTATCATTTTCCTGTATGCCTGTATGACTTTTTCGTGCTCTGCACCAAATTCAGGAATAGGAAGTTGATGTTCGATTAAAAAATCTCGCGCGACATGGAACGCTGCATAGTAGACTCTGCTGAGAATCACACGGTAAGATGTCACAGGCACGGCGCCATTCTCACAGGAAATGGGCGCACGAAAAAGCAGCGCAGCGAAATGCAAGTAGTGTTTCCAGTCATAGCCCATTTAGTACACCACATCGATGATAATACCCTCTAGCCGCTCCATATTCGGAAAAACATAGGTATCATCAAACTGATCAAATTTCCGCATCGCCTCATGAACCGGCATTTGTGCATGTATGCCAACATAAAGACCGCAAAAAACCCCATTTTCATCGAAGCTGTCCTCAATGCTCAGCGGGGTCTTTGGGAAATACTTCTGAATTTCAGTACGCAGTTCCAACAAAAGGGACTGCTGGGACAAAAGGAGTGGCATATTCATACGCAGGTTCGGCGCAATTTCAAAAAGGAAGGGAAGCACCGACAATGTGCCGGGCTGCTCGATCGAATATGCAGAAGCGCTTTCGATGAATGGGAAGCTATACGAACGATACCCTCCGCACTCCTGCATCGAGCCTTCAGGCGACGAGCCAATGCCGACAGGAACGGCATTCAAAGAAAGCGTCGTCGCTGCTGTAAGCGCACCAATCGCCATTTTTAATCCCAAATCATCATAAATCTCGAACTCTGCCGCCATTGAAATCACCGCTTTTCTACTACATCGGTCAGCTCGTTTTTGACGAAGTCAAGGTAGATCGCCTGCACCCCCGCGAGAAGCGTGTCATCCATATAGCGCAGAACACCGGGCTGTGCACTATATTTGTTATTCACATCAACACGAACGCCAAGTGCTTCTTTGTTCGGGTCTTTATCGCTGTACAAGTTATCAATGATGAGGTTGAGGTAGTACTGCCCCTCCCTGACATAGGTCATGCCGGCAGAGATGTTATAGACATCCGAATCAATCGTATTTTTATAGTACGTATTGCGAATAAATTCACGGGGGCTTTTTATATCCGGGTCAAAAAACTGTGCTACAATCCCCGCAAAGAGCAATCGACTCTCCGAAACGCGTTTAGCAATTTCATTGATTGCATCCACGCGTTCCTTGAAGTATTCCCAGCACTTCACATGATCTTCATTGAACTGCGCATCAAAGTTTGTCCGCATACGCAGCTCGGACTCCGCAATCTGCAGTGTGGAATGCCCGAACGGTGATATTGCAAGCATACGAGGTATCTCAAGCGGAACGGAAGCATTCACCGGAAGCCCGACCACCGAATACGAGTCCGGCGGGAAATAAGCAGACAATGCCTCCTGTATGAGCCGCTGTTTCTCTTTAATCGGCCCCTGTGGCTCAAAGCTCACAATGTATTGCGCATTCATCTGCTTCAACATGGATAAACTTCCTCCAAAATACCATATACTCATGTTATTTTCATATTATATCGACGGTGTAGGTCGCCGTCAAGGAACTCATGTGCGCTTCCATATCAAAAAATAGCCTTTATTAAACGGCAACCATCGTAATATCTCTTTCATTCAAAAAATATTGCAATGGTTTCTGAAAGGATTTATCCTTTTTTCTTCACATGGCAGACGAGAGCGTTTTCCGTAGTAATCGTCGATGCCCATCTTCCTGCATGCAAAGCGCTTTTCTCCTTATGCTTCGTAATGTATTCGAGCTGCTCCAGGCGCTTCACTAACTTCAAGTTTTCCGGCAAATCCGAAATCCAAACAAAATGTCTACGACTTCGGTCAGCAAAATCTTTATACTGGGGAAGATCAGAAAAAACTGCTTCAAAATCATCTGCACCCAGTTGATCAAGGTATGCAAAGAACATATCTTTTCTTTTGCTCTGCGACAAGTCAAAGGCCCACGCCGTACGAAACACATTCAGCGTGCCATGCAAGCCGAGTGATGTCATCTGGTTAGCTACGGCCTCTGTCATATGCTCTTCACTATATTGCTCGAATACAATCACCTTGAATTTTTGTTCTAACTCCTCCGATATAATTAGTCGCTCAAACAACTCATCATTCATCGGCATACCTGCAATAACCTTCACAGCATCTTCCCGATTTTTCAAGATATAATGATATGCAAGATCCTTGCTCTTGTTAAACAACACCTCATAGTATCTAGAGCTGAACGGAATAAATCCGACCACAATCATTTCTTCCAGTAGATCCTCATCCATATCGGTAATATCTAAATCAAAATCATTCAGATGCAATACAGGAAGAAGTGCTTTTAATACAGCATGAGAAGCTGCATTTACAAAATCACGGATAAAGTCATGATTCATATCCGTCTGTTCTGCAACTTGCAGCGTCTTCACATGTCTCGCAATAAAATCCGCGAGTGTTTCAGACAGGTCAAACACACGCCAATAGGTGATGATATTATGCCAGGTCACATCAATTTTGTCATAAGATAAGAGCTGATTCCATATCGAAAGAACACCCTCCCGATTGTCTGAAATAGCAGTATAACAGCAAGATGAAATATCTTGAATGCAGAAGCTTTCACATTTGATAAGCTCCTCGCACATTCCGAATTCATTTATCAAGTGCTCCAAAAGGTCGATAACATCCACTGCATCATCACAGAGATTCTTCTGCGCAAGAATGATGCTGTTTACATAATCATCCAGATTCTCATAGATATAATCGAGCAGCGGCTGATAACTCATGCGTTTGATAACAGTATAGCTTTTTGCAAGGAAATCCGACGGGATATGCCCCAACTTATATGCGACAATATTTTTTATCATCACCAGGTTGATCTCATAACACTTGTTATCAAATATGTAATCTAAAACTTCGGAAGGCACGTCTTTACATGTGAGCTCTTTGTATTCTATTTCAAGTGCGTCGATGGCATTACTGATGCTTTCCGGATGCTCAACACGTTTTGCCAGCTCTTGCAGGAGTTCAGGGGTATCTTCGAAAAATTTTCTAAAAAGCTTGTTATTCTCACATAATGCTGAAATTTTAAATGACGTTGTTCCCCCTATATTATTTTCAAAGTCCGCATGATCCAAGATCAGAGCCAAATAATACAACCGATCTTCTTTCTCAACGTTTTTTGACGTAAATATAGAATCCCAAAAAACGGGCCACTGTTTGATAAGTCTCTTAATAAATGCGCCTTTATGTTCAGTTACACGGGGAAATTCGCGAAGAAATCTCCAGCTCCATGAATCCCCGTCCGATAGTTGATTGACAAATCTATGGAGCTTGTCATTATTACCGTTTTGTAAAAGCAGCTCCTCCAATAAATTAAAATTGTAAACTGCTTTCTCTTCAAAGTCATAGACATGCAGACGCTGTAAAACGAGATCTCGTCTTGTGAGAGGGTAGCTGAATATATTTCTCTTTTGATTTTTTACAGAGAGAATAAAATTCATATCACCTGCGGTAAGACTGTCACCTTTGAAGTAATTGATATAGAGCGCATAATCCTCCTCAATATAACCTCTGCGCAAAAGGAAAATAAGCAATTCATTTCCATTGGTATCTCGGATCAAACGTGACATATTATTCTGATACAAAAGATGTTTTAACGGCAAATACGGAAGTTTACGAAGCTTTTCAGATAACGTATCAATTGCATCGATCTTGTTCATCTCGCTGGCTTTCGATAGTTGCTCTTTCACGATCCTTTCAGTATCTTCGATATATGCAGGCTTATTGTCAAATACCTGCTTGATAACGCCCCTATTCACTTGAGCCTCTGCAAAGTCTTTTGGATGCAGATTTTTGAAAATAATCATTGCAAAAATCTTTTCATCCGATAGATGTAGCTCATCTTTACGCAATGTACGTTTATAGACAAGGAACTCATTACATATGTTATGAAGTATCCGCATGTCGTCAATATAGGGAGCCACATCCAATATAAAGTCCTCAGAAATCGTATGCTTCTTTTCCGGCATAACGTTCAGCCAATACAACAATACATCACCGGAGTTGCTAGGAGCGACGATCGGAATAATTGGTATGATAAGATCAAAAAATTTTGTTCTTTCATGGCAGGAAAAAACATCATCACGAATCGCATAAATAAAAATGATGGGCTTCATTTCTATGGCATCAGCATTGTTCAAAAGATGATTCAACTCACGCAGCTGGACAAAGATCTTATTATGGTTTAAGCGATCCAAATCCTCGAAAAAAACATAACGATACTTTGTTTTTTCAAAGAAATAGATAATTTCATCTAGGTTTTTATTAAATGAAGAGGATTCTTTGACATCGTATGCAAGTTCTACATCAGATGAAAAATGAAACATTTTTATTTTTATGCGGGAAATGGAATGTCCAAATTCATTTGCAATCCAGAATATGAAAAGACAGATGGATGATGCAAATATAATTATGGTGAATATAGGAGAAATTCCTATATATTGTCCGATGGTAACAATACGTTCAACGGCAGTATCAAATGATACTGGAAAGCATACCCCCCAAGCAAGAAAAATAGCAAATACAAAAATAAGATACCGTAAAAACGTATAGAGCGAATCGTTATCATATAATTTACAATATCTACTTTGAGGAATTTCGTCCTGCTTCACTTTATAGAAAAACTGCTTTAAGATTCCTTGCTCAATCTCATTCTCTTTCACCTGGATGGGATGCGTTCCATTTTCTTTTTCATTGACACAAAATGATGCCATCGATACTTTTAAGTATCGATCCATAGACTTCTGTCGTTTCAAAAAGGTTTCTATGACGCTACTCTTTCCCGATCCATATGAGCCTGAAATTGCTATATTTCGTACATAAGGATCGTGCAGGGCACCTTCTAAGATAGAAATATATTCTTCGCAGTTCTCCGCTTGATCTGTAGGAGCTAAATTTTTATAGTCCGAATAGGACATCTCTATACCAACCTTCCCTATCTCTCATTCTCTTGTACTCTAAAATCAAATACATTGATATATCGTATGATACCACAGTTCAAATGACGAAAAGAGCTCACCTCTCCTCCACCAAAAAGGAAAGATGAACTCATCTTGTATCTTCCTTACTCCGTCAGTGTCTTTGCATAGAACTCCTCACGTGCCTCGGGGCTCATGGTCATGTAGTCCTTGGCGAGGGCACTAACCCAGGAGCCGTAGGCGGGGTTCGGGAAGACGATGTACTGGGTGCCGAACTCCTCCCGCGCCGCGTCGATGGCGGCATTCCGTGCGGCGCGGTTCATGCCCTTCGTTCCGAGCGGGAGATCGCCCGCGTTGTCGCCCATATAGACGACGACATCGTAGTCCTCTGTGATCCGATCAAAGCGCGGCTGCTTGTCGCTCATCTTCCGATCCTCCATGAGGAGGACGTGTTCCGCGTCTACGGAGGGGAAGCCGAGTGCTTTGAGGTTCTCGATGGTCGGCTCGTAGTTGGCCTCGCTCCAACGGTTGCTCACATAGAAGATGGCAACGCCGCGCCGTGCGACCTCATTCAGGAAGTCGGCTGCGCCCGGCATCGCCTCGGAGCGCGCCTCTCCAATTGTGGCGCGCCACCAGAGGGAGTTGTAGCGGCCGTTGCCTGCTGCTGCTGCCTCGGCGAGGGCGCGCGTGTTGTCCACAACGGTCTCGTCGCAGTCGAGGACGATGGCGAGCGGCTTGCCGCTGCGGGCGGCGGGGTCTGCCTGTGCACGGTCGATTGCCATGAGTGCCGCATTGTACCCCTGATAGCAGAGCGCGCGGTACTCCGCCGAGGTACGCATCCAGAGGAGCGCCATGTACTCGGCATCGGCGAGCTGCTGTGCGCTGATCTCCTCCTCGGTCAGCGGCAGGGGCATCGGCGCGTCCTGCGCGTTCTCCACGTACGCCGCGCCGCTCGCCGCCGTCACGGTCGATGCGGCACAGCCCCATGCACTCCCGCCGAGCAGGAACGCCGCACTGCCGAGGACAATCGTCTTTTTCCACGGATTCTTCCACTGGATGTTCCATGTGTTCATTGTGAAATACTCCTTTTCTTTAAGGAATCACTGAATTGATCAGCGATTCCTATATCAAAATTTTCAACTTATTATAACATAAATTCTAAAATAAAAAAGAAGGGACGATTGCACGCAGCTAAAAACTTCGTGCAACAGTCTCTTCTTCGTGCCCCTTCCATCGCTCGCGCGGTCCCTCTTCCCCGTCATAACGGGGAAGGCATCAGCTTCTCCCGTCAGAGCAGGAGGTGGTCAACCTGTTACTCTCTCACCGCACCTCGACCTGACACATCCGCATCGCCGCAAGAGCATTCGCATGACTCTCAGGCGTGACGCCCGCGCAGCAGGAGGCATCGACAGAGATGAGCTTTTCGGGATAGAATGCCTTGAGGAGGAGGGCGTTGGAGATGACGCAGATATCGGTGCAGAGACCGACGAGTTCGATCTTGTCGTAGTCCGCGAGCGTGGCGGGCAGTGTGGTTGCGCCGAAGGTGGGCTTCTCTATAACGGCTGCAGCCTCACGCACGAAGGGCTGCAATGCGGGCGCGATCTCCCAGCCCACTGTGTCGCGGATGCAGTGCTCGACGGGCAGCCGCTTCCCCTCCTGCGTCTCGAGGTAGTCCACGCCGTGCGTATCCATGGTGAAGATGAGCGCTGTCCCCTCCGCACGCGCGGCACTGAGCTTTGCGACCATACGCGGCAGCATCTCCTGCGCCTCCCGCGTCCCGAGCGCCCCGTCGATAAAGTCATTCTGCATATCTACGACAACGATTGCCTTCTGCATGATAGTTCCTCCATTTCCCATACCCAATCCTTTTATGCCCGCATGTGACATCTGAAATCACTTGAATCTCAAAAGAATACGGCGACACATGCCCATCAATGTGATAATCATTCGACAAAAGGAAGAGAGACTCCTTCATAAAAGGATTTTTTGAATATTCGAAGAATCATATCTGTAGAATTTCTACGATGGAGAGAGAAAGGGGTTCCATATGACAGACATGGAAAATACGCCGAAACTGACTACAGATGGACAGCCATCTGTGACGAATAGCGCCCGTCGTTATTGGATCTATTCTCCCGGCGAGAAGGCGCGGCACTGGCAGGAATTCTACGCAGATAAAATTATGGGGATTGGTTGGGACGAGCTTGGTGATCTTTCGCAGTACACCTCAAAAGAGGATATGAAAACAGCTATGAGAGATAAGTATGACCCTGACAAATCCTATATAAATGACGGTCATGCTGTATGGCAGTTCGCAAACGACCTCAAAGCCGGGGATGTTGTATTCGCCAAACGAGGGAAAAAGGCCTTGATTGGACGCGGCATCGTTACATCCGGCTATGTCTATGACAAAACGCGCGGCGAGTATAAACATATCCACAATGTAGATTGGACACATAAAGGGGAATGGGCGCATCCAGGGGAGGCTGTAACCAAGACACTGACCGATATTACACCATACACCACGTACGTCGAGGATTTGGAGGCACTCGTGTGCGGTGAAACAGTCGATTTAGCAACGGATGATGAACCCGTTGGCAAATTCCCTGCTTACACCAAAGCAGATTTCCTTCGTGAGGTCTATATGAGCGAGGATGGCTTTGAAACGCTAAAAGCTCTGCTCCACCGCAAGAAAAACATCATCCTTCAGGGGGCGCCGGGTGTCGGAAAGACCTTTGCCGCAAAGAGGCTGGCATACGCCATCATGGGAGAAATGGATACACGCCGCGTGAAAATGATCCAGTTTCACCAGAGCTACAGCTATGAGGATTTCATCATGGGCTATCGCCCGAATGAGACCGGTGGCTTCAAACAAAAATGCGGACCTTTTTATGATTTCTGCAAGAAAGCAGAGGAAGACAACGAGCGTCCCTATTTCTTCATCATTGACGAGATCAACCGCGGCAACCTCAGCAAGATCTTCGGTGAGCTGCTCATGCTGATCGAGGCGGACAAGCGCGGTGCATCAAATTCGCTCCGCCTGCTCTACAACGATGAGCAGTTCTGCGTGCCGGATAACGTCCACATCATCGGTATGATGAACACCGCCGACCGCAGTCTTGCCCTGATCGACTACGCCCTCCGCCGCCGCTTCGCTTTCTATGATATGGCACCGGCATTTGACTCCGATGGATTCAAACAGATGAAAAGCGCGATTAACAATAAGAAATACAACGCGCTGATCGACAAGGTCATCGCACTGAATCAGGAGATCAGCAATGACCCGGCGCTCGGCGATGGCTTCCGCATCGGGCACAGTTATTTCTGCACGGATGCCCCCATTGATGATGCATGGCTGTCCTCGGTTGTTGAGCACGAACTGATCCTGCTGTTGCAGGAATACTATTTTGATGCACCGGACAAGCTCAATCATTGGGTAAGGGAACTGAGGAGTGCCCTAGATGTCTGATAACCACACGATTCGCAACATCTACCATATGCTCGCCTATGCATTCGAAGCTCTGCGCAAGGATGACTGGGATACGCTTGCTGCCGAGGATTTCGAGCACATACATGACCTGCTTGCGGCAATTCTCGTGTATGGTATCCCCATACAGATCAAGCGAGGTCTGCACCGTGATTATCTGCGGCAGGAAGGAGGTATTGCAGGCGTACGGGGGCAAATTCTCATCTCTGAGACCCTGCGGCAGCAGACCCTGCCGCGGGGCAGACTCGTATGTGCCTACGACGAATTCGTCACGGATACGCCGCATAACCGCATCCTGAAGACAACCATGCTTCTCCTGCTGCGGCATGGCAGCGTGAATGCCGTACGCAAGCAAATGCTCCGCAAGCTGCTTCTCTATTTCGCAGAGGTTCATGAGATCGCACCTGCCGACATCCGTTGGACTGCGCTGAAATACCATCGCAACAACGCCTCATATCGTCTGCTGCTCGGCATCTGTCAGCTCGTCATCGAAGACTTGCTGCTCACAACAGAGAAGGGGACGCATCGTCTCGCAAATTATTTTTCAGCCAAGGCAATGCACTGGATCTATGAGCGCTTCGTGCGGAACTACTATAGGGCAGAGCATACGGATCTGAGGGTCAGCGCCATGCATGTCAAGTGGGACACCACCACGCCCAGTAGATATTTGCCTGCGATGAAAACGGATGTCACGCTGGAGAAGAATGGCAAGCGGCTCATTATCGACACGAAATATTATTGCCATACCATGCAGACAAATGAAAAATACATGAGCACAACATTTATCTCTCACAATCTCTATCAGATCTATGCCTATGTGAAGAACTGTGACACCCATCGAACAGGAAATGTCGCAGGCGTCCTGCTCTATGCCATGACCGACGAAGCGATCACGCCGAATGAGGATATAATGATCGCAGGCAGCCGAATCAGCGTGAAAACGCTCGATCTTGGGCAGGAGTGGTCTGAAATCAGAAGACAGCTCGACCAGCTCTGCAGCTGGTTCTAACACGAAACCCCCGCTTCAGCCGAAGCGGGGGTTTTACCATATGGAGATATTAGGTATTCTTCGCAATGATCGCGCCGATGACGGCACCCGCGATGATGGCGGTGTTGACACTGCCCTGTGAGTACTTCTTGCCGCCCTTCTTCTTGCGCTTGCCGCCCCATGCGAGCTGCTGCATATCTGCGCTGCCGTCCGCCGTGGTGAACGCCGTCTGCGTGACGCGCTGCGGCGCATTCAGTGCGCTCGCGGAGACCTCTGCCGCACCGACAGCACCATAGCCGAGCACACC
>ERZ773035.3176-NODE-3176-length-9958-cov-10.074321_pt1 | contig 9958 bp, 8 predicted proteins | sample MGYA00511487_ERZ773035 | MGnify/ENA primary metagenome ERZ773035 (study PRJEB29015, sample SAMEA2737985) | human oral metagenome | biome: human oral; feature: human-associated habitat; material: dental | place: China | collected 2024 ...
TTTTACAACAAGATTCAAAAATCTCCTTTTGCTCTTGGATTTTCTGATCAATCTTGGAACAGTCTCTGTGCTCAATTTTTTTCTGGCACCGTTCCATTTCAAGAGCCACTAATTTTTTCTTGATTTTAAGCATCTTTTTGCTCATATGTGCTTCGTCAAGTACTCCAACCGCTCGCTCATGCTGCGTTGACTCGACAAAATTTTGGCGCATAGCCTCTAATTTCTCACGTAGGTATTGTTTATCCATGTTTATATCTTTCTAATTTCTCAATCATAACTAAAAACGGGGGATTGTTGACTTGGTTGAGGGTCCGATAAATGGCAGCAGTGTACTCTTGTTGGTTCAGCTGGCTAACAAAGTCCAAAACAGCATCCCTCTCAATATCTCCCCCCTCATGACCATAGTAAATCATGATGGCAATCCTTCCACTCTTGACAAGCAAATGACAAAGCTTTTCAAGCGCTTCAATGGTAGTCTGAGGTTGTGTAATGACAGACTTGTCAGCAGAAGGTAAATAACCCAGATTAAAAATCCCTGCCTTGGCTTCTGTCACAAACTGGTCAAGTTTCTCATGCCCTTGCAAAATCAACTGGACATTTTCTAAACCTGCCTCATTTAAACGGTCTTGGGTTTTCTCCAAAGCCTGCTCCTGTATATCAAAGGCATAGACTTGCTTAGCTAGCTTGGCTAAAAAAAGCGTATCGTGTCCATTACCCATGGTCGCATCCACTACGATATCCTCTTTTGTCACGACTTCAGCCAAAAAATCATGTGCCATCTCAAGTGGTCTTTTCATTTTCAAACTCCTGTTTTACAGCCTTGCATCCTTGCACACTTCCACGACGGCGCATCTCAGTTTCAATAGCATTTAGCACTTCCCATTTATTGAGGCTCCACATGGGACCAATCAACATATCTCTAGGCGCATCTCCTGTGATTCGATGGATGACGATGTGCTTGGGAATGATTTCCAATTGGTCACAAATGACCTTGACATATTCGTCTTGACTCATCAGTTGCAAGCGTCCTTCGTGATAATCTCGTTGCATACGTGTATTAGTCATAAGGTGGAGCAAGTGCAACTTAATTCCTTGAATATCATTATCCGTGACACAGCGGCGGACATTTTCGACCATCATCTCATGAGTTTCCCCAGGTAGTCCGTTGATCAGATGGGAAACAATCTCAATCTTAGGATATTTCCGCAAGCGTTTGACCGTTTCTACATACAATTCATAAGAGTGGGCACGGTTAATCAGGTCAGATGTTGCTTCAAAAGTAGTCTGTAAGCCCAATTCTACCGTCACATGCATGCGATCCGATAACTCAGCCAAATATTCAATGGTTTCATCAGGCAAGCAGTCTGGGCGCGTTCCGATATTGATTCCTACTACACCTGGCTCGTTGATGGCTTGTTCATAACGCTCCCGAATCACTTCCACTTTTTCATGAGTATTGGTAAAGTTTTGAAAATAAACCAGATACTTTTTAACATCTGGCCACTTGCGGTGCATAAAGTCAATTTCCTTATAAAATTGCTCACGGATAGGGGCATCTGGTGCTACAATGGCATCTCCAGAACCCGAAACCGTACAAAAGGTACAGCCTCCATGTGCCACAGTTCCATCGCGATTTGGACAGTCAAACCCCGCATCAATAGGAACTTTAAAAGTCTTTTCTCCAAAGAGCTTTCGATAATAATCATTCAAAGTATTATAAGATTTCATAACTTCCATTATAACAAAAAACACTAACAATCTCAAAAGCCTGCCTTTGCCATAAAATCCTCTGTTTCTCGTTTCCTTTAGTGATTTTTTATGATACAATATGGGTATGATTTTAATGAAAATAGCATCTATTTTATTATTGATATTAACCTTGGTAGTTTGCTTTATTGTTACCAAGCTTTTCGGACTAAAGAAACTAGGAATTAATTTCGCGGATTTAGCTTCTCCACTTTTGGTATTCGAGTATTACCTTATCACTGCTAAAGCCTTTACCCATAACTTTCTACCACGACTTGGCCTAGCACTTTCACTCCTAGCGATCCTCCTAGTTCTCTTTTTCCTCCTCAAAAAAAGAAGTTTTTACTATCCTAGATTTATCAAATTCTTCTGGAGAGCAGGTTTTCTCCTTACCATGATTATCTACATAGCTATGATTGTAGAATTAATCTTGCTGACATAATCCTCAAATCTCATCATCCTACTCCTCGTATAGCTACTAGAAAATCATTTCCCTAGTAGTTATGCGAGGAATTTTCGTATGTCCCAAAACAATAATACCTGCTTTCTCATCCATTTATAAAGTCTTTCAAATAAAATAATCCCAAAAACTCTTCCCGTTTCTTCAAGTAAAAAAAGAGAGGTATCATCCTCTCTTAGAAGTTATTTCACTTGGTGTAAAGTATTTTACAGCTAAAGAATAGCCTGATATTGTCCTAAATCAGCCTGATTTGCTGCTTCTTTCTGTCTAGAAAGAGCCTCTTTCATCTCTGATGAATGAGCAAGGACACTTTGAATCTTCTCTACCATGCCTGAAACATTTTCTGCTGGGTAAATGTGACTATCTGCAGTAAATCGATGGCTATGACAAGTGTTTGTGAAGCTGAGAATCAACATATTGTTCTCAAAGGCTGTGCGACAAGCATTAAGGATTTCATCGCTGATATTGATATCTAAATACAAATCACATTTCTCAAAAAGCTCAGCAACTCTAGCTGGGCGGATATTTGGATAAAGCGAAACATTTGCGAAACGATTTAGTCCCGTTAAATGACTGGACATTTCTGTAATCGCTCCAATATGAAAATGAACATTTGGTAGCTTGGTCACAAGTTCTTCAATCTGCTCAAGCTGATCACTATTAGTCAAAATCAAGGCTTCCGGATTCATGTTATTAAGGCGTTGATAAGCATAGATGTAACCAAGATTGTGGAAATAGCTTTTTTCTTCAGGAGCCACCAAGTTTTGAATTTTCTCATAAACCTGCTTGTCTTGGACAGCAATACGAACATTTCGATTCGTCAGCTTCATAGCCACTACCATATTACCTGGTAACTCTTCTCCAATAGGCTCTTGCCAGAAAAGAACATCCTCAGCACGACCATTTTTAGGAGGAAGAGAATAGGCCACAAAGAAAGGAGTCGATAGCGAATTATAAATAATTCGATCTGTATCGTACCCACGATATTGGAGGTAAAAGATAATAAATTCTTGTTTGGATTTAAAGATATGTCGTTTTCCTTCAAGTGTCAGGATAATATCATCCGTCAAATGATTTTCCATAATCACCACGACATTGCTCTGGTCAAAATAGCGAGTATGGGTCGGACGTTGTGACTTATCATAAGTTATCTGCGCAAAAAGTCGCCCTTTACGATTGTAAATATCTGCTACTCGAACTTGTCCCTCTGAATCCAACCATTCGACAGCCCGAACGCGTCTTTCGTGAGTTGGTTGACGATAAAAAATATTAGCACGTTTCTTACCCATGTCTAGAATTTCGCCATTCACATTACTAGAGCGAATTTCCCATAAGTGAGGTTTTGGAACCAGATTAAAATAAAGAGGTCGACTTTCTGGTGTCTCTAAATCTCCTGTGAAATAACTATAAGGAGACTCAACATCTGGAGCAAGATAACCATCGTCTTGGACAACAACAACGGGACAATCTAGCCCTGCTGTTTTTAGTGAACGTAACAAATCAAAACTTGCCTGATCACATCGTTCAAACAAACAAATCATAGTTTTTATACCTTTCTTTCTGAATACTATTTAGTTTGTCTGAGCAGATTGGACAAGATCAGACCAACGCTGAGCGATATGCTCATCAAGATAAGGTTCGGCTACCTCATAAGATACACGAGACAAATCTTCCTGAGAATGTTGAGTTAATAGCTGAACAATCTTTTCCGCATATTCTGTCGTCATGGCGTCCAGATTATCTGGGCGAGCCTTGGGAATCAGGTAGCCATTTTCTCCATCGCGAATAAAGGTCGGATTACCATAACGTACATCAAATCCAATAATAGGCAGACCAGAGCCTACTGCTTCTAGCAAGGTCAGACCAAATCCTTCACTAGTGGATGCAGTCAAATAAGCTGAATAGTTCTTATAAATATCTGTTAGATGATGATGCCCCATTAAACGGATATAATCTCCTGCCTCCAAATCTTCAATCAAGTTCCGAAGCATAGCCTCTTCACTACCAGTACCATAGATGTCAAAAGTGAGCCTTGGCAAATGTTCATGTGCCTTCACCACAGAGCGAAGCAGCCAATCAATGTGTTTTTCACTTGCTAATCGAGAAGCTGTTATCACACCAAAAGCCTTCCGTTCCCCCTCTGGTCGACGTAGCTTATCCAAACTCCCCACAGGAATAGTCCATATTTCCTTTGGTTTAATATTTGTATACTGTGCAAACTGCTCTGTGAGAAGTCTTGTCTGAACATCCGTCGAATTGATGATGTAGTCTACCTCATCAGCATATTCAAACTGATACTCGTAATAATTATTCCACAAGATATAGTCTTTTTCTGCAGGATTTTCACTGAAGTGGTCAGCATGAACGATAACAGCTAATTTGGCCTTCCCTTTATTAGCAAAAATCGGTTGCCCAATATCTGTCCCCCTATCCAAAATCAGTAAGTCTTTGTTGGTCAACTCTAAACTTCTCATGAAATGGGCAACAAATTCCTGCTTGGAGTAGAAAACATGATTTGGAAAACGATAGATTTGTGTCTCCTGCTTGCCGTTCACCTCATCGATAATCTCTTCATAGGCTACACTACCATCTTCATTAAGCCAGGTCCGTTGGTAGAGACGAGCACGACCATCTACAGGACTATAATACTCAACAAAGTTCTTGACGTAAGTATAATATTCCTTTTGAATTAGACAACCCCGTGAAACAATTTCTGCTCGCTCAATTAGCTCATTATCCATATCGCTAGCATAACAAGTCACAAAATCATTGTCTCCAAACATAACTCGGAAAGTTTTATTTTCAGGGTTACGGATAATCTCTAGTGGCTCTCTATCAAAACCAGCTAAAACATGAGCTAGAGTGTAGGTCGTAGGAGCAATTTCAACATCAGTGAAATACTGATAAAGCCAGATGACTTCAGAATCTTTAAATCCGATATTTTTAGTCAGATGCTCAATATTATCAGCTGAAATAAAATCCATAAAGATGAATTTTGCATCTAAGCCCACACTGCGGAATAATTTTGCTCGATAGATTTGCGCATACTCCACTCCACTGCTCGCCCAGCCAATTCCCAAATTGATGTTATAAATTGTCATAAATCATATTCCTCTTACAAAAAGATATCGTCTTCGACTCTTGAAAGATGCTTAGTATTTTCCTCTTGTTGCTCTTCTTTGTTGTTCTCTTCTCTAGTTAGTTCCTTCTCAGAAGAAATAAAGTAATTAACAGGGACTGGACTTTCTGAACCAGTCTTTGCAACAATGTTTTCAATCTTTACAACTTCTATTTGAGGTAGGGAATTCTTTACCTTCTCTTCCTCACCCGCAAACAAGTCTAATTCTTCCTGCTCTTCTTTTTGCTCTTCGTCATCCAAAGGAGCTTCAAACAGAGTTGTAGCATCGATTTCTTTATCTAGATTTTCGTCTTCTAAAAAGTCATCAACCTGATTTAGAAGTTCCTTTATCTTTTCCTTTTGTAAATGATAGAGTCTTTCAGCCTCTAGACGTTTTTTTGTCAAGATATCAATCTCTTCCAGAATAGATTCGCGTATGTCCAGATAATCCTTTTGTGCTTTTTCTAAAACTTCCTTGGCTTCTTGCTCCGCACTTTTATGAGCTGAAATGACAAGTGATTTTGCATAAACAACAGCTTCACCTATCTCTTTTTCCTTATCCCTCATGGAGTCAATTTTTTTACGCAAAGATTCGATCTTTTCATTTTTTTTCTGAATTTCACTATAAAATCCCTCTTCCAAGGATTCGATACAATCGTCGACTTCCTTTGCACGATAACGACCGAACAATGTTTTTCTAAGTCTCATTTTGCTCCCTCTATTCCTTATTTATCTAATATATACCACGATACCCATTGTAGCATAAAATAGCACGTATTACCATTATTTTCTAACTCTCCGACGCTAAATAACATTACAAAATTTGATACTCCATAATCGCTTCTTTATCGATGAATAATATCAACTAAATCAACGAAAATTTATAAAAGGATATGCACTAAAAATCTATTACTCCTTTATAGATAAATTCAAATATGCAAATTGAGATCAATGTAAAAGGACTTAGCCCTATGAAATACAGAACTAAATCCTTTACTTAAATGATGTGTCTAACTTTTTGGGAGCAGTACACCCAGATTGGTCTGACCATTCTGATATTCTGTGGTATCTTTAACAATAAGTAAGCTCACTTTTAATTTGTTATCTTGTGTAAGTTTAGAACCCAAATAAACAAGTTCTTTGTTATCAAAAAATGATTTATCAAACTTTAAAAAGTTTCTTAAATTTTTTAATGCCATTTTCATTCCTCTTTTAAAATATAAAATATTTAATTCATCTTGCATCTAGATCAGAATACTAAATTCAAAAATCTGTAACTAATCTAGATGCAAAATCCATTTTATAATTAATCAGCTACATTAATTTTATGCTCAGAAATAGCTAATTCTATAGCTTCAGAAATATCTTTGTCTGTAAGTATATCTTTACTCCATTTTTTGCTAAAAAGTATCTCTTGTATAGTATTAATAATTAAATTATTATCCATGTTTTCTCTAGAATAGTGATTAAAAATTATAATTTTAGTTTTTGGAAGATCTTTAAATTTCCACTCTATTTTTGAGTCTTCAACTATTCTTGAATCTGAACAAACTAGTTTCAAATCGCCACAAACAATTTTTTCGAAAAAATCAGTTATTTCAGTCTTCTTATAGATTTTATTTGTATAAACTATTTCATAAGCTGTAAGAACATAATCTGATTGATCTTTATAATTTATTTGTATATATTTGAGCTTATCATTTGAATCTAATACCCAGTATTCGTGTAATGGCTTAATTATGATATGAGAGTTACTACAATTAAAATCTGAAGAAACAATTAACACTATCGACATATAATTCTCCTTTTTCATTAGATTGCTTTATTAAATTATTTTAAAGATAAATCACCTCATCCTTTAATGATGCATCACATTATTTGAATATTCATAGTTAAATTAAAACACATTTTTTTAAAATTTTGAATACGACGTTATTATATAAAATTATTGTATTTTTTATATAATGATGATACTATATATAATAACGATAACCATTTTTCTATAAATGAAAAACTCTAAATCTATTGGTTTATTTATAATTGATATCTAAATCAAATGTCAAACTTTAAAGTAAATTATTTTAAAACTTATATATTATTTTCAATAATTTTTTATAACTTTATACAAGAGGTACTTATGAAACACAAAAATGGAATATTTAAAAACTCTGCAGAATTTCTTCATGAATCAATTTCTTTTAACTTAAGTGAATTCTTGAAAGAAAACAAGCAACCACAATATAATTTATTAATTGATAATTCTGTTCCAGAAAGAATTCTGAACGGTGAAATTAAAAATATTGATGCCGAGAATTACTACTCTCATTCTAAAGAAGGTGCATCTTCCAAAATAAGTAACTTACTACAATGTAAAGAGAAATATTCAGATGGTATCATAGATCTCATTTGTAAGAATATAGATAAAAGTGTTGATGAAATAGTTTGGCTTAAACTTCCAACTAAAGATAATAACTACAATTCATTTGTATTTTATTTAAATATTATTATCCCTATGCTATATGATACATTTTGTTCAAATGATTATCATGATTACATGAAAAATTATATTTTAGAATACTATGATTTTTCTGATGTTACTATTAAAAACATACAAGGAGCTTACACTAATATAGAAGAGTATTATGATAGTATGAAAAGAATTTTTATATATATCTTTCAAAATAAACTTGCTATTAAATTTGATGCAATTGCTCGTGATAAAGGTTTTATAAATTTTCATGAATACTTCCTTGATTTTTTTCATAATAAAAAGAACCCATTAAGAAATTTAGAAAAGTATTATTATGAGTTTTTTATTTTAATGAAGAAAGAATTTTTAGATTACACAGGTCCCAACCCAGAGGGAAGTGACACTTTTGCTAAGTATTATCTCAACTTAATGATCCACAGGTATTCTTTAAAAATTAAAAATCCAGAAATTCAATTAAAATTTGACTACCTTACATCTGAATTAGTTGATTTACTTGAGGAGATTGATTATTCAAAATAGAAAAAGGTTACAATTTTTGTAACCTTTTTATACTTCTCTATGCTTGTATCATATATAACTCTTTACTACTATTGATTTTTTCTGATGACTCGCTACTTAGGAAGTTATCTTAAGTATTCCAGTTGATACTGTTTTTGAGTAATTATTATCACAATCCGTCAGTACAAATGGAGACATAAGTAATGTTGCTATAGCTTTAGCAGTTTGTGTGTTAGGATTTCCGAGCTATACTGGATTCACAAAAAAATAGATACCTACACTATTTAGAACTTCATATACACCAATATTCAATATTAAAACCTTTTTAATAGCTAAAAAGACAAAGATCTAATTTTTCTTTTAGAAAACTAAAAAAGAATGTTGATTTATCAGCATTCTTTTTTAGTTATAGCAATAATACCCCTATATAATTACATAACAATAATACCATCTCTTCCTAGAGATATAGATGAATCTTTATGTAAATAATTTTCATAAGAGTAATATACCTCATACGAAAAGTTAAAAATAGATTTGAATAAATTAGTTTCATTCCTATATTTCAAATCCATAAAATTAATAAAAAGTTTTTCAGACTCATCTATTCTAAAGTATTCCTTCAAAGTTCCAAAAATAAAGCTATTCAATCCCAATTTATAACCTTCAAATTCAACAAAAATATAATTATTATTATTCATTGTTATAGTTTTTGAGTCTTTATAGTTGAATAATATAAGAAACATAATATTTTTATAATACATTAAAATTTCAAAATCATTATCAAATTTATAAGTTATTGTACCAGTATCTTCCGGATCAATATCACAGATATTTAATTCTCTATTTTCAAAATAAGCTCCAACTACATGTCTATCAAACTTTGTGATTTTTCTTAAAGAATTTCTGAAATCGATAGACTTGATAGCATTTACTTGAGCTTTTGCCTTAAAAACGGTTGAGGTTGCTAAATTTGATCTATAAGTGCCTTTAGCTTCTATTAAGATTGGAGTATGAAAATCAAAATTTTTAAAACCAAAAAAATCAGGACTTTTATTATTATAACCTTTATATCGAGTTATATTTTTAATAACTGGATCTTTTAAATGAAATAAAAATGGAACGTTATATTCTTTCTCTGCTATTGCATATGCTGCCATGCTACCAATGAAATAAGAAATAGCCGTTTTTATTGTTGCTTCTGCGTTAAAATAGTCATCTGAAATTTCAAAGATTCCATTTTTTTCTTCAATGGCCATTTTAACTAAGCTAAAATAGAATTTCATTCCATTAAAACTAAGCTTTGTATTGCTAAAAGCTCCTAAATTTATAAGATATCTTATAAAATCTTTATCAGTACAACTTATAGATGAGTTGTTAAAGGGGTTCTTATTTTTAAAATCTATATCACTATTATAAAAAGATACATTGACCATACTTCTATACCCTCAATCAAATCCACAAACACCCCCACAAAGTTATGTGGGGGTGTTTGTGGGGAAGTTTCAAAGGAAACATCTCCTATTATAACGCCTTTACAAATAACTAAAGGCTTTTAAACTCGGCTTTCGCCCTTAAACAATCAACAATTGATTATTTAAGAGTAACTGAAGCTCCAGCTTCTTCCAATTTAGCTTTGATTTCTTCA
>ERZ773035.3180-NODE-3180-length-9946-cov-3.329694_pt1 | contig 9946 bp, 5 predicted proteins | sample MGYA00511487_ERZ773035 | MGnify/ENA primary metagenome ERZ773035 (study PRJEB29015, sample SAMEA2737985) | human oral metagenome | biome: human oral; feature: human-associated habitat; material: dental | place: China | collected 2024 ...
GCGATCTTGGCAAGTAGCACTGGTGAGCGCTCGATATATCAAAAGGCTTTAGCGCATATAAAAACGGAGTTTGATAACTTTCAAATCACAGATGATGCGAGGGCTAAATTTATAACCTCACTTATGGCTGAAATGACCATAGCTTTTACTACAAAAGCGATGGAGGCTGCTAGCGATGTGGCGACGAAGGCTTTGACGCTAGAAAAAGAGCTTGAGGCTTTGGAGCTAAAAAATCAAGGGCTTAGAGATAGACTAGAGCTTGATAAGCAAAATTTGCAGATGCAAATAGAGCTAACTAAAGCACAAACTGAAAAGACAAAGGCTGAGGCTAAGCTAGCCCAGGAGCAACAAGCAGCCGTAAATGAGCAGGTAAAGGATAATAGAATAATCAAAGCTGGCATGATGACTGGGGATTTTATGCAAAATGTCTCTAATGGACAGCTTAGCGTGCCTTCTGATATGTATGAGTTCTTTTTTAATATAGTCTATGAGATAGCTAAAAAGGGCGGAGTAGATATCAAAAAGGTAGCAAATTTTAATCTACCAAAAGCAAAATGAGTAAAGCGACCCCAAAGGGGGCATTTCTGAGCGAGCAAAGCGAAGCTGGTAAATGAAGCAGTTTATAGCTTTTGATGATGAGCTAAATATAACAAATAAAGAGCCAGATGATGCCTTTAGCTATCTAGCTGGTGGAGAACTTTACGCTAATACCTTTGCTGCTGGTGCTGGTTATATGATCGGCAGAACCTCTCAAATAAACTACACTTCTATATTTTTACCATTTTTTGTAGATGAGATCTCATCTATGATGGAGCTTAATGAGGACTTTGCCGAGTTTGCGCTGATGCCTATGCAAATGATCTTTTATAAGACAGCTGATGAAAAGAGGCGAGGCTATGAGAAATTTGATGAGATAAGTGAAGATGCCCAAAAGATAGTAAAGCTAGCTAAAGATTTGTATGAAAGAAGTGGTGGCAAGATAGGTTTTACTATGGATGATGAGCCTATTAGTCAAAGAGTTAATAATGAAAATTTCTTAAAAGAGTTAGTGGAGCAAAGGCAAAAGAGCGCCTTTAAACAGCTCTTGCAAAATATAGCATATGCTAAATTTGGTGTTGTTGGTGCGATAGTAGCTGGCTGGGTCTATGATGGAAGAGTAAGTGGCGCTGTCGTGGTAGATGTTGTGGAGCGAGTAGTAAGTGCAAAGATAGCTGATGTTGCGGCTGGTCTTTTGGCAAATGCTATTGGCTTGCAGGCTGGTTTTGCTACGCTTGGGCTTAGTATGGTCGTGGGATCTGTTTTAAATGAAGCTTTTGAGGTGGCTAGCGGGCTTGATATAAGCTTTGGTTTTGGTGGAGATATAGCAGGCTTTAATGAGATAGGGCAGGGCATATATGAAGCTCCTTTGTCATTTTGGGAGGGTGTGAAGTCTATGTTTGGAGGTGTGCCAACAAAGGATTTGGCATACGATAAAGAGAGCTATGAGAGAACTGGGCAGATAGCTGGCGTAAAAACTAAATTTGGAATGTATATAGGTCAAGTTGGCGACAATCTAGTAAGTGGCAAGGGCATGGGGCTAAATAAAAAAGAGAGAGATAGCGCTTTAGGCATGGCAAAAAGCATGGCAAGAGATCTTGATAAAGCCTCAAAGATGAGTAGAAGCGAAAAGAGCAGACAAAGACAGGCTGAGAAACATGGTAGCTCTAGCGGCTCTTCAAAGATGAGCAGAAGTGAAAAGAGTAGGCAAAGACAGGCTGAGAAACATGGTAATGCTGGTAGAAATAGCTCGCATGATAGAAACGGAGCTGGAAGAAATAGCGCAAGCGGTGGCGCTATGGCATAAAAATATACGTTTTTTAGGAAATAAGCTAGTAATAATATCATTAAAAAAAGGAGCTTAGAAATGTGGGATTTTTTAAAAAATTTAGGAGATAAGGCTAGTCAAAATGCAGATGGACTAAAGGCGTTTGGATCACTCCTTGGCGCTGGTGCTGGGATATGGAGTGCAGTAGAGCAAGGCAGACAGGCTAAAAAACAAAATGATCTAGCTATGAAAAACTACAATCTAAATATGCAAATTTTAAAAGATGAGAAGGCACGTCAAAAGAAGATGCAACAAAACTTAGAGCAAGGCTGGGCAGGTGCAACGGCAAATGTAATAAACAAGGATGAAGAGGAGAGAAAGAGAAATGGGCTACTTTAATATAGAGTTTTTAAGACGTCCAGAGCTAAGCCCGCTAAGTCCTAAGGCTGGGTATGCTGCAGGGCTTGGTGCCGTTGCAAATGGTATAAAAGATGTGGGAGATATAGGGCTAAATCGCCAAAAGATAGATGATGAAAATAAGAGGTATCAAGAGGAGAAGCTCTTTAGAAATGATGAGCTAAATTTTAGAAAAAACTCACATGCGGATACGATGAGAGCTAAAAGTGATGAGCTAGCATATCAAAAAGATAAAGATGATAAAGACCGCGCATTTAACGAGAAAAAGCTAAGTATAGAGGAGATTAGGGCTAATAAAGATAGGGCTGTGGATATGGCTAGAGTTAATGCTCAAAATAGATACTATAACATTCTTGCACAAGGGCAGACAGATAAGAATGGGCGCCTTAGCAAAAATAGATCTAGCGCACCTAATGATATAAACATCCCAGATGGCTATAGCTATATAAGTGCAGACGAGCTATCGCCTTTTGTAGGCAAAGGGCTACTTCAAAATGGTGGCTTAAAAAAGCTTAAGGATGGAAACTATCTTATAGAAAATGAGACGCTTTTAAATCTGATCGATGTGGCAAAGCAGCAGCAAGGCATAGCTAAATTTTTAAACGAGAGAAAAAACCAAGTTAAAGGTGTGCTTGATGATGTGGTGATCGCACCAAATGAGAAAAGGGGCGTTATAAAGGACAATCAAGCGACCAAACAAGTGCCTATGCTTGATATGGAGCAGTTAAAAAAGCAAAAGCCATTGATCTTTAATGATGAATATGATGGAGCGTTATGATGCCTACGACTAGAGAATTTTTAGGCGATAGCTTGATTAAGGAGCTTGAAGGGGCTGGCTTTTCGCCACAAAGTATAAATGCCTTTGCTAAAAATGAGTATAGACAAAGAAAGGCAGCACAAGAGGAAGAGCAAAGAAGGCTTTTATATAGAGCTGATGATATGAAACTTGATGGTAAGATAAGAGAAGCTTTACTTAGTGGAGAGATCAATGAGCAAGAAGCTAAAAATGCACAGAAATTTGAAGAGTTTGGCGCAAAGAAACATGGCTGGGCACTTGGTGCTGCTAAGACAGTTACTGGTATAGCAAACACGGTTGAGCGAGTTGGTGACTTTATAAATCCATTTTATGAAGGCAAACGTGATAAAGATGGAAACTATATCTATCAAAACGGCTTAGAAAAGTCTTTGCGCCCTAAGATAAAAAATGTAGAAAAGATGCGGGATGACTACGAAAAGGCAACTGGCGAGACGTCATGGGGTAGCCGTTTGTCTGAGATAGGCACGGAGCTTGTCGGCGATCCTATAAATTTTGTAGGTGGAGTTGGACTACTTAGCAAAGGTAGCAAACTAGCTCAGTTTGGCAAAAAGACCTTATACTTTGCAGGGACTGGCGCTGCAAGTGGAGGTGTGGCAGCTCTTGGCGAGGGTAAAAATGATGAAGAGACATTAGAAAATATAGGCTATGGCGCAGTTGGCGGAGCATTTTTGGGTCATGCGATAGATCAAGGCATCCAAGGCATAAGTAAGCTCATAGCAAAGCGTCAAGCAAGCAAAATGGCAAATGAGGCTAATGCGATAGATAGTGCTCAAAATAGCGAGTTTTTAGATGGCTCATCTCAAGACCACAGGACGACGGTAGCAACCGAAGGGAAGCTAAGTAACGATAGAAGTGGAAGAGTGGATGAAGCGACAAATACGGCGCCCCTGGCACGGGGCGGTGTGCTTAGCTCGTCTGCGGAGATGATGACCGCTAAAGAATTTGCCACAAAAGAGGTGGGACTTGATGAAGACACGGCCACAAATGTTTTAAAAGAGGCTATGCAGGGCAAAGAAAAGAGCGAATTTATAGATGCAGATAGCTACAATGATATAGTTAAATTTAAAAACTTTGAGATCCAAAGAGAGTATGCTAAGGCTTATGGTGAGAAGATACAAACTGCACAAGCTAGTATAAATAATGCAAGAGAGCAATCGGCCATAAGATATGCAGATACACAAAAAGCTATAAATGAGTATGCAAAACAAGGTATGTCAGCAAGTGCGACAAGAGAGCTCATCAATGCTAAATTTAAGCCAAGTGCGGATGAGATAAACTACACAAGAGCTTATAACGACGGCGCAGATGTTGATGCTAGGCTTACTGGACAAGGGATATTTTACGCACTTGAAAAAGATATCGCAGCGCAGGCTTATACTCCAGAAATTTATGCCACAAGGCTAAAACAAAGAGGTTTTAGCGATGAGAGCGTGCAGGCTTTTACGCAGGCATATGCAAGCAAAGATATAGATATAGCAAAAGAGTATGTGAATAAAAAAGTAGCTGATGCATATGAAAGCAGAGTTCAAAGAGAAGTAGCTGATGAGATAAATTCAGAAAATAGAATAAGTATAAATAAAAACGGGGCGTATAGGCAACACCCTATGCTCCGCCCCGATGAGGCTAGTATAGGGCAAGGAGACTTAAAAAATAATAAATTGACGGTTGCAAGAGAAAGGCTAGCAAGCGAAATTAATATAGATAAGTTAAACGATGAACAAAGAGGTGTTTATGATGTATTTGTTGGCGATAAAGAAAAGACAACGCTTCAAGGTAATGATTTAAACGATCTATACACACTTGAACGTGGCAGTAGAAAAGCGGGCGGTAAAAAGATCATGATAAAACACGCAGGCATAGAAAAAACTGGAGGCTTAACGAATGATGAACTGCTTGGCGTAGTGGATGTGGTTAGAAGTGGAAGGATCGCAGAGGATAGCTTTGAGCAATTTAACGACAGAATAAGATATGCCTATGACCTAAAAGAAAACGGCATTAAATTTAGAGTAGTAATAGACGAATACAATGACGGAAAAAAAGTTTTTGATTATTATAGCGACCGAAATTTTGTGAATTATGAACAAGATGGTAGGGGGCTTGCTAGGACTTTCGACCCCCATTCGCGCATCCAAGTTCCTAACGCTACTGAAAATATTATATCCCAAAAAGGAAATTTAATCAATGAAGAAGCAAAAAATAGCGCCTTACCAAACGGCGTTTCTAGTATCGGCGATAATGCAAGCAGAGCAAGAGGGCGACAAGGAGGCGATGAGGAGATATTACGCCAAAGCGGACGCAATACTGCAGACGCTAGCGAGGAGAAATGGACAGCCAAGAGCGATAGGCAAATGGAGCAACGACCAGCCTTTAAAAGAGATGGCGATACTGATGCCACAGCTTCAAGTAAGCAAATGGTGGAAAAACAAGGAAGAGACGATGAGAAGATAGGAGATAGATTTTCTCACTTTACTATCGATGATGATATAAACAAAAAATTAAATTTCATCAATAAAAATAACCTTGGTAAAAAGGGCTGGCTTGATGATCTAAATTTGGTTATCAAAAAATATGGGTTAAAAGATAAAGAGACTAAAAATAAATTTATGAGTGTTATGATAAGCGATAAATTTAAATTTGGTAGAGAATTTCATCACTCAGAATTAAAAGACGTAATGCCTAGAATAAGCCCTTTGAACCCAAAATATCTCGAGATATCAAAAAATGCTTATAGAGAGTTAAATGAAATAATAAAAAATAAAACTATCCCTGCAACAAAGGAGCAAAACCTAAGGTTTTTTGAAGAAGATGCAAATATGGCGACTGGTGCAAAAGAGATAAACGCTAAAACCATCAACGCTAACTCTCACATAGCAAGTGGTTTGGTTGGCGGCACGCTAAATTCTATCGATGAAGATGGGAGCTTTAATCCAGAGAAATTTGCCGCTGGGTTTATAACAGGGCTTGCAGGAAGTAAGGCTGCAGCATTGACACTAAAAAAAGTTGCTCCAAAGTTTTATGATAATCTTATGAATACAGCAAAAGGATTTTCAAATAAAGGCATAAAGGAAATAAGAAGCGAGATAGAAAAGATAAACGGCGTAGTGCCTATTAAAGAATTTGGCACTAATTACGCTGAGTTTTATCATGACGGCAAAGGTGCGATAGATAAACTTTTGACTGAAAGAGGAGGTCAGGTTGCAGGTGCTTTTTATAGAAAAGAGTTAGGCGATATAGATCTTGTTTGGGGAAATGAAAAATTTGGTTTAGCGCATATTTTAAAACGTAGAAGTGAGCAATGGGGCGAAGAAAAAGCTATTAAGTTTTTATCACATCTTGACGAAAATATAAAAAATGGTGATATAAGCCAAACGCAAAACAAAAGAGTTGCCATAAAGACAGATAAAACAACGATTATTTTAGACAATATAGGTGAGAATAAATTTGTTTTAAGTGCGTATCGAGATAGAAGTAATACAAAGTCGGAAAACGCTAAGTTTGTTCAGTCTAGCGATATTACAAGCAAAGACGTTGAAGCTAACGCAAAGGATAGTTCTGTTCTTTTGCCAACCGACGATCACATTATATCTCAAAATGCTAAGGCATCAAGAGTATCATCTGATGCCTTTACAAAAGGGGATAATCTCCCTTCAACTGCTTTTGAAAAAGATAGCGCTTTTGCCAGCGGTAGTGAAAACATTATAGCACGCAATGAGGAAAAAGTCTATCACAGCCGCAAGATAGAAGAGATAAAGCGCGAGCATCCAGATGTTGAAAAAGAGCTAGACGAGAGTATAGCGGCGATGAGAAAAGAGAGCTTTAATGACGTAAATTTTAAAGATGATCTAATAAGTAAAATCGGTGCAAAAGAAATAACTACTAAACAACTAGGTAAAAGCGTAGATCTAAGCGATAAACAGCTAGCCATCTTAAAAAATGATATAAAAAATGCAGACTTTAAGGTAATTAGCGATAGCAAAATTTACTTTGACAAGATGGGTAAAGATGGAGATAAAAAGAGATTTTTTATAGATATAGCAGAGGATGGAAAAGTAAGAGTGGATGGGGATAGCAAAAAAAGTATAGAGCCTTCTCAAGGTCACTTCTTAGCTTTATCCCTGGAACCCAGTAAGACAAAGTGTGCTTGAAGAGCTTGCAGGCGTTGGAGATAGAGCAAGGCTAAAAAATATGAGCTTTGAGGTAAAGGCTGCGTATTTTAATGAGTTAGATCCTATCAAAAAAGAGGCGATACTAAAGACTGCTGAGCTAAATAAGCTAAAAAAGGCAGCTCAGAGCGGGGATAAGGTGGCCGTAGCTAAATTTGAAGAGTTTAAGGCTAGAAATTTAGATGAAAACGGAAATATAAAAGACGGACTAAGCTTGTGCTAAATAAAACCGGAGGGGACAAAATCTTAATAGGCCGCCTTTAAAGCGGCCACGATCAATATGCCTTGACTGTGATAGCCAAAAGCAGTATAATCGCCATTAAGATTTTTGTGAGCAAATAAACTCACCTCCTTTCAGAGGCAAATTTAAGCTCGGAGGTTGCCGCCTCCGGCTTGACCTCTATCCGCAATTATACATATTTTTAGCAAGCTTATCTCTTAATCAAATTTCAAAATAAATTAAAAGGAATAGGTATGCAAAAATGTCCATTAAAAGAGATCCAAAAAAGATCAAATAAGCTGCTTGATCGCTGGGCGCTAAAGGTTGATGATGCCTTTGATAAGGTAAGTGAGGGGCTTGATAAGGGTGCAAAGTGGGTCGATGAAAACATACCATTTGCTGGCGAGCTACTAAGCATAAGAGAGCATGGCAAAGAGATAGATGAACTGCTAGGAGAATACCACAGAGCAACGGCTGCTATATATACTCAAGCTGGGCAGTTTAAAGAGTATCTAGGAAAGCTTAGCTTAGAGAATAGAAAGGCGATGTTTAAAGCGCTAGATGGTGAGATGGATCCCGGTAAGCTGCCTGAGCACGTAAGGCCGCTATATAAAAAGGTGCGTAAAACTATCGATGATGGGGCGCAGGCTCTAGTTGATGCTGGTGCGCTTGAGTCAAAAAATGTTATCAAAGACTACATCAAGCACTACTATAAAAAGCATATGGATGAGGCAAAGGAGAATAGCCGTATCGCAAAGGCGCTAAGGCAAAGTAAATTTTTTGCTAGAAAGCAGATGAGCTGGGAGCAAAAGCAGCTAAGGCAGATCGAGGATGATGCGGCTTTTGCGGTGACAAACACGATCTTAGAGCAAAAAAAGCAACTCCTTAAGGCTCAAACCCTAAAGCTTTTTGCGGATAAATTTGCTAAAGATGTGCCACCTGAGGGAGTAGAGGGGCTAAAATGGGTAAGGATCTCTGATGAGAGTGCTGGCGGTGGCATCAAAAAGTATGGCGCACTAGCTGGTAAATATGTCCCAGAAGATGTCGCTAAAGCTCTAGCTGAGGCTGAGATGCTAGGGCGCGAGATGGCGAAATTTAACAATATGTATTTTAAACTAATCGATCACATCAAGGTAAATGTGACTGTAAAAAATCCATTTACGCACCTATATAACTTTGGCTCAAATATGGCTTTAGCCTTTTTGCATGGCGACTTTAACGAGGCTATGAAGATAACTGCTGCTGCATTAAGAGGAGATAAGCAGTTTAAAAGGTGGGAAACTTTGGCTAACTCGCTAGGGCTTGATAGTCATCTAAGCGACCTTGAAGGTCTGGTAAAGCCTTTGCAAAGTGAGGCAAAAGATGGCATCTTAACTTGGGCGCTAAAAGAGGCGTATATGGCTGAGGGTAGCTGGAGCGGCGAGAAAGCAAGGTATCTTTACTCGATGGAGGATAAGGTATTTAAGATAGCCAGGTTTAAGAAAAATTTAGAGATGATCGCCAAAGACAAGGGCTTTGACGTAAATGACTTTAGTAAATTTAGTGCAGATGAGCTAAAGGCTGCGATGAAAGATGCACAGTATTCATATGTGGATTATTCTACTCACTTCAATGGCACTCTAAAAATGCTTGATAAAACGGGAGTTCAGCCATTTTTACATTACACTGTAAAATCAACTCCGATGGTGGTAAAGGCTGCGTTAAAGCGTCCAGATAGATTTTTGATGATGCAAGCTGTGCTGGCTTTTTTTGGTGGCAGCGCATGGCTGGGTGCTGATAATGAGCGAGATAACCTAGCAAAGCCAGAGTGGGCAGAGAGTGGTGTGCTGCCAAACTTGGTGGGTGTGAAAAGCTGGATGAGAGTTGGCAATACAAACTGGTATTTTAACTCTGGGCGCTTGGTGCCTGGATTTAGGTTTGATGGATTTGACAAGCTAGAGTTTAACGGAGGCTTTGTAGGAGGAGCTCTAAACATAGCAAGTGGTAAGAGCACGCTAGGCTATAAGATAGAAAGTGATGATGATCCCAACGCCGTAAAGATGACAAAAAGGCTGCTTGAGCTAACAAAAAGCTACTTCCCACCGCTCTCGCCTCTTGGTCGTTACGGACAACAGCTAGGAGCGCAGGGGGTGGCTGATATCACTGGAGCAGGCATCGCACCAAAAGACTACAATAAAGACGAGCTAGGCTTTGGCGGTATAATAGCAAGAGGCGCTGGTGTAAGGCGCTTTGACAAAGAAAAAGAGTATGGAAAGGAGCTAAAAAAGGCTAGAAAAGAGTATGAGCAGTTTGTGCCTGTAAAGATACCAAACTCAAATGATGAAGAGAAGGTGGCAAAGGCAAAAGCTCATAATGAGAGGATCGCAAAGCTAAGTGTGGATGATCTGCGCGAGGCTAAGGCGAGAGCGGAGGATAAATTTAAACGTATAAAAGAGCACGCAAGTGCTGATGGCGTGAAGAAGCTAGACATCGAGCTTTTAAGGCAGAGCAGGCAAAGTGGCGGTGCTTTTGGAGGCTCTAAGATC
>ERZ773035.3181-NODE-3181-length-9943-cov-18.518608_pt1 | contig 9943 bp, 8 predicted proteins | sample MGYA00511487_ERZ773035 | MGnify/ENA primary metagenome ERZ773035 (study PRJEB29015, sample SAMEA2737985) | human oral metagenome | biome: human oral; feature: human-associated habitat; material: dental | place: China | collected 2024 ...
TCGGAGGGTCAGGTACCCGGCCAGTGCGCGGGCCCGGGCAGCGGCGTCACGGGCCTCCAGGAGGGCCCTGCGGGCCTCGGGTGACAGTCCTCCGGCGCCGGGGTGGTGCGCCTGGTGGCGCTCGCGGCTAGTATGGGGGCGTCCTGATCCTCGGGGCCCTGCCAGCTCGTCCTGTCGGCGGGGCCCCGTCGTCGTGGCGGTCACGCGGCGCCGCCGGCCAGGTGCGTGGGCGCGTCCAGGCCCAGGCGGGTGAGCTCGCTGAGGGGGATGCGGACGGCCCTGCCGAGGCGGACGGCCCGCAGCTCCCCGCGGGCGATCATGCTGCGGACGGCTCCGACGGACAGGCCGCACGCGGCGGCGAAGTCGGCGGCGGACAGGTTGACGGCACGGCTGGTGGCCTTGGGGCTGGGCAATTTGTGCTCCTGAGCGTGTGGCGGGGCCTGGCAGGGGCACAGGAAAAAGGGCACGCCTAGCAGACCCCTAACTGAGTAGAGGTTGCCAGGCGCGCCCACTTGACGGGTAGCACAGACCCTTGCGACGTCCTCGCTAACGCGGCTACGACCCTGGGACGGAACAGACCGTCGTCACGGGTAACACAGACCCGTTGCGCACACGGTAGCACACTACGGGCCGGTACGGGCCTCAGTACACCCTGGTGCCCGTCAGCTCAGCCAGGTGCTCCCGGAACGGATCGGGGTGCAGTGGCCTGGGGATCCTGTCGGCGGAGCTCAGCCAGGTGCTCCAGGATCGGAGCAGGCAGCACGCTGATGGGCGTCACCTCGTGGGCCAGTCCCCTCTCGACGAGGTAGGACAGTGACTGCCTCACGCGCTCCTGGGCCCGCTCGCGCAGGAACCTCGTCAGCTCCGCGTGGGGGGCGCCGACGACAGCGGCCAGGCCGCAGCGCCCGCACGTCATGGGACGCGACAACCGACGCACCTCGACCCAGTCGGTGCCCGCGAGCGCGACCCACTCGTCATCGATCGCGACCCACTCGTCAGCTGACCGGGGAGGGTACAGGCCCCTCCACTTGTCGCCGTCGGCGTACAGCATCCCGATCGTCTCCCGTACCGGCCTGCGCCTGCCGTCCCTGCCCGTCGTGCAGCAGCGCCCGCAGTACACGCGCACCGGCCGGCCCACGACGGAGTGCCACCTGTCCAGGTACTCTCGGCGCAGGGTGGCGGCCTCCTCCACCAGCGGCCTGATCCGGGGGTCGTCGTCGGAGGCGGAGCCCCGGAGCGCCTCACGGGCGTCCTCCAGCTCCTTCCTGGCCCGGGCGGCCTCCCGGTTGAGGACGTACAGGTCCCTGGGGAACATCACGCCCTCCTTCCCGTGGTCCCGTCCGCCACCGCACCGGTGGCGCCCTCGTGGTCCCTCACGCCTGTCTCCCTTCTCGTCGTGCTGATACGTGTCACGCCCGCGCTCGCGGCCCCCAGCACCTCGCCGGCCACGGCGGCGCTGATGCGTCTCTGGTGGTCCTCGTCGGAGCGCATGTAGCGCAGGGCCATGCCCGGCGTGGACTGCCCGAGCATCTCCTGCACGTCCCGGGGGCTGACCCCCGGGGTCCGGCCGGCCAGGGAGGCCGCCGTGTTACGGAAGTCGTGGGGGGAGGTGTGCTCTATGCCCAGGCGCCGGCAGGCCCGTGCGATGTTGATCTGCATCGTCCGCTGGGGCATGTGGGTGCCCGCGTCCCGGGACGAGGGGAACACCAGGGCGTCACGCCCTCTCACGCCGCGGGCCGCGAGGTGGTCGGCCAGCAGGCGTGCCGTGGCCGCGTCCAGGTGTACCGTGCGGACCCCGGCCGTGGTCTTCGGGGTCCCTACCGTCAGCGTCCTGCCCGACCCGGTGACCGCCCTGGTGACCGTGATGCTCCTGCCCCTGAGGTCCAGGTCCCTGACCCGCAGCTCCCGCAGCTCGCCGCTGCGCATCCCCGTGGTGCACAGCAGCAGCACCAGGACCCGCATGTAGGCGGGTACCTCGTCCGCGAGCGCGACCACCTCGGCCGGGGTCAGGGCGCGGGGCGCGTGGCGGCTGCTGGTGCCCGGGCCGGCCTTGCCGCTGCCCAGCATGCCCCGTTTGCAGGGGCTGGTGTCGAGCAGGTCGTCCTCGACGGCGGTGGCCATGATCGTGCGGAACAGGTCGTAGGCGTGCTTGCGGGCGCCCGGCCGGCCCGGTGCGAGGTCGGTGGCGACCCACGAGCGCACGTCCGCGGTGGTGACCTGTCTCAGCGGTACCGCCGCCCAGCGGGGGGCCAGGTGCGTGGTGTAGAGGGACCGGTAGCTGTCCCGCGTGGCGCGGGTCAGGGGGCGTGTGGCCAGCCAGTCGGTCGCGTACTGCCCGAAGGGCCGGAGCCTGGCAGCCTCCTCCGCGGCCACCTGGTCGGGGTGCTTCCACGTGCCGTTCTCGATAGAGGCGTGCACCTTGGACAGGAAGTGCTCCGCCGCCTCCTTCGTGTCGAAGGTCGTGGGTGCGCTGATCCACGGCCCGCGCAGGGGCGGGACCGCCCTGGGGTCCCTGTAGCGAGCCCGCCACGACGTCGGCTGCGGTCTGCTCCTCCTGCGGCCAGCCCTGTAGTCGGCCATCTTGGAGAGGGGGTAGCGCGGTTCGACACTCCCGAATGCTCGTCGTACCAACGTTTCCTCCGTGCCTACCGTGGGGTCCCAGTGGGAACAAGGATAGCATTCTCAGTGGGCCTCAGTGGGTCTCAGCGGGTCACCGTGGTCTCCCTGCTACCGGGACCATCCGTTGGAACCGCAACGGAAACCGCGAACTGACGCCGAACCCCCGGCACACCCCGGAACCCGTATCGCCTGATTCGAATCCCAGCGCTACCGCCACCACGGTCCCCGGTATCCCAACGAAAAGTCGGTTACCGGGGACCGACGCACGTAGCGCGCGGTACGTACGTGGTACATACGTGGAACACCGTGGGGTCCCAGTGGGAACACGGAGACGGGCCCTGGTGGGTCAGGACGGGCGGGCCGGGCCCGGGCCAGGGCCGCCTACCGGCCCGGAGGAGGACGCCCTCAGCACCACCGGCCCACCCCCGCCCACGACGCCGGGGCCGCGCACCCTCAATCCGCACCCCACGCAAGCCGTCGTCGACCTCAAGACACGCACTCCGGCACCACACACCCCATGACCTTCATGAGAGCCAGCGCCCGCAAACGCTATTTCGTGCAGGTGAACGCCATTTCGTGCGGGTGAACGCGCTCACGGGCAGATGAACGCTAGTCCAGGAGGCGTCCATATGCCCTAAAGAGCGTTCACCTACCGGAGAAGACGTCTACCTAACGAAGAGCGCGTCCGCCTACCGAAGAGCGCGTTAAAGACTGCAGCCGGGTCCGCTATCCGGCTGGGAGCACGGTCGCGCTCAGGGGCGGGGCCCGCCAGCAGAGGCGGACCTTACCCGACCAGGCTGCACCCAACCAGGCCGCCGTGTGTGGAAGACTTTGTCCATGGACGCCGCAGCACCGACCCCGACCCCAGACATTCTCGGCGAGCCCTGGGTAGCCCGTCGTATCCCGGTGACCGACGCCGCAGCCGCACCCGGCGCCGACCACGCGGTCCTGGTCCACCAGCGTCAGGCGGTGCCCGCACCCGGCGCGACCCCGCGCCACCCCCGTGCCGTCCTCTACCTCCACGGGCGCAACGACTACTTCTTCCAGACCCACCTGGCCCAGGCGTTCCTGGACGCGGGCTACGAGTTCTACGCCCTGGACCTGCGTGCCTGCGGCCGGTCCGCCCAGGTGGGGCTCACGGCCCCCCAGACCGACCCCGCCACCTCCGTCCCGGCGGGCCAGAACGCCCCAAGCCAGAGCACCCCGAGCCAGAGCGGGCCAAGCCAGAACCCGGGCCAGAGCACCCCGGACCAGAGCGGGCCAACCACCCCAAGAGACCCCGCCATCCCGAGAGAGCCCGCCGGGCCGCCCACCGCCCCTGGCCCCTCCCCCCACGACGTGCTCGACCTGCGGGTCCACTACGAGGAGATCAACGAGGCCCTGCGCATTATCCGCACCGAGCACCGGCACTCCGTGGTCGTCCTCAACGCCCACTCCACCGGAGGCCTCCAGGCGGCCATCTGGGCGGGCGACCACAAGGACGAGGTACCGCCCAGCACCAGCCGTGTGGACGCCGTCGTCCTGAACTCCCCGTGGCTGGACTTCAACGCCTCCGCCTTTATGCGCTCCTACGGCTCGGCCGCCGTCGAGCTGCTGGCCAAGGTGGATCCTGGGCACAGGCTCTCCAACCCGGCGGAGTCCGCGGCGGGCGCCGACGCCGACCCGCGCCTGGCCGACCCCTACAACCGTGCCCTGCACGCCCGGTGGGGCGGGGAGTGGAACTGGGACCTGCGGCTCAAGCCCTCACCCGGGTTCCCAGTCACGGCGGGCTTTATCGCCGGCATCCGGCGGCTCCAGCGGGACGTGCACCACGGCCTGGGGATCAGGGTGCCAGTGCTGGTGACCTGCTCGACAGCGTCCTGGCACCCGGGGGACCCCATCCAGGACGCCCTGCGCGCCGACGCGGTGCTCTCCGTGGAGCGGATTATGGCCCGCGCCCCCTTCCTGGGCCAGGACGTCACCGTCATCCAGATCGAGGGCGGCGTCCACGACCTGGTCCTGTCCCCTGAGCCCGCCCGCAGCGAGTACCTGCGCACGGTCACCACCTGGCTCGCCGAGCGCCTGCCCTGACAGCGCCTGCCCGACGCCGCCGGCACCTGCCTCTCGTCCCTACTCTCACCGGGCCCCGGCCAGGGCCTCGACCAGGGCCTGGCTGACCCTCTCCACCACCGCCAGGGTGTCCACGAAGTCCGCGTGGTCCCCGTACCAGGGGTCGGGGACGTCCAGGTCCACCGTGGCCAGCCCGACCGCAAGCGGGTCGTACGCCCGGTAGAGCTGGATCCGCTTCTGGCCGGCACGCAGGGGACCGGCCCGGCGTCGGAGCGCCTTCACCTGCCTACGGGTCATGGCCAGCACGAGGTCGGCGGAGGTGAGCTCGGCGTCGCTCATGCGGTGCGCCCGGTGGGTGCGCATTGTCCGGCCCGCGGCGTCATCGGCCCCAGGCCCGACGCCGTAGCCGGCCTCACGCAGGATCCGCAGGGCACAGGGATCCATGGGGTTGCCGTACTCCTCGCCGGAGACCCCCGCGCTGGTGACCTCCACGCCGGGCGCCCCGACCCGGTCTGGACGCGATGGACCCACCCCGGCCCGGTCCGGGGACAGCATCCCGGCAGCCTGGAGGTGGTCACGCAGGACCGCCTCGGCCATGGGGGACCAGCAGATATTGCCGGTACAGACCATGACGACCCGGTAGGGGCCGTCGGGGTGACGAGCTGGCGGCAGGTTCATGGCCCAAGGCTCTCACACCGCCCTTCCGCGGCAGGATCACGGCGATCAGGCCGACCGCGCAACGGCCCCACTAAGACCGCGGCCCCAGCGCGTGAGGCCACGGCCGACGTCGACCCTCAGGCGGGGCGGTGACCCGCGGCCCCAGGCTCCTGCACCGTGACTCCCCACACACGGCGCCCGGGGCTGGCACCAGCACTGACGTCGGCGCTGACGTCAGCCGGGATCTCCCGTAGTCTCAGCGTTATGAATCAGCCTGTGCCCTCCACAGCCCGCCGAACCCCCAGCACGCTCGACGCCGTCGCGGAGCGCTACGTCGCCGACCTGGCCGTCCTCTCCCCGGAGTTCGCCGTCGTCTGCGGCCTGCCGGGCGTGCGCGGCCGCCTGGACGACTACTCCCCCGAGGGGCTGGAGGCCGGTGCGGCCCTACGGGACCGTGTCCTGCGCGAGATCGAGGCCACCGCCCCTACCGACGACGTGGACCAGGTGACCCTGGCGGCCATGCGTGAGCGCCTGGGGGTGGAGGCGGAGATGGCGGCCGCGGGCGAGGACCTGCGGTCCCTCAACGTCATCGCCTCACCCGCCCAGGGCCTGCGCGACGTCTTCGACCTGCTGCCCACGGCCACCACCGAGGACTGGGGGAACCTGGCCTCCGCCCTGGGTGACGTGCCCCGGGCCCTGTCGGGGTACCAGGACTCCCTGCTCCTGGCGGCCTCCCGCGGCCAGGTGGCCTCCCGTCGGCAGGTCGAGGCCGTCATGGGGCAGGCCCGCACCCAGGCCGGTGAGCAGTCCTCCTTCGAGACGCTGCTGGCCAACGCGCAGGTCGGTCAGGGCGAGCAGGCCACGGCGGTGCCCGAGCCCCTGGCCCGTGAGCTCTCCCGCTCCGCAGCCCGGGCCCGGGCGGCCTACGACGCCCTCGCCTCCTTCCTGGAACGCAAGATCCTGCCGCTGGCCAGTGAGGACGACGCCGTCGGACGGGAGCGCTACGAGCTGTTCAGCCGCAGCTTCCTGGGTGCACGGGTGGACCTGGACGAGACCTACGAGTGGGGGCGGACGCGGCTGGCGGCCATTGACGCCGAGCAGCGGACGATCGCCGAGCGCCTCTACGGGCCGGGCACGAGCGTGCGTGAGGCCCTGCGGCGCCTGGACGCCGACCCCGCCCGGCGGGTCCACGGCACCGACGCCCTCCAGGCCTGGATGCAGGAGACCTCCGACGCCGCCATCGAGGCCCTTGACGGCGTCCACTTCGACATCCCCGAGCCGCTGCGGACCCTGGAGTGCCGGATCGCCCCGTCGGCCACGGGCGGCATCTACTACACGGGCCCCAGCGACGACTTCTCGCGCCCGGGACGCATGTGGTGGTCGGTCCCCGCGGGCACCACGGACTTCTCCACCTGGCAGGAGCGCACCACCGTCTTCCACGAGGGCGTGCCGGGCCACCACCTCCAGGTGGGGACGCAGACCTACCTGCGTGACACCCTCAACTCCTGGCGGCGCCTGTGCTGCTGGGTGAGCGGTCACGGCGAGGGTTGGGCCCTGTACGCCGAGCGCCTCATGGCCGACCTGGGGTTCCAGGACGACCCCGGTGACCGTATGGGCATGCTGGACTCCCAGCGCCTGCGCGCCGCGCGCGTGGTCCTGGACATTGGCGTGCACCTGGGCAAGAAGCGGCCCACCGAGCTGGCCGACCTGCCCGGCGTGGGACCGGGCAGGTGGGACGCGCCCTCCGCCTGGGCCTTCCTGCGCCACAACGTGGCTATGGGCGAGTCCTTCCTGCGCTTTGAGCTCGACCGCTACCTGGGCTGGCCGGGGCAGGCGCCCTCCTACGCGGTGGGCCAGCGGCTGTGGGAGGAGACGCGCGACGCCGCCCTGGCGACCCAGCGGGCGGTCGGGGGCGAGGCGAGCCTGCGGGACTTCCACACCCGGGCCCTGGCCCTGGGCAGCGTGGGCCTGGACGTCCTGCGCCAGGCCCTGGCCTGAGGCGGGCCCCGGGCAGGTCGCTACGGGCGCGGTGGTGCGCGGCCACGCACCGCAGGCGGGCCCGGGCAGGTGGTCGTGGGGGCACCTGGGGGCAGGATCCGGATCCTGCCCCCTGCCGCTCACGACCGAGGACCTACCACGTGGCGGGGGCTGCGGGCGAGGCCGTCAGCCGCCTGCCTAGTGGTGCGCCCGGGATAGCGGCCCGGGGCGGCGGGATCACAGGCCCAGGGCGGCACGCTCCTCGAAACCGACCCAGTCGGTGCGCACCTCCAGGGCCCGGAACCAGCGGGCCAGCGCCGGCCAGAAGGAGATGGAGGGGCCGATCTCGGGGTAGGCCTGCCGACCGCCGTACTCGTAGGACTGGATGGTGGTGAACAGGCGGATGTCGCTGCCCATGGGGTAGGAGCCGCACAGGTACTGCTCGACGGAGATGACGGCGGCCAGGCCGGGCCCGTCGGAGAAGGTCAGGGCGTCCTCGTGGCTGGCCTCCATGCCGGTCGCCCGGGCCAGGAGGGTATCGACGACGTCGAAGGCGGTCAGGACGCAGTTGGAGGCCTCCTCGATCTCCTCCGGGTCCTTGGAGTGGGTGACCACCCCGTGGGGGGCGTTGACCTCCGCGGTCAGCCACTCGTCCCAGGCGTCGGTGGACAGGCGGCGGTCCAGCGGGTAGAGCTGGGGGGCGTTGGGCCGGTGGAAGGGGGACCAGGCTGTGGCCAGGTCAAAGAGGAGCGCCCCCGAGTCGGCCATGACGACGTGGCCGTCGTTAAGGTCTACCAGGGCCGGGAGCGTAGGGGGTGGGGTGTAGCCGGGGGTGCTGGCATAGACCTCAGCCAGGGACCGGGCCTCCAGGGCGGGGTCGATCCCAGGGGCACCGTCGGATCCGGTGAGCTCCCAGTAGCCGTCCTCACCCCGGCCGTAGGACCATGAGACGGGCAGGGCCTCCGTCAGTCCTAGAATCCGCCGGGCAATGAGCACACGTCGACACCATGGGCAGGAACTGGAGGCTACCAGCTGGTAGCGGCCTGGCTCGACGGCGAGGTCGCCCTCTGTGAAACGGTGCGAGGGTGAGATGGGCATAGGTCCTCCCGGGCTCGTGGGGCGTTATCTCCATCCTGAGCCCTTGCGAGGTAGCTCGCATGGTCATTCACCGCAGGCGAACCGTCGCGGAGCCGTCCACGGGGCCCGACGCCGCCGGGACCGGCCCCGTGACCGTCTCCGTGGAGGAAGAGGAGGGAGCCCTCGGTGGCACCACATTCGTGGTGGCACCGAGGGCTCAGCCTCAGGTGGTTGTCCTGGTGGTGTCCTGCTCTTCCGTACCCTGGCGGGTGCAGTACCATCGGCGCTGGGGGTCTTAGCTTCCGGGTTCGGTATGGGGCCGGGCGTGGCTCCCCCGCTATGACCACCAGGACGGGCCTGGTCGGGGCTCCCGCGGGCTACTGTGGCCCCCCGGGTGTGGGGGGTGGTGTCCCGGTGGTGTGCGTGCCCCGGTGTTCTGTTCTCGTGTCCCGCGTCCGCGGGTGTGCACCGGTGTGGTGCGGACCAGCGTGTGTGGTGGGGGTTGGTCGTGGACCGTATAGTGGACGCCCACCCCCGCGCGTGGGGGGTGGTCCGTGGCACGCTCCGTGTGCCTGACGTGTGCTCGTTCGTGTGTTGTGTCGGCCTGTTAGTACCGGTCAGCTCCACGGGTCACCCCGCTTCCACGCCCGGCCTATCAACCCGGTCGTCTACCGGGGGCCTACCACACCACCCCGCGGGGTGGTGTGTGGAGGCCTGGTCTCGGGGATGGTTTCCCGCTTAGATGCCTTCAGCGGTTACCCCTCCCGGACGTAGCCAACCAGCCGTGCCCCTGGCGGGACAACTGGCACACCAGAGGTCCGTCCGTCCCGGTCCTCTCGTACTAGGGACAGGCCCCCTCAGGCCTCCAACGCGCGCAGAGGATAGGGACCGAACTGTCTCACGACGTTCTAAACCCAGCTCGCGTACCGCTTTAATGGGCGAACAGCCCAACCCTTGGGACCTGCTCCAGCCCCAGGATGCGACGAGCCGACATCGAGGTGCCAAACCATGCCGTCGATATGGACTCTTGGGCAGGATCAGCCTGTTATCCCCGGGGTACCTTTTATCCGTTGAGCGACGGCCCACCCACACGGGGCCGCCGGATCACTAGTTCCTGCTTTCGCACCTGCCCGACCCGTCGGTCTCGCAGTCAAGCCCCCTTGTGCACTTGCACTCGCCACCTGGTTGCCGACCAGGCTGAGGGGACCTTTGAGCGCCTCCGTTACCTTTTAGGAGGCAACCGCCCCAGTTAAACTACCCACCAGGCACTGTCCCTGACCCGGGTCACGGGCCGAGGTTCAGGCGCACGCCACGGCCAGAGTGGTATCTCAACAACGACTCCGCCGCCGCTGACGCGACGGCCTCACGGTCTCCCACCTATCCTGCACAGGCCGCGGCGGACGCCAGTACCAAGCTGTAGTAAAGGTCCCGGGGTCTTTCCGTCCTTCTGCGCGTAACGAGCATCTTTACTCGTAGTGCAATTTCGCCGAGCCCGTGGTGGAGACAGCGGGGAAGTCGTTACGCCATTCGTGCAGGTCGGAACTTACCCGACAAGGAATTTCGC
>ERZ773035.3185-NODE-3185-length-9938-cov-6.087524_pt1 | contig 9938 bp, 11 predicted proteins | sample MGYA00511487_ERZ773035 | MGnify/ENA primary metagenome ERZ773035 (study PRJEB29015, sample SAMEA2737985) | human oral metagenome | biome: human oral; feature: human-associated habitat; material: dental | place: China | collected 2024 ...
GGACAGCGGCAAGCTCTCTGGCAAGCCGGTCGTGCTCTTTGGCTCGTGGGGCTGGGGTGCAGGCGCGTGGATGGAGACGTGGTCTGAGCGCACGAAGGAAGCCGGCGCAAATCTCGTCGACACGTTCATCGTTGAGAATGAGCCGGATGAAGAGGGGCTTGATGGCAGCAAGAATCTCGGCGCTGCACTCGTTGGGGCTCTCTGATACGCACTGCATTCCACGACAGAAAATGGAGTCGCTTCGCGCGGGGCGGCTCTTTTTCTATGGGCAGATGTCATGGGCAGGTGACATATATTCGCATGATTCCAGCAGGATTTCCGGGCTGCGTGGAGAAATAAGAAAAGATATATGTCATGTTTTCACATTGGTGTGAAATGGGATGGCGATAAAGAACGGAAAGGGTTGATGGTCGATGGAAACTGAGGCAGCGGCAGCCGCTGTGCAGACGGTGGGGTTCATTCACCCCGTAATGGCAGATGTGATGACGATTCTCTCGTTTGTCCTCGTCATAGTAAGCGTCGTGGTCGCGGCACTCGCGACGCATTATGCGTGGCGGCAGACGGGCGGTACCGTCGATGTCATTGAGGGTCACGTCTCATGGCTGCGTACGGAGGCGGAGCGGCTTTCGGCGGAGATCCAGGCATCGGTGACGAAGGATAGTCAGACTGCGGGAGAAGTGGAAAAACTCAGGGAGCAGATCGGGCTTCTTGAGACCCGTATCGGTCAGGTTGAGGAGCAGGCGAAACAGTTTGCCGCAGACATTGGGGCGCTGAAGGAGCGTGCTGCCGCCGCGCCTGTGCAGGCTGCACCGGAACCAGAACCCGAGCCGGCGCCGGAGCCGGAACCTGAACCGGAGGAAGAGGAGATTGATCTGGACGCACTCCTGGAGAGCAAGCCAATCTGGCAGGATCTTCTCGACGATTACCATGCGCTGCGCGAGACCTTCTCGCCCGAACGCGGCGAGGAACTCTGTCAGCCCCTCATTGACAAGTATGGGCTGCATCTCTTGATATGCACAGATCATGCAGCGGTTGAGAACGGAAAGACTATGCCGAAGTTCGAGACCGTGGATGACATCAATGAGGCGACGTTTTGGGCGTATGACATCCCGGGGCAGCCGAACGACTTTGCCGTCATACCAAGCCCTATGTTCCCGTATGACCAGAAGATGCACGATGAAGCGGGGATGAAGGAGACCTTTGCAACCCGCTACGAAAAGGGAAAAAGCTACGATCAGCTTACCGTTGATATGCCTGCACTCTTCTCACTGAACAAGGGCAAGTGGAATATTGAACAGCCGGGACTTTTGAAGCTCGAGGGATAACTGAATTACGAGGAAAACGGGGGCTGTTGTACGAAGCTAGAAAACTTCGTGCAACAGCTTCCTTTTTTGTCGATTGGGATCCTGTGGGTTACTACTGAAAAAGAAGCTTATAGTAGTGAATTTAATATTGAAATCAAAGAGAAACTATTATAGAATTCAAATTAGATGCTACAGTATAAAGTTAAAAATATATAGAAAGAGCAGGCGCCCCATGAGCAATAAAATTATCGGTAAAGAATATCCCTTGGCAAAGATTTTCAGTGCGGATTTTGAATATCATATTCCAGGATACCAACGTCCATACGCTTGGACAGAAACTGAGGCCAGTGTCCTATTTGATGATTTATATGATTTCTTTCAAGCCGATACAGAGGGTAATTATTTCCTTGGGAGCATTGTTTTAATTAAATCGGAAGGAGAACGGCGTGCTGAGGTTATTGATGGGCAGCAGCGCCTTACCACCCTATCAATTTTGTTTGCTGCGATGTCGGATCGCTTCACTGGTGAAGAGTATAAGGCTCGCTGTAAGAACTATTTGCAGGAGGAGGGGAATATACTGGAGGGAATTTCCGCACAGCCGCGCGTCTTCTTGCGGGATCGGGATCAGGATTTCTTTTCCAAATATATTCAGGACGTACGACTCAATAATTTGAATGATCTGGATCCTGCAACAATGGATACAGAGGCAAAGAGGCATATTCAGGCGAACTGTGCCGTCTTACGTGAGAAATTCAAGGAGTATTTTAACGGTGATGATGACCTGCTCAAATTCTCTAAAGTGTTCCTAACGCGTTGTTTTTTTGTCGTTGTGTCAACGCCGAATCAAGAATCTGCATTCCGTGTCTTTTCTGTTATGAACAGCAGAGGTCTTGATCTGCTGCCGATAGACATCATCAAATCTAAAACGATCGGGCATCTTCCAACAGATCAGCAAAAGGCATACACTGATCGCTGGGAAGAGTTGGAGAGTCTCACCGGTCGCGACGGATTCAATGATGTTTTTTCACATACACGCATGATTTTTGCGAAAGAACGTCCCAGGAAGACTTTGCTCGAAGAATTTACGGAATATGTTCTACAGGAAACACAGCCTGCCGAGCTGATTGATGAATACATCGAACCCTATACTGGGGCATACGTTCAACTGAGAGACTGTGCATATATTTCGACAAAACATGCCGATGAAACCAACAATCTGTTGTATTGGTTGAATAAAACGGACAACAAAGACTGGATGCCTACGGCAATTAAATTTTTGACGACCTATAAAAATGATTCGGCGTATATTCTTTGGTTTATCAAAAAGCTGGAGCGGCTTGCTTCTTATCTATACATTACGGGGCAGGACGTAAATCATCGCGTAAATCGCTATAAATGGATTTTGGTCGAAATGGAGAACCGTCCCGATAGCAGTATTGCAGATCCGCTTGTCAATATTGAACTGACAGCATGGGAGCGGGAGATGTTTCGCGACACTTTGGATGGCGAGATCTATTCCATGACATCGAAGCGCAGGAACTATATCGTACAACGGTTGGACTCCTTTGTAGGAGACGGGGGCGCCACGTACACTGATGTAGTGTTCACCATCGAACATGTCCTTCCTCAACATCCTCAATCCGGTAGTGAGTGGATGCAGCTCTGGGCGGATGAGGATCGGAAGTATTGGTTGAACCGCATAGCCAACCTCGTTCCCTTGACCAGAAGACATAATGCCGCAGCGCAGAATTATGATTTCAATACGAAAAAAAATAAATACTTCAAATCCAAGAATGGAACGAGTTCCTACGCTCTTACAACACAGGTTCTTCATGCCTCTGAATGGACACCGGAATATGTTCAGAAACGTCAGGAGACACTTGCAGCAGTTTTTTCAAAGCATTGGGAATTGGATGCGGAAAATGCCATCCCCCTGGATTCAAACTTCAAGCTGGCGGGGCGTGGGGCAAGCGCGACCGGGTATCCGGATGATAATGGTACATTTGTTGTACTGAAGGGCAGCAGAATCTCTTCTGCTGTTACAAGCGGGCTACAGCCATCGTATTGTGCGAAGAGAGAAGAGTTGATCAAAGAGGGGGTTATCCTGAACAGTGTATTTATAGAAAACTATACTTTTGACAGTGTTTCTGCAGCCGCCTCTGTCGTTCTTGGTCGGGCTTCAAATGGACGAACCGAGTGGACCATGATTGATGGGCGTACGATTGCTCATGCGGGACACTGATCATCGAGGTATGCGCATCCGAAATATTTGTTTCTCTGATGATATATCGATATGGGAGACATGGAAGTGCCCCTACAGACGTAAGCAGCGAAATGGCGGCAGTCGAGGAGATCATTCCTCGGCTGCCGCTCTTTGATGTTATATACAATGTTTTCAGCGTTGGTGAATCATACTTACAGAAAATCGACATTCTTTTTCGTTTCTTCAAGATTGCCGGGAATGATTCTTCCTTCTTTCCAGAGCCTGTAATGCTCTCTCATGCAGTTTCCACAGGGGCGAAAACCGGCAGCGATGGCAGTGGCTTCATCTTTGAAAAAGACGCGGTGCTTGATATACACTTCTCCATATTTCCCATGCAGTGTTGCGTTGGCCGATGGGCAGTCCATACGACCATAGATTTTGTCTTTTCCGTTGCCGCCAAGCGTTCCTTTCTCAGGGGAAAGATACGCTTCACCATTTTTATCTATCAGTTTATACGGTTTCTGAATCTCAACCATAATGTTCCTCCTTCCCTAAGAGGCGTTACTTTTTCTTGTGCTTCTTGTCACCCGCATCCTTCAGGCAAGCCTGCAAAAGAATCTGGTTGATGAGGATGTCGGTGTTTGCGGGGGTGATGGCGGCACCGTCGGCAAGTGTCTTCCACGCGCCCACATAGTCCTTTGTGTGGATGAGGGCGACGGCGAGGGCACTGTAGCTGTCCGCGTTCTGCGGATTCCGGCGGATGGCATCACGTAGGGCGACGGCTGCTTTCGTAGGATTGTTCTCCGCAAGGAGGATGCGTCCGTAGTTGTGGAGGGCAGCGGCATCATCGGGCGCGACTTTGAGGTAGACTTCGTATGCACGGCGTGCGTCTTTTCGGTTGCCGGCACCCGTATGGGCGAGGGCGATACCGAGGTAGGGTTCGGTGCGCTTTGTATTTCGTTTCTGTGCGGCCTTGAAGTCGTCAAGAGCCGCTCCGTATGCACTGCGGTGCAGATAGACGAGCCCGCGATAGATATATCCATCGACATCACCCGCCTGCATGATGTGTGCGTTTGCGGCACGCAGTGCGGCGTCGGAGCCGTCGGGCATACGTGCTGCATCACGGATCATGAGGATCTCCTGCCCGTAGTTCTTGCCGGGGACGGCCCAGACACCGTTGAGCTGTGTCCAATTTGTCAGCTTTCCGTAGATATCGGGGCGATTCGTGCGGATGAGATCATAGCGCGGGTCGACGATGGGCTTCGTTGGGCGTTCTTTGCGGCTGTAGGCGAGGAGATGCTGGATGTGAGCGCGTGCGCCGGTGCGCATATCGGGGAAGGAGAGTCCCTTTGCGCCGTTCCCCGTGGCTCCAAGTCCGCAAAAATTGTTTTGCTTCCAGTCCACGTCGCCGCCGTAGGCAAAGAATCCCGTTTCCTTAAACGCCTGCGCGAGCGCGACATCGGCACGGACGCCCTCGTGCTCCGCTTCCTCGTAGTATGCGTGCACGAGTTCTGCGGGCGTACCCGTGAGCTTTGGATTCGGGTTGCGGCGCAGAAGGTAGGCAAGCATCTGTTCTTCGGTTGCCGCTGCCTCACCGGCGATGGTAACTGAGGTCGGTGCGGGGAGGGGCATTTTGAGAATGTCCTGCTGCATGGCGGGCAGAGCGAAATGCAGATCTGCGGCAAGTTTTGCATCGACGCTCATTCCCTGCGGGATGGCGGCAGGAATGATGGGGCGCGGGATGGAGCCGGTTGTTTCTGTCGCCTCTGTGAGTGTGGGTATGCAGAGAAGGGCTGCTGCGGCGAGTGCGGCGGGGAGTGTTCGGAGGAGCATCGGTGTTTTCCTTTCGTTACTTCGTTCCATAAAGCATGCCAATGCCGCGCATCATAAAGCGTACGGGCGGCGGCATGGGGATGCTGCGTTCGGTGTTTGGGATATAGGACACGTCGGCGATGCCTTTTTCCTGAAGATAGGCGACAAACTCGTCCATATTGCCGTACATGTCCCTATTTCCAAAGGTGTCATGCAGGGCGAATGCGCCGCCCTTTTTCAGGACGCGCAGCGCCTCCTCGACGAGCATGAATTTGTCCTTCTGCGTGCGTACTTCGTGGAAGACAAAGTTGCTGACGACGGCATCAAAATGGTTGTCAGGGAAGTCCAGCTTTGCCGCATCTCCGTGTTGGAAACGGCAGTGCTCCGCAACCCCCTCGGCGGCGGCGTTCGCCTCGCATTGTTCCTGCCCGTAGTTCCACATGGGCGGCCAGTAGTCGATGCCCTGCACCTCGGCGAGGGGGAATTTCTTTGCCATGGCAATGCTGAGTGCCCCCGAGCCGCAGCCGACCTCAAGTGCGGTGCCCAGTCCGTCCCACGGCAGCCGATCAAGCAGATAGGCGTGGATGCGGCGCATCAGTCCGCCGCCCTCAAAGTCAAAGACACGGCGGCAGTAGTACATATAGAGGACGACAATGGTTGCGACGAACGATAGGATGGCGAGGATGAAGAAGGGTGCGGTCACACAGTCATATATGATCGCATAGAGCACCGTGAGTCCATAGAGTACAGCGGCAATCGCTGCAAGCGTCTTCATCATCGGCGTAGAGATCCAGTTGCCGTAGTTTGTTTTCATATCGTCTCCTCCTCTTTCCGTGCGGCGATGACCTCGTCCACTTCGTTTGTGACCTCTGCGCGCAGTTTTTTGAGTGTTGGCGAAAACGCCGCCTCCTTCATGCCGTATGTGCGCTGCAGATCGTACTCAAGTGGAAGCCACGTTGCGGGATCGCCCTCGTTGTGCGTAATGACTGCCTCCATGCGGTCAAGCGCGCGGACAAGACGCGCCTCTTCGGTTTCCATTGCGTCCATCTCGGCAAAGAGGGCATGTACCTCCGCTGCGTACGGTGCGGGCAGCGAATCAATCCATTCGTCGCGCAGTTCGTGCTCGCGCCTCCGATCAGCATCCGTCTTTTCAAAGGTCGGGATATCACCCGTAAAGACTTCGCCCATATCGTGCAGCAGCGCCATAAGAAGTACACGCGTGAGGTCGGCATGGGGGAACGCATCGCGCAGAAAATATGCCATCAGCCCCATCCGCCAGCTGTGCTCCGCGACACTCTCCTGCCGCCCCGACTTCATCCACGCATGGCGTGTGCGCTCCTTGAGTCCGGCGATGCAGTGCATGATGGTGAGGTATTCCTTTGGCGTCATGGCTGCCCCTTTCATTTGATTGAGAAACTGTTTCTATTATAGCACAAGCAGGACGCGAGGAAAATGAGGGCGGAATGAAAGTGTTTCCCATTGCCCTTGCCAACGTGTTGTGCATATAGTATGATAGAACCCTGTATAGGAGGAATGTGTGTGAGACAGAAAATGGGCGTCTTGGGACCCGTTGGAACGCACAGCGAGGCGGCGGCGCTCTATCTCATGGAGTGGCAGGAACTTGACTGCGAGATCGTCTGCTTCGGCGATATCGGTGAGTGTCTGCATGCGGTGGAGACGGGCGTGGTGGATGCGGCGTTCGTGCCCGTCGAGAACTCGCTTGAGGGGGCGATTGCCGTGACGCTCGATGCACTTGCACGCTCGGATACACTGCGCGTGCGGCGTGAGGTAATATGGCCCGTGCACAACTATCTCATGGCGCGGCGTACGGATGGAGAGATCCATGTGATCTACTCGCACGCACAGCCCATCGCGCAGTGCGGGGAGTTTCTGCTGCGGCACTGTCCGCGTGCGGAGATCATCAAGACCGCGAGTACGGCGCGCGCGGCGGAGATCGTCGGCGCATCTCCCGTGGAAGCAGGGGCGGCGGCAATCTGTACGCGGCGTGCGGGGGAGCTGAACGGACTGACCGAGATTGCGGGCAGGATCGAGGATCGCGGCTCGAACTGCACGCGGTTCTTCGAGGTGGTGCGCGAGGGGGCGCTTGCGCCGCCCACAGAGATGCCCGATACGGTGCTCCTTGTTTGCCAGATTGACGGCTCACACGCGGGGGCGCTCTACGATGTGCTCGGCGAGTTTGCACATCGGGCGGTGAATCTTACGCGGATTGAGTCGCGCCCCGCGCGGACGGAGCTTGGCGCGTATATGTTTTTTTTCGATCTCGATGCGCACAGCGATGCGGATGCCGTCCGCGACTCCATCAATGCCGTCGCACAGAAGAGCGTCTGGCTCAAGGTGCTCGGCGTTTTCCCCGTGCACACGGCACACAATGAATAGAACAGGAGAGATACAATGGTTGTTATTATGAATTCGGATGCCTCACAGGAGGATATTGAAAGCGTCATTCGTGCCATTGAGGAAAAGGGGCTTGAGGCGAAGGTGATGGAGGGCGCGCGGCAGAAGATCGTCGGTGTCATCGGTGACAAGACGAAGCTCGCCGCAACGCCGCTCGATGCCATGCACGGCGTCGAGACCACCGTTGCCATCTCCAAGAGCTACAAGCTCGCAAGCCGCGAGTTCCACCCTGCGCCGACGGTCATTGACGTGCGCGGCATCAAGATCGGGGACGGAACCCCCGTCGTCATGGCGGGACCCTGCGCCGTTGAGTCGCGCGAGCAGCTGATGGAGACGGCGGAGATCATCAAGGCGGGCGGCGCACAGTTCATCCGCGGCGGCGCGTACAAGCCGCGCACCTCGCCCTACGCATTTCAAGGGCTTGAGGAGGAGGGGCTGAAATACCTCGCCGAGGCGCGTGAAAAGACGGGGCTTGCCGTTGTGACCGAGGTAACGGTGGTCGAGGCGGTGGACACGGTCGCTGCCTACGCCGATCTCCTCCAGATCGGTGCGCGCAATATGCAGAACTTCGGACTCCTCAAGGCAGTCGGACGTGCGGGCAAGCCGGTCATGCTCAAGCGCGGACTCGCAGCGACCATCGACGAGTGGCTGAACGCCGCTGAGTACATCATGAACGAGGGCAATCCGAACGTCATCCTCTGCGAGCGCGGCATCCGCACGTATGAGACGTATACGCGCAATACGTTCGATATCAGTGCGATTGCGGCGATCAAGCATCTCTCGCATCTGCCGATCATCGCCGACCCGAGCCACGGCACGGGTAAATGGCGCATGATCAAGCCCATGTCCCTCGCCTCGATTGCGGCAGGTGCAGACGGACTCATCATCGAGGTGCATCCGAATCCCTCGCGCGCACTTTCCGACGGCCCACAGTCACTCACACCGGAGAACTACAACGATCTCATGGAGAGCGTACAGAAGCTCAGCCGCTTTATGAAGGAAGAGAAGATCGAATCGATGGTGATGGGGTAAAGTTTTTTGTAAATATAATAGCCCTCCTGCGTCAATATAACGCAAGAGGGCTATTGCTTTTTCTTGAAAAATGTCATCAGGTTCCGATGCCGTGATGCTCCATGTAGGTCATAAGTAAGTCGGTGATATTGTTCCAATCTTCATCGGAAACACGTCCAAGTCTTTTCCGAAAATCTGAGGTTGGAATGACGATGGTCTTGCTGATGCGCGCCGTAGAAATATGATCCAGAGGAATATCATACCAATCGAATACCTCGATGTCGTATTCATCCCGCGGGTATGTTGAGGTGAACGGAACAGATAAGACGACTGCCTGTTCCGCAATGACATCAATCACCAATACGGGGCGATATTTGCCCTCCGTTGGCTGATCCTCGTAACCAACCCATGCAGACCACACCTCGCGTTCTCTAATTTGCCGCAAGATACCGTACCTTATGCTGATGCACAGGATGGGCTTCCTCGTCCCATGCTTCGTCCTTCATCCACGGATCGTCTTTGGGGAAAAGGCAATGCCCCTCTTCGTCATGCTTGCAGTTTTTATATGCCGCTGCATATACTTCCTGACGATGTTTCTCCATAAAGTCGTTGAAGCTGCGCATGGAATCCACCTCCTACAATCACATTATATCAGACAAATGACAATAAGGATAGCGGAAAGTTGCCCATCAAGCCTCGGCGATGACTTCGATCTCGCAGAGTGCACCCGCGGGCAGCGCTTTTGCCGCGACACAGGAGCGTGCGGGCTTGCCCGTGAAGTGACGGGCGTAGACTTCGTTGAACGCGGCGAAGTCGTTCATGTCCGCGAGGAAGCAGGTGGTCTTGACGACGCGCGTGAGGTCGGTGCCGGCGGCGGCAAGCACGGCTCTGAGGTTTGCGCAAACCTGTGCCGCCTGCCCCTCGACGGTATCCGACGTAATCTTGCCTACGGTGGGATCAATGCCAATCTGCCCCGAGGTATAGACGAGGTTACCGACGCGTATTGCCTGACTGTAGGGACCGAGTGCGGCGGGGGCGTTGTCGCTGTGAATTATCTGCATGACGATCTCCTTTTCATAAAAAAGGAAGCCGTTTCGTACACGAGCGGCTTCCTTTCGTTGTTCTGCAGCAAATCTTTAGGAAGCACTGATAAATTCAGCACCGCCATCTTGACGCATCTTTTTTGCCCGCAC
>ERZ773035.3186-NODE-3186-length-9937-cov-22.968731_pt1 | contig 9937 bp, 10 predicted proteins | sample MGYA00511487_ERZ773035 | MGnify/ENA primary metagenome ERZ773035 (study PRJEB29015, sample SAMEA2737985) | human oral metagenome | biome: human oral; feature: human-associated habitat; material: dental | place: China | collected 2024 ...
ACACTTACTATAAGTACACTACCGGCCTCGTTTTCCTATGCTTTCGGGGGTGATCGTTCACCGGGTAGTGAGGGCCCTATTTAAAAACGCTTGAATAAGCTTCAATGTATTCATATTTTTTAGCTATTCGCAATGGCTGTGTGATCGAAGAATATTTAGCATCGCTGACCGCAGACCAAGAAGAACTCTATTTCGAACGAACTGTAGATGGCACGGAATTCGGTAGTACATGGGACAATGACATTTTACTTGCCGCAGTAGCGAAGACATTATCCAAAGGAAACACCCTAGCTGGTCGAATAGCTAAAATCCTCAGTAATAGCGAAAAATACACAGAAATTAATTCTGTCTATCACTTTCTGGAAAGAACATTTTGGGTTTCATCCAATTCACTTGAAACCGGCATCTTCCCAGGTTTTTACGATAATGACAGCCTTAACACCATCCTTAGCACTCTAGATACTGGTGTCACTGGTCTAGATTTCACACCTCTTACCATGGAGGAACAGCCATTTGATCAAGAGGAGTTGGATTCGAGCACTTCCATCGACATGCAGATAGGAGAATTTCTCACCAAAAATGGAAAACTCTATGCCATCTCTCATGACGACCACAGTGAGAAAGGAAACCCTCAAGTTAAACATGTCCGTTTTCGCCACCATGGTAGTCAAGACCATGAATACTTTCTCGATTGGCATCAGGAATCACAAGGCACTCAAAAAATAATCATGCTGCTACCATTGCTATGGGCAGCTGTAAGAGTGCCTGGTGACCTCATATTACTAGTGGATGAATTGGATAACAGCCTCCACACGCAGTTAGCCAAAACCCTTATCCAAGGTTTTCTACATACCTGCACAAATCGTACGCGTACACAATTAATTTTCACCACACACGATTTATTACTCATGGATTGCAACGAGCTTCTTCGTCGGGATGAAATCTGGATCACAGATAAATCGATTGACGGCGAATCTACCCTCATTGGACTACCAGAATACCGTGGCGTCATACACGATGAGGACATTCGCAAAAGCTATCTTGAAGGACGTTTTGGCGGCACACCCCAATTAGATAGTTTTACATTGGAGAAATAAATGATACCAAAAAGTAAAAGCTATCGTGAAAAGTTGGGTGGATCGCATGCCGCAAGCCGGCCGGTTGGTACACGGGCAATAAAAAAGCTCTTCATCATCATCACCGAGGGCGAAACTGAACGAGTTTATTTCACGATGGACATATTCAAACCTCGAAGAAATAGTGATGTAAAAGTAAAAGTCATCTGCGAGAAATCAAAAGATGGAAGCGATCCGAAACCAGTATTATCTTCAATGAAGAACAAGCTCGAAAGCCTGAAACAAACCGATGAACTGCGATCTGGTGATTCTGCTTGGCTTGTTCTCGACGATGATAATTCTCAGTCTGAAGAGTTTCAAGCTCTTGACGCATGGTCTGCCGAGCGACACGATAGATTTATTGCCTACACAAAACCCCAATTTGAATGGTGGTTACTACTCCATTACCGCGATGGCACTGGGATAGCGACCAAAAGTAAGTGCCTGGTTGCATTGCACGATAAGCAACCAAATTATCAAAAGGGGAAAGCACTGCCAATAACATTAGATCGGGTTAATGATGCACTATCCCACGCGAACAAACTAAGAATACAACGTGATACTCCGATTGCCGAACTCCATGAAAAAGCCGGGGCTCTTACAACAGTCCATTTCTTGGTTCATGATCTCCTTGCAGCAATAGGCGTTCAATAGCCTACCGCCCTCATCCGGCGTCGAAAAGCATGAGCAGGTTATTGAGGTGCCCAGCGCACCCACACTTGATGGTTTATAATTTTTGAATACTTTCAGTTATCCTATCAAAATCCCAATCGTTATTTACCGCATCATAACAGGCATTATAGGGAAACTCTTCAATGGGTGCTTTTAGCCCATCATAAATACCTTCCATAACGGAAATGTGTACTACCAGCGTAATATCTGCTGGTTCGAGCCTTTCATCCGAGTAAGCATCTTCACTATAATTTATCGGTTAGTTGCTCGACTTTCGCTATATATTGGGGATCGCTATAGGAGGATTCCGAAAGTTCCGCTAGGCAATCCCATACTTCGCCATCGTGCACGCCACTTTCAGTCATGAAGTAAAACAAGAATTTTTAGCGCATTCTATGGGCCCAAACTTGGCGGTGGCGGCATCAATTGTATCTTGGAGCTCTTGCGGAAAACCGTAACCAAACATAAATACTCGCCTCGATATCGCCTATATTTTTCTGTGACATGAGTTTCTCCAAAAGAGTTAGTACCTGGAAGCTTACTCATCTGCTGCGACAATCCACCTGCACCAACAAATAGCAAATCGGAAAGGGCATGTCATCCGCCTTATTTTTCCTTGCTCGGGTTACCCACAGTTAGGATGTAACTATAATTGGTATAGCCCGGAACTTCAGGCCTTGAAAGCACAAGGTATAGGTGTGTACAAGTCAGTCGGCTATGCCAACTTGCAGTCGGCGCTCATCACTTCAACGCTGTTTCGAAAAAAGGAAATTGTGGTCCATAAAATGAAATCACTTCGGTTTTTCCTGGTCCTATTACTGGTTTGGTTAGGTACCCAAATCGTTGTCTGGGGCTGGTCAGAATTTATCTTGAAAGGTAGCCAGTTAGAGCGCATGCTAGAACTCGAAGACGTAGAACCCTACCTCAAGATCCCTTTCTATCTCCTTTTCCCGGTACCCTATGCTGTAACAGTCACGCGTCGAATAGTGAAGAAGGACAACGCATAACTCGCACCACAGCCACCAGCTCACTGGCGCTCGTTGGTCCTTTACAGGTTTACCACTTTGCAATGCCCGTAAAGTAGTAAATCTGTAGCAGACGCGAAGGACGGCGTAGCTACAATAACCACAATGTTCCTTACCACCATAAACTACACAAATCACACCAGCGTTATTGTGGCTGGCAGGCCTCATAAATGAATAAAGCCCGAGCGTCACCCCCACTCCAGGCTTCGCTCTTTGATTTTTCGTCATTTTGACTAGAATAGTTTTCAGAAGCAAGGGCGCTTGATTGTTGCAATGCATCAAGAGGGGCCTGGCTTGTGACCGTGACTTTTGAGTCACAGGGCTACGGCAGGCGCAAGCTGCTTCATATTCTTTGGCTCCCCGAGGTTCATCCCCTGGGGAGCTTTTCTTTTTCTGCGCGGAGGCACCAAGCCCCACCGCGAACAAACGTAAAACTCCAGCCATCGTGGCCGGTTGCCAATCCGCGTGCGTATCGCTACCCTGTTCTACAGACAAGCTTGCAGACAGCTTAGTCTAAAATTTTTAGACCGTTACCATAAGTGCCGTAAGGATACGCATGTCGAACCATAAGCTCTGGGATATAGCCACCAGCCTGCGCAATGATTACCGCTATGTCGATCTCACCCATTCTTTCTACCCTGGCCAACCCAAATTCAGCATGTTAGAAGACCAGGTAACCACAAGGCTCTTCACCGTAGCCGAACAAGGTTTCGAAGTAGATCGCTATAGCATTGTGGGCCAGTGGGGCACCCACGTCGACCCGCCCGTTCACTTCGTGGAGGGGGCGCGCACGCTCGACGAGCTGCCGGTGGAGGAAATGATCCTGCCGCTGGCGGTGCTGGACCTGCACAAGGAGGCGGAGGAGTTCCATAATCTTGCGGTGACCGTGGATCACATCAAGGATTGGGAAGCCCGCAATGGCCGCATTCCCGAGGGGGCGTTTGTGGCGCTGCGGACCGACTGGTCGAAGCGGTGGGTCACGGATGATCTTTATGGCATTGACGCCGAGGGCAAGCGCAACTGCCCGGGCTGGTCGCTTGAAGCACTGGAGTTTTTGCGGCATGAGCGGGGCGTGGTGGCCATTGGGCATGAAACCACCGACACGGATCCCGGTTCGTCCATTGATGCCGGCAGTTTCGCCTGCGAATTATATTGGTTGCAGCAGGACCGGTGGCAGATTGAGCTGCTCAATAACCTTTCCGAGGTTCCCGAAACCGGCGCCCTGATCTGCGCCACCTGGCCGAAGCCGAAGGACGGCACCGGGTTCCCCGCCCGGGTGTTCGCCATCGTCCCCCGCTAGATTTCCCCGATTATCCCTGTTGAAAAGGAGTTTCTGATGTCAGTTTCGCAACCCGATCCATTGCTGCCGGTGTTACGTGACGATGAGCTGTCCGAACGAGCCGCGGCGGTATTCGCCGATATTCGTGCCACCCGCAATACCGATTTTGTGAATAATATTTGGCGGGTGTTGGCCAACGATCCACAGCTGCTGGAGCAAACCTGGGCAGAGGTGAAAGGCGTCCTCGGTGCGGACGGCGAGCTCGATGTGCTCACCAAGCAGCTCATCTATATTGCGGTGTCGGTGGCGCAAGGCTGCAATTATTGCATCCGCTCCCACACCGCGGCCGCGCGTAACCTGGGGCTTACGGATGCGCAGTTCGCCGAACTCCATGCAGTCATTGGGGTAGCGGCAAAGACGAACCGGCTGGTTCAAGGGCTGCAAGTCCCCATTGATGATGCTTTCCTATAAAATTTGAGGAGTTCTTATGGATCTTGGTCTTACTAATCGGCGCGCCATTGTGACCGGTGGCAGCAAAGGGCTGGGGCTTGCCACGGTCACATCGCTTATCGACGCCGGGGCCAACGTCGCGTTTTGTGCCCGCAAAGCCGACGAGGTGGCAGCTGTGGAATCCGAGTTGAATACTCGGGGCGCCGGCACCGCCCACGGTTTTGTTGCCGACGTCACCGACGCCGAGCAGGTGGAACAATTTATCAAGGATGCCGCCACCGCCCTCGGCGGCGTGGATATTCTGGTCAATAATGCTGGCGGGGCCCACCCCGGGACGGGCGAGTCCATCACCGATGAAGCGTTCCAGGCCGACTTCAATATCAAGGTGCTGTCGTGGCAGCGGACGATTCGGGCCGCACTGCCCTACCTGAAGCAGAGCGACCAGGCCCGCATCATCACCATTGGTTCCGTCTACGCCCACTCCCCCTCCCCGGCGTTTTTCTCCACGTCCGTGCACCGGGCGGCCGGCGTGAACCTCACCAAGGCGTGGGCGGTCGAGTTGGCGCCGGCCGGCATCCTGGTCAATGGTGTCAACATTGGGGTGATCGAAACCCCGCAGTGGGCCAATATTCGGGACAAGCGCGCCCCCGGCGCGACCTTGGCGGAGTTTTTCCAGGATACTGTGGATGCGGATATTCCCCTGGGTCGGATTGGTCAGCCGCAGGAGTTGGCGGATGTGGTGACGTTCCTGGCCAGCGCCCGGTCGTCCTATGTGACGGGCACGATCATTGATGTTGCTGGTGGTATGGGGATCAGCTAAAGCCCCTACTGAATGTAGGCAGCCCACCGTAAGGTGGGCTGCCTACGTCGTAAAGCTAGGTATGAATAAAAATATGCCCACATGATTTGGGACTGCAAGTGCTGTATGACTATTATCGCTAGACAGATTAGTCTAAGAAAAGGAGACAACACTGTGGGTAAGAAACTCGGCAATTTTGGGGTGCAGATCACCATTGGCCTCATTGCCGGCATCATCCTCGGGCTCATTGCGCGCAATATAGGATGGTTGGGTGGCACACTGTCCTGGCTGGGCGATACCTATGTGCAGCTACTCAAGGTGATGATAGCGCCGCTGATATTCACCGCCGTGGTGACGTCGATCGCTAACCTGAGGCAGGTCACCAATGCTGCTCGGCTGGCCGCGCACACCCTCATATGGTTCGCCGTCACCGCATTCTTCGCCGTGAGCTCGGCTATTATTCTCGGGATTCTCATCCAGCCGGGCGTGGGCGCCGGTGTGGATGCCAGCGCCGCCCAGGAGCCGGCCACCACCGGGTCGTGGCTCGGGTTCTTGAACTCCGTTATTCCCAGCAATATTTTGGGGTTGGGCGCCAAGCTGAAGAATGGTTCAGTTGCCCTGGATTTCAATGCGCTGCAACTCATTGTGATCTCCATGGCCATTGGGATTGCCGCGCTCAAGGCGGGCAAGGCCGCCGACCCGTTCCTGCGGTTCACCGAATCCCTGCTGAAGATCGTGCAGGTGGTGTTGTGGTGGATCATTCGGCTCGCCCCCATCGGCACCGCCGCCCTGCTGGGTAATGCCGTGGCCGCCTACGGGTGGGAAGCCATTGGGTCGCTCGCCAGCTTTGTGCTCGCCATCTACCTGGGGTTGGCCGTCGTCATTTTCGGCATTTACCCGGCGATACTGGCGTATCATCGCATTCCCGTGCTGGGCTTCTTCAGGCGGGTTTGGCCGGTCACGTCGCTGGGGTTTGTTACCCGCTCCTCCATGGGGGTGATGCCCGTCAACCAGCGGGTGGCCGAACAGTCCATGGGTGTGCCGCCCGCCTATGCTTCGTTCGCACTGCCGCTGGGGGCGACCACCAAAATGGATGGGTGCGCCGCGGTGTTTCCGGCCATTGCCGCCATTTTCGTGGCCAACTTCTACCATGTGGACCTGACCATCACCCACTACCTGCTGATTATCCTGGTGTCGGTGTTTGGTTCGGCGGCCACCGCCGGCACCACCGGCGCCACGGTGATGCTCACGCTCACGCTTTCCACGTTGGGGCTGCCGCTGTCCGGCGTGGGACTGCTCCTGGCGGTCGAGCCGATCATCGACATGGGTCGCACCGCCGTGAATGTGACCGGCCAAAACCTGGTGGCGGTCATTGTGGCGAAGCGGGAAGGCATCCTGGACCAGGACGTGTGGGATGCTGCCGGGCACGGCCATTCGGCGTTCGATGAGGCACCCACCGGCGCCGAAGCCGTCGAAAAGCCAGCGGCACCGCAACCCGCGGCGGCCGGTTAGCGGGTTAGCTAGTCGCCGCGGATTCCACCACATCCAAATATTTATCCAACCCCCACGGGATGGACAGCGGCGACGGGTTGGCCACGGCCCCCACCGCGCCGTTGTCTAAAAACGCCACCTTCCCCTGCTTAATGGCTTTAATCTTGCCGAGCAGGGGATCTTTTTGCAGCTTCCCCAACCATTCCTGGTTGGCCTCGTCGCTGTCCATACCGTAGGCGACGATCATGTCAATGTCGTCAAAGACCGTGGGATCCTCGGCGGATACTTCCACCCAGGCGTCGTTGCCGGATTTTTTGGATTCCTCCGCCACCACATTGGGTATCCCCATGCCCACGGAATCGTAGAGGAAGCCGGCACGCGGGTCGCTGGAACGGTAAAAGCCCAGCTTATTAAAGCTGTTCTGCGGGCCGAACGCGGTAAACAGCACCTTCTTACCCTTGAGTGCGGCATGCTTCGCCACCGAGGCTTGAATCTGCTTCTTCAGGTCGGCGGCAAGTTTTTTGCCCTCGGCCTCCTTGCCCATGGCGGTAGCGTTCATTTCAATCATTTGTTCCATAGATGTTCCCCATGGTTTATCGGGGTAAGCCACCGTGGGGGCGATAGCACTCAGCTTGTTGTAGTCGTCCTGGCTCATGCCGGAGTAGGCGGCCAGAATCACATCCGGGTGGGTGTCGGCAATCTGGTCAAACGGGATGGAGTCGGTCTCTTCAAACAGCTTCGGGGGTTCACCGCCGAGTTCCTTCACCTTGTCCGCCACCCACGGCAGCATGCCGGTCGTGTCGCTCCCCCACGACACGTATTGCATGCCCACCGGCACCACCCCAAGCGCCAACGGCACCTCCTGGTTTCCCCACGCCACGGCCGCAATCCGCTCCGGTTTTTTATTAATCACGGTCTCGCCGAACGCATGCTTAATGGTGATCGCCCCGGGGGCCGCCGATGTGCCCTTGCCGCTTTGCGACGCCTTACCGCCGCCCGCCTTGGGTTCGTCGGCAGACTTCGAACAACCAGTGAGCACCAGGCTCACAGTGGTAAGAATGGCGGCAATCCGTAGAAATTTCATAATATCCTTCCCGCTTGTGGAGGTTCATCTTATCCAAAATCTAACACCACCGCCGGAATGGGGGCTAGCGATAACGCTACTGGTAGCTGATGAACCAGGGGGTTGGTTGCACACCAAGCGTCTGGCGAGGATCGAACATAGGTGTGTCTTCATCAATGAAATTCTTCCACGCCATGAAGATCTGCGGCTGAAGCCCTTCCCGCATCTTGTCCCACGTGGCCATTTTGTCGTGGGCGTCACCATGACCATCGGCATGCAGCACAAACGACAACTCCGGGTGGTTAAGGTTGAGCTGTTCCCGATTACGGATCATTTGCAACTGGAACTGGTGCATGATGAATATTTTTTGGGGCAGCTTCTTGGTTTTTGTGAAATCCGCCAACCAGGCCGACACCTCATTCACCTCGGCGGCGGTGGTGTTGCCGACCCGGCCCAATGGTTTCTCATCCGGCCCAATCTTCCACTCCGGGTCCAATGCCAAACCCACATAGGGTAGGGCGAGCAGCTCCTGGTAGCGCTGTGCCTGGCTTAAAAAGCTGGCCCGGCCGGGCTGGAGGTCGAGGACGGCAAACCCACCGGCCTTGCCGATGGCCTCCACATAGGGCCGCAGCTCCTCAACCGTACCTTCGTTCGAATAGTCGCCGTCGTCCCCGGGGGAAGAAGACGCCACGGTGGCAATGACCTCAAACGCCGGCACGGTGGGTGTGTCCGGGGTGAGCTCCTGGTATTGGCGAACCAAATCATTGACCCGTTTCACCGCCTCCTGCGGCGGCTGCTCCCCCATGACCCCCAGGGCCGGCCCGGAGGGGTGACCGTAGAGGGCAATAATGCGCCTGCCTGGGAATACCAGCCCGGTTTTACCGCTGGGCACTGGGCCGGCATCCGCAAGCTCTAGGCGGGTGGCGAAGTCGGCCTCCGTCCCGAAGTCGGCGCCGAGGGCGTAGTAGGTGGCGGGTTTCTTCGCCATGAGGCTCACGCTGGCACGGGGGTCGGCGGCGGCGAGCCGCTCAACGGTGAGGCCGCCCGCCATGGCCGCCAGCACGCTGGGGGCGTCGGTGGTGTCGGTGACCAGGGCGATCGTGGTGTCGCCGCCGGGGGTGTAGCCGTCCAACAGTTGGGCCACGGTGGGGCCGGCATTCGCCGAGGCAGCCGGGGTGGAAATGGGTGCGCCCGACGTGCTCGGCGCGCTCGGGGCCGCGGATGTGCTAGGTGCCGCGGACGCGCCGGGGTCCGCATCCGCCACCCGTTCTTCCTTGGCTTTTAACCGTTTGATTTCGGTAGCGATGGCGTCGGTGTTGGTGCCGTCATCAATGAGCAGGGGAGCCTGCAATTCTTTGGCTTTTTGTGCACCGGCGCCCGAATTTGTTTTCGATGCCACCACGACGGTGTCGGCCTTATTCACGAGTTTCTGCACGGCGGCAACCCCGGTGCGGTCGGTGGCAATCAGTTGCGGCGGTGGGGATGTTTCGGTGGCGGCCGGACTGTCTGTGGCGCCAGCGGCATCGGCCGGCGCGGGGACATCGGTGGTGTTTGAATGAGTAAAACCACCAAAGCTGCAGGCAGAAAGCAGCAGGCCAACTGGAATACAGACAGCGAGGACGACACGAGTGAGGGGGCGTTTCATTTTGGGATCCTTGGGATTAGTGATTACCTGAATGGGACTTCGGCAACGGTGCGCCGCAGTTTTCTGGTGCGCAATCGGTGCGGGGATTCGGCGAGGTTTTCTACGGCTCGCACGGCGCACATCACGTGCGCCTCCTTGGAGGATGAATAGAAAGCTTGTGCGGCTGCGGGAAGTTTAGGAACCGCGTGCAACGGCAGGTCGGAAACACTCAATAACGTACCATAGGGGATTCGATACCGATAGCCGTTGGCGGCCAGGGTGGCGGATTCCATGTCGCAGGCAATGGCGGTGGAGCAGCGCAACCATTCCCACAGGGCCTTGGGGGTGTGCCATTCCCAATTGCGGTCGTCGGTGGAGATGACGGTGCCGGTGCGCATGAGGGACAGGTCGGCGCCATA
>ERZ773035.3187-NODE-3187-length-9936-cov-4.147151_pt1 | contig 9936 bp, 7 predicted proteins | sample MGYA00511487_ERZ773035 | MGnify/ENA primary metagenome ERZ773035 (study PRJEB29015, sample SAMEA2737985) | human oral metagenome | biome: human oral; feature: human-associated habitat; material: dental | place: China | collected 2024 ...
TACTGAAGTGTAATATAAAGTCCTGTTTTGTGTCTACTTTTTTAGTATAGATCCAACACTTCTTTAAGAATCATACATGATTATCCAAATGCAGATGATTGTTTTAACGGTGTACAAATCAAAGGTGGGATCACATATTTTCTTTGGGATAGAGACAATAAAGGTGATTGCGAGGTATATACTCATCAGAACGGTGTAGTAACAGATCCTGTAACCAGACCTCTATTAGAGCCAGAATGTGATACATTTATTCGATATAATGATGGTGTAACAATATATAGAAAGGTCATTAGCCATCACGAACCAACGATGGATTGTATTGTCAGCTCAAGAAAACCTTTCGGACTTTCGACAACTTTTCATGGTCGAAAAGATCAACAAAGAGGTGATATCCAGATATTCGAAAACAGAGGAATTTCTTACACAAAAAGAACAAGTATTCTTAGTAATATAGAACTAGTTGATAAATACAAGGTTTTTATCCCACGTTCGAGTAGCGGAAGTGATGCTTTTCCACATCCTATATTAGGCAAACCTTTTATTGGGAAGCCAGGCACAGCCTGCAGCGAAACATATATTGTAATTGGTCCGTTTGATACTGAAGAAATTTGCAAGAATGTAATTACATATATACATACAAAATTTATGCGTACACTTGCAATGTTCAAAAAAGTGACACAGAGTACTACAAAAGCATTATACACGTTTGTTCCTCTTCAAGACTTTTCTCATGAGTGGACAGATGACATGCTGTATGAGAAATATGGCATCTCAGATGAAGAAATTGCATTTATTGATTCGATGATTCAGCCAATGGAGGGAGCGGCAAAAGAAGATGCCTATGTATGAGGATATGGATTTCTTTCCTCAACGACCAGATGCACACCCTACTGTATATGCGTACGAGTTTGTTGACGTTGTCTCTCACCATGGATATATCAAAGTCGGTTATACCGAACGTGATGTAGATACCCGTATCAAAGAACAACTGCATACAGCGGCGATACGTTATCGTCTGCTAGGCTACTGGTCTGCCATGAAAAATGATGGTAGTTGCTTCACCGACCACGATGTACACACCGTACTCAAGAAAAAGGGGTGCCGTCAGCTCAACGAAGGCGAAGATCGCAACGAGTGGTTCAAGTGTAATCTTGATGATATAAAAGCAGCTATCATAGCGATACAGACCGATACAGAGAATCTTGAAAACCGAACGCAAACATTCGCCATGCGTCCAGAGCAAGAACTGGCTGTAGAAATGACAATGCGTTATTTCAAGTCGGCTTACGAAGAGGGAAGCAAACACGTCCCAAAATTTCTGTGGAATGCAAAGATGCGTTTTGGTAAGACCTTTGCATCCTATCAACTAGCTAAAAAAATGGGTTTTCAACGTGTTCTGATATTAACCTTTAAGCCTGCCGTACAAACGGCATGGCATGAAGATTTGTTGACACATATGGATTTTGAGGGATGGCAGTTTATTACGCGTTCCTCTGTTTCTGGCGGACTTTCTACGGATGTACAATTTCAGAACGCTGACAAATCGAGACCTATCGTCTGTTTTGGATCTTTTCAAGACTTCCTCGGTGTAAATCGTGAGACCGGAGGAATTAAAACAAATAATGAGTGGGTTCATACCACGAACTGGGATCTCGTCATCTTTGACGAGTATCATTTTGGTGCGTGGAAGGACAGCGCGAAGAAGCTCTTCGATCAGGATGAAGACTCGTACGATGAGGATCTTTCCAAATATGATGCTGGCAATGCCTATGATGAAACATGGCTACCAATCACAGCAACATATTATCTCTATCTCTCAGGAACTCCGTTCAGGGCTCTGAACTCAGGCGAATTTATTGAGGAGCAAGTTTACAACTGGACGTATTCTGATGAGCAGCGTGCAAAAGAAGAATGGCCGCATCTTTCCAGCTTTCCGCAATATGAGAAAAACACAAATGATGTAAATCCGTATGCGGCACTTCCGCGAATTGTGATGATGACCTATAAAATTCCAGAAAGTATTCAGCGCATTGCCAAGCAGGGCGAGTTCGACGAGTTCGATTTGAATCTCTTTTTCTCTGCTGAAGGAACTGGAATTGATGCACGATTCAAGTTTGAAGACTACGTTCAGAAATGGTTGGATTTGATTCGTGGTTCTTATTTGGAAACATCTGTCGACGAATTGAAACTTGGTGCACAAAAACCACCGATGCCATATTCTGATACCCGACTCATGAACGTTCTATCCCATACGTTATGGTTTATGCCGAATGTTGCATCGTGCTACGCAATGGCCAACTTACTATCTCAGCGGCAAAACAGCTTCTATCATGACTACAAGGTCAATGTATGTGCCGGAACGCAAGCCGGTATCGGTGTTAGTGCTCTGGAACCCGTTCGTCGTTCTATGAACGATCCGCTGGAAACAAAAACAATTACGCTCTCCTGTGGAAAACTGACCACAGGTGTTACAATCAAACCGTGGACAGGCATTTTTATGCTGCGTAATCTCTCCAGCCCTGAGACTTACTTTCAAGCCGCCTTTCGTGTGCAGAGCCCGTGGGAGATCCGAAAGGATAACGGTACGTCTGAAATTGTAAAGAAGGAATGTTATGTTTTCGATTTTGCGCTTGATCGTGCACTTCGTCAGATTTCCGATTACAGTTGCCGTCTGAATGTGGCTGAACACAATCCCGAAAAGAAGGTTGGAGAATTTATTAAATTTCTGCCAGTATTAGCCTATGACGGGAGTGCTATGCGTCAGGTCAATGCAGCTGAAATTCTCGATATTGCAATGGCAGGTACATCTGCTACTCTGTTAGCGAAGCGCTGGGAGAGTGCTTTGCTGGTGAATGTCGACAATGACACTTTAGCAAGGCTCTTGGCAAGTAACGAGGCAATGGATGTACTCATGCGTATTGAAGGATTTCGGAGTCTAAATACAGATATTGAGACTATTATCAATAAATCCAATGCTGTTAAGAAAGCAAAGCGTGATGGTGGAAATTTGACACCAAAGGAAAAGAAAGAGTTGTCAGATGCCGAGAGGGAATACAAGTCGAAACGCAAAATGATTCAGGAGAAACTAATCAAATTTGCTACGCGTGTTCCTGTGTTTATGTATTTGACGGACTATCGTGAATATAGCCTTCGTGATGTCATTACACAGTTAGAACCGGATCTGTTCAAAAAAGTTACCGGGCTTAATGTGAAGGATTTTGAACTACTTGTTTCTCTGAATGTGTTTAATGAAGCACTGATGAACGACGCTGTTTACAAGTTTAAGCGATATGAAGACGCTAGCCTGATTTATACGGGCATTGATAAACATACAGGAGAAAATGTTGGTTTGTACAGCACCGTTATTTCTCGAGCAGATTACGACGCGATGGCAGGTCAGCTGTTTTCTTCGATGCAGACAGATATGACAGGTGACGATGATCTTCCGGAGATACCGACATTTACAAATATCAGCGGTTATCCAGATGATGAAAATGAAGAAGATGATCCTCTGATGGCAGCAGAGACGATAACAACGTACGGAGCGAAACGATCGTCGATCATTCAAAAAACGGAATCGTTCATAGGAAGCACATACCGCCCATCATATGCACCTTCTACATCTGCCTCAACAACTTCCGTAAAGAAGCCACTTATTGATGTAGATACATCGAAGATTCAAACCGATACGATTGTTACACATAAAGCATTCGGCTCTGGGCGAGTCAAGGGTATTGACGGCAGTGTGATTGTTGTTTCTTTTGATGGGGTAGAAAAAAATTTTCAATTTCCTGGTGCATTTGAGCAGGGATTCTTGAAACTTGCTGAGAGATAATTTGTATTTTTATAGTTCTAAGATAAAAGGATTCGATAATAATGGAAAACCACAACGTAATCGACATCCCAAGTCTCCAGTGGTACCCGGGACATATGCGGAAGGCAGAGCGGCTGGTCAAGGAGAATCTGAAGCTGGTAGATGTAGTCGTCGAGCTGCTAGACGCGCGGATCCCGCTAAGCTCTGCGAATCCTGTGCTGCGCGAAATTGTCGGTGATAAGCCGCGTGTTATTGTGCTCAACAAGGCGGATCTTGCGGATGAAGCGGCGACACGTGCATGGGTGAAATACTTCGCTGCAGGAGGGATCGCGGCGGTTCCAGTGGATGCGGTCAAAGGACGCGGTGTCAAGGAACTCCTGCAGGCAATTACAAAATGTGCGAAGCCGAAAACGGACAAGCTCGTTCAGCATGGGGCGAAGGCGCGTGCTGCACGCTGCATGATTCTCGGCATTCCGAATGTCGGAAAGTCCTCGCTTATCAACCGACTGTCGGGCGGGGCAAAGACGAAGGTGGAGAACCGTCCCGGCGTCACCCGCGCAAAGCAGTGGATTCGTCTTGGTGCACAGCTTGAACTTCTTGATATGCCGGGGATTCTCTGGCCGAAGTTCGAGGATCAGCAGGCGGCACTTCATCTCGCTTTTACGGGGGCAATCAACGACAATGTCTACGATGTGGCGAGCGTTGTCCTCCTGCTTCTAGATACGCTTCGCATATCATATCCATCCGCTCTCATAGAACGCTATCGACTGGAGGAGGAGCTTCCAAGCGGCGTAGAGCTGCTTGAGGAAATCGGACGCAAACGCGGCTGTCTGCGTGCGGGCGGCAAGATCGACTACGAGAAGGCGGAGCAGATTGTGCTGACGGACTTTCGCAGCGGACGGTTGGGATATGTAACGTTGGATGAATTGCCAACCATTCCTTGACAGCATATGTGGTGAAGGAAATATTGAAAATGACGATAAAAGAGATAGAGAGTATCTTTTTGCAGGGCTCTGTAACGGAAGATTTTATCGAAGCCTGTCGAAGTGACTCACGCAAGTCGATGCAGACAATCCTCCGCCGCTATGAACGCATACAGAACGAACGCGCACGTCTGAGCACGATGTATGTGTATGAACGCGCCGCCATAGCGACGGGACATGCTTTTGTTGCAGGTGTGGATGAGGCTGGGCGTGGTCCTCTGGCAGGCCCCGTTGCTGTCGCTGCTGTCATTCTGCCGCAAGAGTGTTATCTGGCGCGTCTCAACGATTCCAAGAAGCTCTCGCATACTGTACGCGAGGAGCTTTTCACACAGGTTACGGAGCAGGCAATTTCGTATCATATTTCGCTGATTGATGTGGAAACAATAGATCGAATTAATATTCTGCAGGCAACACGCATGGGAATGTATGAGGCAATTGCATCACTTTCCCCTGTGCCGCAGGAGGTTCTGATCGACGCCGTCGAACTCCCGAATCTTTCCATCCCATCACAGTCCATTATCAAGGGCGATGCGAAGTCCGCATCAATTGCGGCTGCCTCCATCTTGGCAAAGGTAACGCGTGATCGCTTGATGGAAGCATACGATGAAAGATATCCAAACTATGGTTTTGCAAAACACAAAGGGTATGGAACACGTGAACATATTGAAGCAATTCAGAGATACGGTATATGTTCTCTGCATCGCAAATCGTTTGAACCCATACGATCTATGTTAAATATAATGTAACAGAAAAGGCAGTGAATATCGTGTCGATGGAAGCAAATACAACAACCGCATCTGCGGCAATTCCCTCTACACCGCGGATTACACCGGGGCGCACAACAGAAGGAGTTCAGAGCCGCGGAGATCAGGGGAATTCGTCTGCCGCATTCAGTCAGAGAACAAATGTCACGATTGATACCGCCATCGACCATATGGCAGATATTCTCTCAAAGGTCAGCGGACGTCAGCAAACAAATGTTCAACAAATGCCGCAGGAGCTCAAAGAAGTCATTCAGAATATGATTCGGCAGTCCTTCTCCATTGAGACTACGCTTGGACAGGGACTAGGAAGCACTGCTGCCAGTCAGCGTTTTTCGACCGATCAGTTGACGACGCTGGCACGTATGTTGAATCAGTTGGGCTCAATGGCAGAGACAGAAGGCAGTATTCCGCGGGTCAGTGACGATCTAGCAGCACTTTTGACTGGTCTCAAAACAGCACTTGCCAAAGAATCCGGCGGTACGTTTGAGCCAATTATGCTGACAAAGGCGGCCTTTCAGCTGCTTGACACAGGGAATGCCGAACTTTTGCCGAAAGAGCTGCAGGAATTTCTAACCCAACTGAATGTGGCTTCGGGTTCACCGAGTGGTACGACTTCGTCATCGCTGACCTTTTTGAATCAGTTGGTTCAGCTTCTGATGCCGCGCGGTACGGAAAACAACACTCAACAGATGCCTGCAAATGGAAATATCTCTAATGCAGAAACATCGTCAACATCGCAAAATTCAATGGGTGGATCGTCTGTCCTTGTCCACAATACAGGTGCAACGATGTCAGAGGACGTGCTGCCGGAACAGCAAATGCCTCGTCAACAGACGGGTATGCCGGGAACAGACGCAGTGGCAAAAGAAAATCCTTCTGGTACACCTCGACAAACAGGGAGTGTATCGCAGGAAATCGTTGGAAAAATGTCAGAACCTCCTGCTCAGGGGCAACCCTCCTCATCCACAGAACTGGTCAATACACAGAAGTCCATGATGAACAAGCCTTCTCAGATGGGGACAAACTCCATGGAACGGGGGCAAAATTCTGCAACCCCAACTGGGAATACACAAAATGCTCTGTCTGGTAAAGAGTCTCAGTCAATCGTGGAAAATAAGTCTGTGTTGGAATCGAATGTACGCCCCGCTGGAAGTCCTGAGGTGCAGAGCCAATCTGCAAAATCCAATATGCAGGCGGGGCATGACACGGAACTTGCAAATACTGCAAAAACGTCGGCACAGAATGTTGCACAGGTCAGATATCCTGAGATGCAGAACACGATTCCACGATTTGTTACGCAGACGATGGAGAATACACCGCAGACGATGAATGTTTTGCGAAATCTTGCACAGGCTCTTTTACAGAACGAGAATCTCAGCCAACGTGAGGTGCTTCTGCTGCAAAATTTTGTGAACGGACGTGGTCAGACGATGAGCGAGGGAGATGCCAAACAACTGCAGCAGCTTATCCAACTAACCCAGCAAAATATTCCAGGAACGGTGCGTCAGGCAGCACTTGAACAGCAGCTGCCGGATCTCCCGCGCCTCTGGGCGTTCATGCAGATGGCGGACATTGTAAAGACGCGCAGGATGACAGCAGAGCAGTATAAACGTGCGGGCAGAGATGTTGCTGCACTTGCCCTCACTATGCGAAACGCGCTGGAGGGGGAGAACGCTGCACCACAGCCGGGACAACGTTCCATGAACTTTGTTATGCCGCTCTTTATGGGAGCTTCTGAATATCCTGCCTACATTCACGTCTATGATGAATCACACACAGATGAGGAAACAGATCGTCTTAAGAAAGAAACATGGCTTCGTATCTGTGTGCTCACGGATAACATTGGTACCGTTGAACTCATCAACCGGATCTATGAAGAAAATCACGTCGATATGCGGCTCTATTTTTCGGATGCCGACGCGGCGTGGGAATTTCGTAATGCGCTCGACAGTATACGTGAGTCGGCAGACGGCACAGCGCTCATCATTGAGGGCATCCAAATCGGTGCCATCGGCGAGCGGCGGTTCTTTACGAATTGATGTCGGCAGACCTCTGTGTTCTTGTCTGATGAAGAAAGAACTGAAATTGCATAATATGGACAAAATATATCAGTTGCAAGGATGGGTGAGATATGGCAGAACAGTGGGATAATGATACTTCACCTGTCGAAGATATACCTGTAGAACAGGAGCAGCGTGCTGTTGCAATCAAATACGATGTCAATAATGACCGTGCCCCGCGCATTACGGCAAAAGGACGTTCACTTGTTGCTGATCGCATTTTAGCAGAGGCGAAAAAAAACGGCATTCCTGTCTACCAAAACAAATCCCTTGTCAATATGCTGATGGCTCTGGAGATTGACCGTGAGATTCCGCCGGAACTCTATCGCACAATTGCGGAGGTCCTTGCCTACGTCTACCGGATTGATCGCCATGCGGGTGAACGGAGACCACGCACATGAGCAACAAGGCACTTGGCAATCAGGGTGAAACCTATGCTGCAGAGTATTTGCGTCGGCAGGGCTGCCGCATTCTTACACGCAATTATCGGACGAAGATCGGAGAAATCGACATTGTTGCAGACGATCATGGAACACTGGTCTTTATCGAGGTGAAAACACGGCGCGGCATGCACTATGGGACACCTGCCGAGGCGGTGCATTACCGAAAGCAGCAAAAGATTGTCCAGACGGCACACTGGTACTTGCGTGAACAAAACAAAGAAAATGCTCACTGTCGTTTCGATGTACTCGAAATCTATGCTTTTGGCGATCTATGGCAGGTGAATCAGATAAAAAACGCCTTTGAGGCATAGTCACCATTTAATAGGATTTTATGATGTCGGCGTATTCCAATGGAACACGTCAACGTCTTTTTATTTTTGCAAAAATTGAATCACATCTATGAGTATGGTATAATGGATGGCAAAGTATGCGGCATGTGGAAGCCGCGATAGGGAGGTATCATCTTGAACGTTGCAAAGCCGATCTATGTCATCGGACACCGCAATCCGGATACGGATTCCATCTGCTCTGCGGTCGGATATGCACATCTGAAACAGGCACTGGGTGTCAATGCCGTCGCGGCACGTGCCGGTAAGGTGAATAAGGAGACAAAGTTTGCCCTGGAGTATTTCCATGTAGAACAGCCTCTTCTCATTCCGGATCTCTATCCGCGCGTAAAGGATATTGCGATGGACTGCAAGATCGTTGTTCGTCAGCACGACACCTTGCGCAATCTTGGCGAGGTTCTGCGCGAAAACGATCTGCGCTCGATTCCCGTGACAGACAGCAAGGGAATCCTTGTCGGCATTGTCTCGGTCAGTGATTTGGCAAAACGCTATTTTCAAGAACTTGGTATGACGAACCTCTCCGATATGCGTGTGCGATATCGCGATATCATACGTGCAACGGACAGCAATGTCCTCGTGGCGGGAGAAGAGGGCGAGACCATCAAGGGACAGATTCGCATTGCAGCCGGCAGTGTGGAGACCATTCACAAACTCATCAAGGAGAATGACATCGTACTTGTTGGTGACCGACGTACAGAGACAATTCTCTCCTGCATCCGGCAGGGAATTGCCTGTCTGATTGTGACGGGCGATGGCAGGATTCCCGCCGAAGCACTTGAGGAGGCAGAGACGCGTGGAATCTTTGTATTGTCCACCCCCTATGATACCTACACGGTGGCACGGCTCATCAATCAGTGTGTTCCGGTGCGACGGATTATGCATGACAATCCCGTCTGCTTCAAGCCGCTTGATCTCCTCTCGGACATCAAAGGCACGATGGAGGAGACGAATTTCCGTAACTATCCAGTTCTTGAGAACGGGCGCATTGTCGGACTTGTGAGCCGTGACCGTCTCGTTGTCTCAGAGCCGGCGCAGGTCATTCTCGTGGATCACAACGAGCGAAACCAGGCTGTTGAAGGCATTGAGGAAGCAAAGATCATCGAGATCATTGATCATCATCGCTTTGGTGGAATCAGCACGAGTGAGCCGATCTACACACACGCGGAGCCGGTTGGCTGCACGGCGACAATTGTGTCCAATATGCATTGGCAGAATGACATCGACATTCCGCCGTCGATTGCGGGACTCCTGCTCTCGGCGATCATCTCAGATACGGTACTCTTCAAATCTCCAACCTGTACACCAAAGGATAAGGCGACAGCAGAGCGTCTGGCGGATATTGCAAACGTCGACCTCAACACCTATGGTCTTGAAATGCTCAAGGCGGGATCGAGCATCGGCAATATGTCACCGATGGAGATTGTCCGCAACGACCTCAAGGAGTTCACAATCGGGGCATACCGTGTCATCGTCAGCCAGACCTCTGTCATGGATACGAAGGAAATCATGGCGAAGGAGGACGAGC
>ERZ773035.3189-NODE-3189-length-9935-cov-3.497166_pt1 | contig 9935 bp, 15 predicted proteins | sample MGYA00511487_ERZ773035 | MGnify/ENA primary metagenome ERZ773035 (study PRJEB29015, sample SAMEA2737985) | human oral metagenome | biome: human oral; feature: human-associated habitat; material: dental | place: China | collected 2024 ...
CTCCGATGATCCCAAGGATGATTGATGAATCCACGCAACCTATTGAAGCAGGTGGGGCGAATCGTCGTAAAGCGAAACGGGGTTTTGTGATGTCGCGTTATATGTCAACTCGGGAAGCGGCGGAGTATCTGCGGATTTCAACCCGCACGTTGCAGCGCTATGCCAGGGAGGGGCGACTGTCTCGGATCCGCCTTTCTCGGCAGAAGATTCTGTATATCCGTGCGGAGGTGGAGGAGCTGGTGGAACGCAACACCTATCGCATCTAGGCCCCAGGTAGAGTCCTGGCCCCGTTGCCGGCGGGTTATCCGGCACCAGGCCCATGAAATGGCCGCATCCAGTCCGGGCTTCATATGGATGCTGCTGGTTCGAATCCAGCCGTGGGCACCAAGTACCACGAGGTGTGGTGCGTAAACCTTCAAGAGAAAGGAATAAGTGATGATGAGTAGTGCAGATTTGGGGGCTGGTGTGGTGAGTGTGCCTTTGGGGTGTGACGGTTCGCTGGTGCAGATTCACCTGCACGTTCACGCGGACGCCGATCAGGATTGCACGATCGACCTGGTGACCACGGGTGATGGTGTTCAGGTTCGGCTTCGGGGCGTGTGCCAGGATGCGCTGCGGTTGGATGATGAGGATCAGGCTTCTGCTGATGTGGATGACCCGATTGATATTGATGTGGATGATCTCCTGAAGCATTGGGATGACGAGGGTGATAGCGATGATGATGGTGCTGCCGCAGGGGAGGCTGCCCAGGGTGACTCGTATCCCGCTCCGAAGCCGTTACCGCAGGATGATGCCACGCACGTGTACCTGGGAAAGCTTTTCGACTGGACTGTTGCTGAGCGTGTCGATGATGGTGTGGTTTTCACCCGTGGTGAGCGTGAACTGTTCCGGGTGCCGGAGGAGCGGTTCGAGGAGATGCGTAACTTGTTTGTCCTGGAGGATACCGGCCTTATCACTATGCATGTTGATGGTTTCCGCGTCTGTCGTGAGGACTGGGCCGCACACATCTTCGATGGTGACATCTTCTTTGAGGCGATCCCGGCTGAAAAGTTCGCCACGCTGACTCGCTTGTTCACGTAGCCGCCGGCTCCACCCCCAACCCCTATTGATAATTTTGGTCCCCCGCTGGGGAAGGCGGGGGACTGCATAAACCACATTCCCAAGACCAGAGAAAGGAAAAGAAATGTCCTGGAAACGTATTGGCCAGTCTAACACTTACGAGGGCCACCTGGCGTATAAGTCGCTACGCCGTCACGCTGCGGGGAAGAAAATGACCGCTGCTGGGCGGCGGGCGATGTTGGCCATGGGCTACATCGACGAGGACGGTGCGATCACCGTGATTGGCAAGCATGTGCTCCGCGGTGGCGACTAACAGCTATCGCTGTGGCGCAATTGAAATGAAAGAAGGAAATGATGACCGAGATTGATAAGCGGTTTGATTACCGCACTTTGGATGCTGAGACCCGGAAGCGGCGGGTTCGGATGGGCAAGAAGATCAAGACCCTGGCGACCGAGCTGGATGCTCTCCTGGCTGATGGTTGGGAGAAGAAACAAGCGCTGCTGCGTCTGGAAGAAACCATGATGTGGGCCAACGCGGCTATTGCGCGGGAGGGTCAGCGATCATGAGCAGTTTGCAATTGAAGCTGCGGATCCGGCTGAGGCCGGGTATTAAACGGGTTGGTGTGTTCGGTGTTTTCACCGGTGAATCATACCCGGATTTGTGGGAAGTGCTGTGGGGCGGGGAGTTGATCGCTTCGTTCCGTAGCTGGGGTGATGCGGTGGCGTACGCTCACATGAAACTTGCTGCTGCCCAGCAGGAACGATATATGGCGTTGGTACGGGCGGCTACTCGGCCGCCCCGCCGGTTGGCGTTGGAGGCTGCATAATGACGAATCTTAACTATCTTGAGGCGGATGCGGCGTTGATCGTGGCATGTTTACCTGGGGAGATCGACGACGAAATCACCAAGGAGCAGTTGCCACTTTTCTACACGTATGCGCTGCTGATGCGTGCGAAGGGCGTCGATACGCAGCTGGAGGATGTGCATGATGCGTGGGCGGCTTGGGCGTCTGCTGCCAGGCCGGACCACCCTGCGCTGGTGCCTTTTGAGGAGCTTACGCCGGAGATTCAGGCCTTGGATCAGCCTTTCCTTGATGCTATCCGGGAGGCTGCTTTGGTTCGAAAGGAGGGGGTGGCGGTATGGCTGCGCCGAGATTAGATCAGGAGTTGCTGCAAAGCCTCAATGGTGCCTGGAGCGGTATGGAGCGCACTATGGTGTGGCAGCAGGAATTAATCAAAAAGCTGATGGAACGCTCGTCATCGTTGGATGCGCTGCATAAGGCGGTGGATGCCACGGACCGGATCAATAAGCTGCACACTGAGCTGGATCGAGTGAATAAAGACAGGCAGGCGTTGCGCGTTGAAAATCGCCAGCTGGAGAAGCAGCTGTCCGATGCGATACATTCTCGTGATTGGGATGAGCTTTGCGACTTGGTAGAAGCTGCTCAGGAAGGAGTTGCAGGTGTTACCAAAGCTGCGGCCCAGTCCAGTAGCTCCAGTGTTCCCGCGAAAGCTTTGGGCGAGCTGGTTATCCGTATGGGTGCGGTGACCGCGAAGCTGCGGGAAATCGTCGATGAGTCTGGCGGTGCTGGCGCCGATGCTGGATCGGGGAGCGATCATGCCTGAGAAGATGCCGGCACGGTCGAAAATTGTGGTTGATGTTCGGGAGTTGCAGCGTGCTATCCGGGCGGTGGTCGGGGTGACGGAGCGCAAACCAGAAATCTATGATGTGGTGCGTCTTATCACCTACGCCGGTAGCCTGCTGGTGGTTGCTGCGAATCCCCAGCATGTGGTGCAGGCCTATGTGAGTGCCTATTTTGATGATGTGGAAGATGCCCACCGGGTGGTAGAAATCACCACAGCTAGCGCCAAGCTGTTTCTGAAATTGAAGCCGGATAAGGAAGAAGACGACGCAAGGGCTGCTATCTTCATCCGTGACGAGGAAGTCCAACTTCAGGACCTTTCCGGCACCTGTGGTGACCTGACGGAGGTGACCGCTGCCCGGGCTGATTCGGCTTTCACCACAGATGTGGCGCAGTTGTTCGACCGGGTGCGTGCCGAGGCCAAGGTTTGCTCAAACGACCGCGTCGGGGAGGCGGGTGAGCCGATCATGTTCACCTCCGCCCAGGCTGCCGCGCTGGGTGCTGCGGCGGGACAGTTTGATACAGATATTATCCCGGTGCCGCTCGCAACCCAACGCCACCGCGCCAGGGTGTATGTCGCACTGAAGGATATGTTCGAGTCGTATTCCTTCGTGCCCGCTGACCGCGGCGTTCAAGAGCCTCTCCCGGGGCTCCCCGGCGCGGCCCCGGAGGGGTCTAACGTTGGGGCGGAAGCTGATATGGGATCGGCGGACGTGGTGCGTGATGGTGATGGGTTCGAGTACGACACGGTGATTGATGGGGCGAAGGTTCGGCGGTTGCGTGCGAATCCGACTGGGGGTGCGGTGTGACCGGTGGGATGTTGCTGTGTGGTGGTGATGCTGAGCTGGGTATCTGTCAGCAGCGTGATATGCAGGCGACCCCGTCTGCGCCGAGTCTGTGGGATCCGGCGGCGGCGGGTGAGCCGGTGGCGCGTATGCGGAAGCGCCACCAGCAGGCCAAGTTGCTATGTGCGCAGTGTCCGCTGCTTGAGGCTTGTGAGCGGATGTTATCGGACTGTGAGTGGCGTGGGGTGCGGGTTGCCGGTGTGGTGGCTGGCCGTTATTCGGATCGCCCCCAACCGCTAACCAGTAGCGATCCCTATCAGCTGTGCTGCCGGTGGTGTGGTGGGCCTATGGACCCGCAGGCTCTAGTGGCGGCTCATGCGCGGAAGAGGTGCTGTCATACACCGTACCAATATAAACAGCGCCATATGGGAGAGGGGCTATGTAACCGCTGCTATCAGGGACACTCAAGGGCGGCTCGTGCCGCTAGGAAAGCGCACCCCGTGCGTCGCACTCGGCGCCGTCGGGTGAGTGCGCGTAAACCCGCTGCCTAGGCGCAGCACAACAGAACGCGCGTGATGGTTTGTATTGCGCGCGTTTATATTTTTGAGATTTAAAAAGAAAGGTGAAGAAATTATGCCTTGGCTCCGTATGGGAGACACTCTTATTACCCACCCGCTTATGATTCGACTGCTGGAAGTATGCAAGGGGAATCACCAGCTGAAGAACGAAGCCGTCGGTGCGCTAGCGCAGCTCGCAGTCATCGCGGCAGCGCACATGACAGACTACTGGATTGGGTACGGGTCGCTCTATCAGGTTGCGCCGGGGAGGGAAGATGTCATGCTGGAGATGCTGTGCGGTGCGGGGTTACTTTTCCAGGAGGAAGGCCCTGAGGGGTATCCGGCGCTTCGGCTGGTTGATGACCGGGATCTTTTCCACATGCGATCGAGGGAAGAAGTCGAGTTGGACCGGCGTCGCAATCGGGATAAGCACAATGTTGATTTGCTGATGAAGGTGCGGATTCGTGATGGGGATCAGTGCCGGTGGTGTGGGGGCAGCGTGGATTGGCGTGATCGGAGGAGCGGCCGGCGGGGTACTTATGATTCGCTTAACGGTCACCGGGATTCGACGCCGGAAACACTCGTAGTTGCTTGCTATTCGTGTAACAGTGCTCGTGGCGCGGGTGAGGTTAAGGAGCTTCGGGACCCTCCGACACCTGAGGAAGTGCACTACAACAGGCACACTATTGCTTTCATTAATGAGTCGCGGTACGCGAAAGATCATGGCATTCATGTAGTTTCTAAGGACGAGCGCAAGAAGCAGGCACAGCAGCGGCAAGAACAAGATCAGGCTAGCCAGCGATCCCGGCGCGCTAAGCGGCAATCCCCAGCGCAAAGTAAGGTTGCCCGGGTGGATGAGCCTAAGCCCGCCAGGCGTCATGATACGGCATCGCAGGCGACTAGTGCGGTCGCTGGTCCTGTCCAAGGGTTTGATGATCCGCTAGAGGCAGCACCTGATTGGGTTTCCGGGGATGAGCCACCGGCTGGGTGGGTGCCGTCGGGGATGATGGATTTCGCGGATGACCCCGAAGACAGTAATGATATGGGCGCGTCGCCGACTGCCGCGGAAGCGGCAGTAATGGGAGAGAGGAACCCTCCGGGGCCGCCTTTGGAAGAGCGGAGGCGGAATGGTAACGCGCTGGGCATGCCGAGTGGGAATCATGACAGTCAGCCGGGTAAGTCGCGGCGTCGTGGCCGGCGGTGGCGTAAGCGTGGGAAGCGGAAGTAAGAGTAAGAATTGATGGTTTGAGCGTTCAAGAAAGGTAGGTGGTATAGGAGGCGTTGCCTATTGTTACCCGCTTCAGCAGGGCTGGGGCGGGTAGTTGGTGTGCGTGCGGTCAGGTGGGTTGGTGTTTAGCCATGCGGTGGCCATGGGCGAAAGTGCGCCGCGGCTGTTGTTGGGCGTCTTCTTGTTAGCCGCGATAAAGATAAAGCGGAGGCCGCTTGCAAGCAAACGGCCTCGGATGCTCCTTCCACGCATGGTGGACAAGCTGCTTTTAGGGTAGGCGGCTTTACCAAATTTTGCCAATTGTGGTGCATATGTGCACCTAGAAGGGTTCCCGGGTTTGTGCTCGGGTTTTCTTTTGCCCCATTTTATAACGAAATGGTAAAACCTGGTCCGAATCTGGTCCAGACCTAGATCAAGACCAGGAAGATAGGGTGACGGATCTGGGTTTGCCGGGTCGGGTCGGGGTTGGGTCGTTAGGTGGCAGGAGCGGTGAGTAGACTGCAAATCTATTGCGGGATGACCTAATTTAAAAGAGAGGAAGGATTGAAGGTGGATGATTATCTGCTTCATGAGTTAGGGAAGGGCTTGTACTCACTGGAACGTAATGGTGCCGGGTTGGAGGAACTCCTTACCTTTCACCGGGGCAGTAGTACCACTGATACCCCGGGGCGCGCGGTGTGTTGCTCAAAGCCTCCGGTGAACCTCACGGTGCTGGACCTGTTGGTTCAGACAGAATGCCTGTTGGGATTCTGGGCATCGGAGGTGTTGGCGTGTGGTGATGGTGTTGTGGGCCCGGTGCCTGATGGGGGGATTACGGCTACTGCTGCTTGGTTGCAGCGGTATCTGGATGTGGTAGATGGTGCGCCGTGGGGTGAGATGATGGCGGAAGAAGTGATTGCCCAGGCGCGTATGGTGTCGTCTGTGGTGGAGCCCGACAGCGGGGGAGAGGAACCAACCCCGCCGGAGTGGGCGACGTGTCAGGTGGCGGCGTCGTGGGCTAAGCGGGCTGGGGTGCAGGTGTCGCGTACGACAGTGTATCGGTGGGCGCAGGCGGGGAAAGTGGCTACGGCAAAGGATGATAATGGCGGAATGTTGGTGCGGCTAGATGACGTGTTGGCACGCGCTGGTGCGATGCGTGGTGCGGTATCCTTTGGTGTGGGACAGGTGTTGGTGTAAACTAGCGTTCGGAACCCCTGGGTAAAAGCCTGGGGGTTTAGTCGTGCATAGGGTTGGGGAGGAGGGGATCATGGGATCAGAAGCAAAGAGTATCCAGCAGGAGATTGACCGTCGCTTCTGTTATCACGAAGGCACCGACGATCAGTGCGAAGACTGTATTAAGGTTCGTGCCAGTGTGCAGCCGGCGGCGCACCGGGTGGCGGCGATCGCACCGGACTGTCGTGAGCGTGAGCTAGCCATCACGCATCTAGAGCAGGCGTTGTCATGGGCGATTGCTGCTATTGTCCGCCCGTCGCAAGGCGGTGCTGATGGTGTGGCGTAACGGGTCGTCGCGCACGTCTGCGGCTGAGTGGAAACGCCTACACCGATTAGCGGGGCGCCACCTTCCTTATTGGTGTGCCTATTGTGGTGCCGAACCGGTGACAGGACGAGGTGGCTTGGAGTTGGACCACATCGTTCCGGTCGCTGAGGGCGGCACCGATGGGCTCGATAATCTCCAGTGGTTGTGCTCGGCGTGCCATGCGGAAAAGTCCCGGCGCGAAGCAGCACGAGGGATTAGTAGGCGTGTGGCGCGCCGCCGGCTGTATGACAGGTTTGCTACCCGCCACCCCGGCCTGAAATGAGGTGATCTATGCCACGTGGGGTGGGGGGTACCCCGCCGTCGGCCGGTCCTTGGTACGGCACACATACGGCCCCCGGCTGTGTACGGGTTTCAGGGTTTTTGCTGGTCAGGATAGGTTTCTTGGTTTTGGGTGTTGGTTGTTGGTGCGCATTAGGGCTGTGACCTGCGGTTTTGCATTATGGTGTGGGTCACTATTTCCTTGGCTGTCTCCCCCCTTGGTTGTTGGTGGTCTGAAATGGTGGATACGCCAAGCTAGGACTAGGTATATCGTAACGCTTGTGGTAAAATGCAGATTATGAGATTGGTGTGTGAGGTGTGCGAAGCCCGGCTGGAGATCCCCACCAGGGGACGCTCCCCGCGGTTTTGCTCGTCCGCATGCAGGCAGAAGGCCTACCGTCGGCGTCGGCGTGAGCAGTTGCCGGCCCGGATGCGTGAGCTGCCCCGGTGGACGGCGGCCGATGGTAAACGCCCCATCACACCTACAGGCTCTCCTGCGTCAACAACCAAGCCGGAAACCTGGACCACCCACGCTGAGGTACAGGATGGTCCGCACGGCGTCATGCTGGGCGGTGGCCTAGCCTGTATCGACCTTGACCACTGCATCAACCGGCGCGGCAAGGTGGCCGACTGGGCTGTTGAGATTATCCGGGCGGTGCCAGGTGCCGTTGTGGAGCGTTCGGTCTCCCGGCGGGGTCTGCATATTTTCGGGCTGCTCCCGGAGGGTCCAGGCCGGCGGCGCGGCTGCGTGGAAATCTATTCCCGAGCAAGGTTCATTCGGACAACAGAAGATATTTACCGCATGGGCGGCCTCGTTGATCTGGCCCCCGCGGTGCGAGTAGCTGCCGCGCTGCAGCGAGAGGGGCGTATCCCCGAGCGGTAAGCAAGTGGTGAAGGAGGTGGTTGGTCATGGTGCGTGGCCCAGTACCGAAGCGTAGCGACCAGCGTAGGCGGCGGAACAAACCGGAGGCTGATGCTCCCGCTGTGGTGGTGGCCATGGGACAGCAGGCGGTGAAACCTCCCACAGAGGACCGGGCGTGGCACCCGTATGCGAAACAGTGGTTCCGCTCCCTGAAGCGGAGCGGCCAGGCACAGTTCTATCAGGAAAGCGACTGGCAGGAAGCAAGGCTATTGGCCTGGCTCATCACCCAAGAATTAAGCTCTCCGACTGGTGCCCGTGCTGGAATGATGGATGTGATCTTTTCCCGTGCTGATGCCCTGATGACTACCGAGGGGGCGCGGCGGCGGCTGCGTGTAGAGCTCATCACCCCGAAGATAACGGATGAGGCGAAGGAGGCCACTGTGTCGATCATGGAACAGTACAGGGCTGATCTAGCATGATGATTCCCCCGGAGGAGCGGCTAGACACGCTTCCCCCGGGGGTTCCTGATTTAACGCTCGGCTGGGAAGCGCTAGCGTGGGCCGCGAAATATTTGAAGCACCCGAACGGGATTCGCGCCGGGCTGCCGTGGAAATTCACTAACCGTCAGGCCAGGTTTGTTTTGTGGTTTTACGCGGTTGGCCCAGATGGAAAATGGTTGTTCTACAATGCGTTCCGTCGTCTAGCTAAAGGATCTGGTAAGTCACCCTTTGCTGCTGCTATGGCGCTCATTGAGCTACTTGCCCCCGTCAGGCTGGAAAGGTTTGATTCGCAAGTGCTCGGTGGCTGCATTGGTAAACCTGTGGCGATGCCGTGGGTGCAAATAGCCGCGGTTTCTGAGGCACAAACGGACAACACGATGAGACATATCAGGGCGATGGCTAACAAGAAGACAGCGATCGAGCTGCACCGCGATTACGACATTGACCCCGGCATCACGAAAATCAACGTTGTCCCCGAAGGCAAACTAGAAGTCATTACATCATCTGCTGCTACCCAGGAGGGCGCGGAGGCGACCTTTATCATTGGCGACGAGTTAGAGCACTGGACCCCGGCTAAAGGCGGCGGTGAGCTATACAGCACCTTGGTTGATAACTTAACTAAATCCGGTTCCCGTATGCTAGGCACCTTAAATGCTTGGAAGCCGGGGAAAAACACCGTGGGGGAGCACACGTTTCTCGACTGGTGTAACCAAGAGAAAGGCCTATCCAAGAATGAAAAACAGATCCTCATGGATATCATCCAAGCCCCGCCAGAAACCAACCTAGCCGATGCGGCATCGCTCCGCGCCGGGCTGGAGTTCGTGTATGGAGACTGCCCGTGGGTTGATATCGACGCCATCATGACCCGCATTTGGACGCACAGTGCTAAACCGGATGACTCGAAACGGAAATATCTGAACTGGCCAGTGGCATCTGTTGATGCGTGGATTGATCCCAAGGACTTGGCGCTCATGGCCATGCCGGATATCCAGGTGGAGCCTGGTGAAGAGATCGTCATGTTCTTTGACGGCTCGCTCACCCGCGACACGACAGCCCTGGTGGGGTGCCGAGTTAGCGATGGCCATGTTTTCCTCATCGGTGCGTGGGATCCTGGTAACAGCCACGCATCCCAAGCAGAGAAGAAAACCATTGATGTTGAAGCCGTCACAGCCCGTGTCGCCCATGCGTTTGACACGTGGACAGTGAAAGCGTTCTTCGCTGACGTGCGTGAATGGGAATCCTTCACGAAGATTACGTGGCCAGAATGCTACAAAGACCAACTAGAACTGTGGGCGGTACCATCTGGGGCAAACCCCGAGCCAATCGCCTGGGACATGCGCAGCAAAAGCTTTGATTTCACCCGGGCATGCGAACTAACAGAAAGAGAAATCATTGAGCACGGATTCACCTACGACGGCTCTATAATCCTCACAGACCACTTACGGAACTGCTACCGGGCGGAAAACCGCTACGGGATATCCGTGCGGAAAGAATCCCCAACCTCAG
>ERZ773035.3190-NODE-3190-length-9933-cov-48.945333_pt1 | contig 9933 bp, 6 predicted proteins | sample MGYA00511487_ERZ773035 | MGnify/ENA primary metagenome ERZ773035 (study PRJEB29015, sample SAMEA2737985) | human oral metagenome | biome: human oral; feature: human-associated habitat; material: dental | place: China | collected 2024 ...
AGCCGGAGCAGGAGGCGGGGCCGGTGTGGGATCCCGCCCACGGGCCCGGCTCGGCCGACGACGGCACGGTGTTGACGGTCGACCTGGACGAGTGGGGGCTGTGATGGCCAGGGCGCGCACGAGCACGCCACGACGACCGGGGCTGGCGCGGGGGCGCAGGCGCGCGCTGGGGCGGGCGGGGTCGGCTCTGGCCCTGGCCGCCGCCGTGGCCCTGGCGGGTGCGCCCGGCGCGGTGGCGGTGGACGAGATCACCACCCAGGAGTACGTGGCGGCGCTGGGCGTGGACAACGAGGCCGCCGCCGGCTACACAGGGGAGGGCGTGAACATCGCCGTCATCGACGGGCCCGCCGACACCACTGTGCCGGAGTTGGCCGGGGCCGACATCACCGTCAAGCCCATGTGCGACTACACCGCCACCCCCGACAGCCGCACCCACGCCACCGCCATGGTGTCCATCCTGGCCGCCCGCGGCTACGGCGTCGCACGAGGCGCCCACATCACCAACTACTCAGCACCAGCCGACGAAGATACTAACAAGAATGACTGCGCGGCCGTAGGCGTAGACGATACGATCAACGCGGCGGTGGCCGACGGCGCCCGCGTCATCTCCATCTCCCTCGGAGGGGGGAACATCGGCGACGGCGAGCGCCAGGCCATCGCCGGGGCCGTCGCACGGGGCGTCGTCGTCGTGGTTTCTACTGGCAATAAGGGCGTTCAGGACGCCTCCGATTCCCTGGCGTCCGTGAACGGGACCGTGGGGGTGGGGGCCTCGGATGCGGCCGGGCGCATCCAGCCCTTCTCCAACTACGGGCGGGGCCTGACAGTCATGGCGCCGGGCGACCGCATCACCGAACACGACTTCGCCACGGGGCAGACCATCGTTTCGAATGGCACCTCCTACTCGACCCCCATCGTGGCCGGGTTCGTGGCCGTGGCCATGCAGCGGTGGCCCGAAGCGACGGGGAACCAGATCGTCCAGTCCCTGCTCGCCACCGCCACCACCGGCCCCACCGGACAGCCCCTGATCAACCCCCACGGCCTGGACACCACCGACCCCGCCCAGTACCCCGACACCAACCCCCTCCTCGACAAGTTCCCCGGAACCCAGCCCAGTGCCCAGACCGTCGCCGACTACGCCGACGGCCTCCTGGCCACCGAGTCGGTCTTCGCCAACGACCCCGCCTACACCTACAGAGGAACAGACCCCGCCATCATCACCGCACACCCCGACCGCACCGCCCTGGGCACCTCACCCCGATACCACCAGCCGAGCGGGTCCGACTGACACCCCCACACCCTCACCGCAACGCCACAGCCCGCCTCAGCCGCCCGCGAAGGGCGGGAGCACGTCGACCCGCGCACCCGGGACCAAGGGGGTGTCCAGCGTCGCGGATCGCTCGTTCACCAGGTAGCTCGACACGTCCAGGACCGGCGCCAGCGCCGGATCGGACTCGCGCAGGAGCCCCACCAGGGCGCCCAGGGTGGCGGGCGCCTCGTCCGACGGGATCTCCCGCGTGTCGCCGCCCGCCGCCTCGGCGGCCCCCCCGAAGAAGCGGAGGGTCGTCGCCAGCGGCTTGGGACGGGGGCCGACCGCGGCCTCCAAGTGGACGACCAGGACCATCGGGTCCGTGTCGTCCTGCTCCAAACGCCACGTCGCCACGCCCGTCGCCGTGCGCTCGAACACGCGCTCGACGATGCCCCGCCGCAGCTCGAAGGCAAGGCCGTCGGGGGCGTCCGCCTCCGCGAAGGGGCACGCCGTGAGGACGACGGCCAACGGGTCCTCGGCCCTCGGCTGGGCGCCGAACCCCATCGCCGTGAGGAAGAGGCGCACCTTGCCCATGTGCCCGGCGATGCTGAACCCCTCGGCCACCTCCCGGTGGTTGTGCTCGGGGACGTTCATCTCGCTCAGAGCCGCGTCGGCCCACCTGTGCCCGATGGAACGGGCCGCGGCCGCCGGCTCCCCCACGTCCGCCCGCAGCCACGCGAACACCGAACGGGCGAACTGGCCGAGCATCTGCGCGGCGAACGCCGGATCGGCCGGCATCGAGGTCGAGTACCCCAGTGCGGGGCGCCCCCGCCCCTGCGCGGGCAACTGCTCCCTTTCGATGAGGCCCAGTTCCAGCAGGCCCTCAAGGGTCTCGCGCACCGAGGAGACGTGCAGATCGGACTCCTGCGCCAGTTGCGCGACGGTCACCGGCTGGGCGTGGCGCGAGATGCGCTCGAGCAGCGCGTGCTGGGCGGGCGTCAGCGACACCATTGCCGACAACGCGTCCGCGAGGCGCCTCTGCGGGGCCGTCTCATTCGTCATCATTCGTCCTTCGTCTCGACTGCGTCCATACGCCCGGTCGGCGGACCGCCGGGCCCGCTCGCGGAGCGCCGCCGACACCCCATCAGTTACTAATTAATCTTGGGATAGTCTACTCGCAAGCGCCCCCGCGGCGCACAACGGAAGGCGGGCGGGCCCCGCCCGCCCGCCGGACCGCCGTCAGTCGGACATCCCCCCGCGCGTGCGCGCGGCCTCGCGGCGCCCATCGCGCGCCCTGTATACCACGGGCGGCCGGGCGATGTAGCCCACCGGCGCCGAGACCGCGTGCACCAGCCTCGTGAACGGCCACAGGCCCAGCAGCAGCAGGCCCGCCACGACGTGCAGCTTGAAGGTGAGGGGCACGTCCACCATGAGCTGCGCCTGCGGCTGCAGGTAGAAGACCGAGCGGAACCACACCGAGATCGTCTCGCGGTAGTCGTAGCCGTCGTGGCCGCCCAGCACTTGGTTGACGACCGTCGCCACCGCGCCCAGCGCAATGGGGACCGACAGCATCACGTAGGTGACGATGTCCATGCGGGTCGTCGCCACCCGCACCGACTTGACGACGACGCGCCTGTAGACCAGCGCCACCAGGCCCACCACGGTCATCAGGCCCGCGATAGTGCCCGGGATAGTCGCCACCAGATGGTAGGCGTGCTCCGAGATCCCCACCGCGCTCGTGAACGACTTCGGCACGGCCAGGCCCAGGACGTGCCCCAGGAACACGAAGAGCACGCCGAAGTGGAACAACGGAGACGCCCAGCGCAGGATGGCCGGCTCGTTCCACTGGGAGGAACGGGAGGTCCAGCCGTACTGGTCCGTCTTGTAGCGCCACACGAGCCCGACCACCAGAAGCGTGAAAACGACATAGGGCAGCACCACCCACAGGACGACATCGACGAGGCCCAGGGCCGCAGGGGCCCCCGCGGGCGCGCTCGCAGGAACGAAGAACATGGCGTCACCTTTCCATCGTGGTGTCCGAGGCGGGGGACGGCGTGGCGCTCAGATCGCCGATGCCGACCAGTTCCGTTGGGGGCCCCTGGCTGACGAGGCGGTGGAAGCCCTCCAGGGTCTCCTCATCGGGCTCGGGCAGGGTCGCCACCAGCGCGTCCAGCAGGCCCGCGTAGGGCGATTGCGCGCTGCGCAGCGCCGTGCGGATCACCTCGATGCCCTCGCGGTTGGACCGCAGCAGCGCCTCCGCCGTGCCCGTCTCGTCGAAAGCGGCGAACTCGAGGACCACGGGCAGGTGGTCGGGCAGCTCCTCGCGCCTCATCTCGAAGCCCGCCCGCCGCAGGACCTCCTTGAAGGCCAGGATCGCCTGGCCCCTCCCCCGCGTGTCCCCGTGCGTGTAGTACGTCAGCCCCAGGGCGCACCGGCGCCTCTGGTCGAAGGTCTCCACGTAGTGGACCTGCATGGCGCGCACCCCGGCCCCCCGGGCGGCGCGCGTGAAGGCCCCCAGGGGCGCGGACGCCTCGTCGGGCAGCGCCGCGAGCTCGGCCTCCACGGCGCCCACCTTCTCCAGGAAGTCCTCGCCGGGGTAGTCCAGCAGCAGCGACACCGCCATGCGCACGGCGCGGCGGTCCGCCTCGGGCATCTCGCGTTCCGGAGCAGCGGCGGGGATGCGGGGGATCCCGACGAAGGTGCTCATCTGACGACCTCGAGGGGCAGCATCGTGCGCCCCTCAGGACTGGATCCGCCCATCGGCCGGTTCGACGTGGCCGGGGCCATGCCGTGGAAGGCCTCGGCGTCGTAGGACACCGGGCAGCCCTCGAGCTCCTTGATGCCGCGCGGCATCTCGGGGTGGGCGGTGGGGATGACGTAGCGGTCGTCGTACTTGGCGATCGACAGCAGGCGGTACATCTCCTGGATCTTCTGCCCGCTCATGCCCACGGACGCGGGGATCGCCTCGTCCCCCTCCCGCCCGACGTACACGTCGCGCATGTAGGAGCGCATCGCGGCCAGGCGGCGCAGGCTCAGCTCCACGGGGGCCGTGTCACCCGCAGAGAACAGGCCCGCCAGGTACTCCAGGGGGATGCGCATCTGCGAGATCGCCGAGAGCAGCACCCTGTGGTCCTCGCCGTCGCTGCCCGAGGCGGTCACCTGGTCCACGACCGGCGACAGCGGGGGCACGTACCACACCATCGGCAGGGTGCGGAACTCCGGGTGCAGGGGCAGTGCGACCTCGTACTCGGTGATCAGCTTCCAGATGGGCGACTGCTGTGCGGCCGTGATCCACGAATGGGGAACGCCGTTGGCCTGGGCCTGGGCGACCACCTGCGGGTCGAACGGGTCCAGCAGGATCTCGCGCTGGGCGCGGTACAGGTCGCGCTCGTCGGCCTGCGAGGCCGCCCACCCCACGCGGTCCGCGTCGTAGAGCAGGACGCCCAGGTAGCGCAGGCGCCCCACGCAGGTCTCCGAGCACACGGTGGGCTCGCCGACCTCCAGGCGCGGGTAGCACAGCGTGCACTTCTCGGCCTTGCCCGTGTGGTGGTTGAAGTAGACCTTCTTGTAGGGGCACGCCGACACGCACATGCGCCAGCCGCGGCAGGCGTCCTGGTCCACCAGGACGATGCCGTCCTCCGTGCGCTTGTACATGGCGCCCGACGGGCACGCCGACACACACGTGGGGTTGAGGCAGTGCTCGCAGATGCGCGGCAGGTAGAACATGTAGGCGTCTTCGATGGTCTTGGCGACCTGGATGTTCATCTGGTGCAGGACCGGGTCCTGGTCGAGGGTCTCCATGGAGCCGCCCAGGTCGTCGTCCCAGTTAGGGCCCCACTCGGGCTTGTCGATGTGCTCGCCCGTGATCCGCGACTTCGCGCGGGCGGTGGGGATCGCGCGCGAGCCCGCCGGCGCCTGGAGCAGCTTGTCGTACTCGTAGGTCCACGGCTCGTAGTAGTCCGCCATCCCCGGCATCGTCGGGTTCGCGAAGATCTTCGCCAGCGACGCGACGCGCCCGCCCTGGCGGGGCACGAGGCGGCCCGTCGCGGTGCGCTTCCAGCCGCCCTTCCACTTCTCCTGGTCCTCCCAGCCGCGCGGGTAGCCCACGCCCGGCCGGGTCTCGACGTTGTTGAACCAGATGTACTCGGTGCCCTCGCGGTTCGTCCACACCTGCTTGCAGGTGACCGAGCACGTGTGGCAGCCGATGCACTTGTCCAGGTTCATCACCATCGCGATCTGGGCCATGACCTTCATCAGAATTGCACCTCCTGGGAGCGGCGGCGGATCACCGTGACCTCGTCCCGGTTGTTGCCCGTGGGGCCGTAGTAGTTGAACGCGTAGGAGAACTGCGCGTACCCGCCGGCCAAGTGGGACGGCTTGATGAGGATCCGGGTCAGCGAGTTGTGCGTGCCGCCGCGCTTGCCCGACCCCTCGTTCAGCGGCGTGTTGATCTGGCGGTCCTGGGCGTGGTGCATGAACACCGTGCCCTCGGGGATGCGGTGCGAGACGACCGCGCGCGCAGTCACCGTGCCGTTGCGGTTCTTCGCCTCGATCCACTCGTTGTCGCGCACGCCGATCTTCTCGGCGTCGGCCGGGCTCATCCACACGGTCTGTCCGCCGCGGCCCAGCGTCAGCATGTACGGGTTGTCGTAGTACTGGGAGTGGATCGCCCACTTGTTGTGGACCGTCAGGTAGCGCACCGCGACCTCGGCCTGGCCCTGCTGGCCCGGACGGTGGTCGCCCACCGGGCGCTCGCCGTACAGGTGCGCCAGGTCCACCGGGGGGCGGAAGACGGGCAGCGCCTCGCCCATGTCGAGCAGCCAGTCGTGGTCGACGTAGAACTGCGGGCGCCCGGTCAGCGTGTGCCACGGCTTGCGGCACTCGAGGTTCTGCACGAAGGCGCTGTAGCGGCGCCCGCCGTGCTCGGAGCCGGACCACTCGGGGCTGGTGATGACGCTGCGGGGCTGCAGGACCGTGTCCTGGTAGGTGATCTTCTTCTCCTCGTCGCCCTCGGCCAGGAACGCCATCTCGTTGCCCACGCGCTTCTCCAGCGTGCGGAAGCCCTGCGTGGCCAGCGCGCCGTTCGTGGTGCCCGAGAAGCGCAGCGCCATGTTCGCCGCCTTGATGGCGGTGTCGCACAGGGGCATGCCCTCGCCGGCGTTGCCGTCCATGGGGGCGCGGCCGTTGAGGTCGCCGAGCTGCTCGTACTCCGCCTCGACGTTGAAGGCGACGCCCTTGGAGGCCAGGCCGGCCTTGACCAGGAGCGGCCCCATGCGGTCGAACTTGTAGCCGATCTGCGTGTAGTCGCGCTCGATGGGGACCAGTTTCGGCATGGTCTTGCCGGGGGTCCACGTCTGCTCGGGGACGGTTCCCCCCACCATGGTCATGGCGTCCGGGGAGTCGTGGCCGAGGGGCACGGCCACCACGTCCGTCTGCGTCCCCAGGTGGTCGGGGGCCAGGCGGGCCACCAGGCGGGCCAGCGTCTGGAACACCTCGAAGTCGGTGCGCGCCTCCCACGGCGGGTTCACGGCCTCGTCGAAGCAGTGCATGAAGGGGTGCATGTCCGTGGAGGACAGGTCGTGCTTCTCGTACCACGTGGCGGCGGGCAGGACCACGTCCGAGTGCAGGGTCGTCGACGTGTTGCGGAAGTCCGCGACCCACATGAGGTCCAGCTTGCCGGGGTGGGCGTCGCGCCAGCTCACTGACGCGGGGCGGTTGTCCTCGGACAGTTCCTCGGCGTTGACCTCGTTGCCCGTTCCCAGCATGTGGCGCAGGAAGAACTCCGTGCCCTTGGCCGACGAGCCCAGCAGGTTCGTGCGCCAGTTCGCCAGGATCTTCGGGACGTTGTGGTGGGCGTCCGGGTCCTCGATCGCGAAACGCAGGCGGCCGGCCCGCAGCTCCTGGGACACGTACTGGGCGGGGGGCACGCCGGCCTCGGCGGCCTCGCGGCCCAGCTGGGTCGAGCCCTTGGAGAAGGTCGGGTAGCAGGGCATCCAGCCGCGCTGCACCGACTCGACCAGGGTGTCCACCAGTTGCTTGCCGTCCAAGTGCGAGGACTTGATCGGGTTGGCCATGGCCGAGGCCGGGGCGCCGTCGTAGCGCCACTGGCCGGTCGTCATGTAGTACCAGCCCGTGGAGATCATCTGGCGCGGCGGGCGCGCCCAGTCCAGGGCGAAGGTGAAGGAGCCCCACCCCATGATCGGGCGGACCTTCTCCTGGCCGACGTAGTGCGCCCAGCCGCCGCCGTTGCGGCCCTGGGTGCCGCACATCTCGGTCAGGGCCAGGAAGGTCCGGTAGATCTCGTCGGAGTGGTAGTAGTGGTTCGTACCCGCGCCCATGAGGATCATGGAGCGGCCCTGCGTCTCGACCGCGTTGGCGGCGAACTCCCGGCCGATCTTGATGGCCGCGCCGGCGGGGACGGAGGTGAACTCCTCCTGCCAGGCGGGGGTGCCCGGCGTGGAGGCGTCCATGTAGTCGGCGGGCCACTGGCCCGGCAGGCCCTCGCGCTCGACCGCGTAGTTGGCCAGCAGGATGTCGTACACGGTGGTCACCAGGCGCCCGTTGACGCGGCGCGCGGGCACGCCGCGCAGCACGTGTCCGCCGCCGATGGAGGCCTGGCCGGGGGCCGCGGGCAGGTCGAAGCGCGGCAGGGCGATCTCGACGCCCTCCCACTGGTCGGTCTCCATGATCGACAGCGCCGGGGTCACGCCCTCCAGGTTGAGGTTCCAGTGCCCGGCCCCCTCCTCGCCGAAGCGGTCGGCCAGCGTGCCGCCCGGGTCCTTGACCGTGCCGTCGGCCTCGATGACCAGGGGCCGGAACTGGTTGTTCTCGGTGCGCCCGGTGGTGCCCTCGGGCATCTTGTCGGCCGTCAGGAACTTGCCGGGCACCAGGGTCTTCGGGTCGATGCCGTCGTGGGCGCCCTCGCCGACCTCGTTGATCTCCACCAGGAACGGGGAGTCCGTGTAGCGCGTCATGTAGTCCAGGAACATGGGCTCGCGCTTGCCGACGTGGAACTCCTTGAGGATGACGTGGCCCATGGCCTGGGCCAGGGCGCCGTCCGTGCCGGGCTGGACGCGCAGCCAGTCGTCCGCGAACTTCGTGTTGTCCGCGAAGTCCGGGGAGACGACGACGACCTTCTGGCCGTGGTAGCGGGCCTCGGCCATGAAGTGCGCGTCGGGGGTGCGCGTCAGCGGCAGGTTCGTGCCCCACATGATGAGGTACTGCGAGTTGAACCAGTCCCCTGCCTCGGGCACGTCGGTCTGGTCGCCGAACACCTGCGGGCTGGCCGGGGGGAGGTCCGCGTACCAGTCGTAGAAGGAGAGCATGGTGGCGCCGATGAGCTCGTGGAAGCGCGCTCCCGCGCCGTAGGAGATCATCGACATGGCGGGGATGACGGAGAAGCCGGCGATGCGGTCGGGCCCGTACTGCTTGATCGTGTGGACGTAGGCGGCGGCGACGATCTCCATCGCCTCCTCCCACGACACGCGGACCATGCCGCCGCGGCCGCGCTGGGACTTGTAGGCTCGCGCCTTCTCCGGGTCCTCGACGACGTCCGCCCAGGCGTCGACGGGGTCGCCCAGGCGCGCCTTGGCCTCGCGGAACATGTCGAGGAGGACGCCGCGCACGTAGGGGTACTTGATGCGGGTGGGCGAGTACTCGTACCAGCTGAACGCGGCGCCGCGCGGGCAGCCGCGGGGCTCGTACTCGGGCATGTCGGCGCCGGTGGACGGGTAGTCGGTCTGCTGGGTCTCCCAGGTGATGACCCCGTCCTTGACGTAGATCTTCCACGAGCACGAGCCCGTGCAGTTCACGCCGTGGGTGGAGCGCACGATCTTGTCGTAGCTCCAGCGCTTGCGGTAGAAGGAGTCCCCCTCGCGCCCGCCCTCGAGGAAGAGCTGGCGGGCGTCGGGCGAGGCCTTGCCGCGCCGCAGCCACGAGCCGAGTGCGAACAGCGCGGCTCCTGTGGCGGGCGTGGACTGGCCGTCGTAGGTGGGGAAGGCCATCTGCGGGGGTTCGGTGGACGTCATGGGAGCTCCTGGGAGTCGGTCGACGAGGCGTGGGACGGTCGCGGGGAAGCGGGCGCTGCGCCCGCCATCAGCCCGGGTAGGGGGCGCCCTTGCGCGCGTACATGGCCCAGCACAGGACCGCGCACGCGACGCAGAAGACGGCGCAACCCAGGAAGAAGAGCCAGGCGCCCCCGGTGCCCACCGCAGACAGGGCGACGCCGACCAGGAAGGGGCCCAGGGATGCGACCGCGGAGGTGAAGCCGATGGCGCCGCCCGCCTGGCGGGCGGGCATGATCATGGGCATCTGCTTGAAGGTGCCGGCGTTGCCGAAGCCGGAGAAGAGGAACATGGTGAGCATCAGCGCCATGAAGATGTAGAAGTCCGTCCATCCGGTGGGCTTGCGCAGGACCCAGGCGACGCCTGCCAGGGTGATAGCCATGCCGACGGCGGAGATGAACGTCCAGATGGCGCCGCCCATGCGGTCGCAGAAGACGCCCCACGACATGCGGATCACCGAGCCGATGAGGGGGCCGAGGAAGGCGTAGGTCGCGCCCAGGACGGGCAGGGCCAGGGAGGACTCCCGGCCGAACTGGTTGTTGATGAGCAGGCCGAAGACGGCGGAGAAACCGGAGAACAGGCCGAAGGTCATGACGTAGAGGATGGTCATGTACCAGGTGTTGG
>ERZ773035.3191-NODE-3191-length-9932-cov-4.234687_pt1 | contig 9932 bp, 10 predicted proteins | sample MGYA00511487_ERZ773035 | MGnify/ENA primary metagenome ERZ773035 (study PRJEB29015, sample SAMEA2737985) | human oral metagenome | biome: human oral; feature: human-associated habitat; material: dental | place: China | collected 2024 ...
TATGATTAAGGTAAATGAATATTTTTCCGGTAATGTAAAATCTATGGCTGTTCAAAATTCGGATGGAGAGCAAACAGTCGGTGTAATGAAAGCAGGAGAATATAAATTTTCGACATCCAAAAAGGAGTTTATGTTTGTGGCTAGCGGACAGATGGATGTGAAGCTTCCCGGTGAATCGGAATTTAAGACTATTTCAAAGCATGGAGATTTCGTTGTAGAAGCAAATCAGAGCTTTGATGTGGTAGTCAAGGAAGATACAATATATCTTTGCAGATACGAGTAAGTTAATTTAATCACAAGTAAAAAAATTTTATCTTTGTAAGTATGGAACAGGGGGTACGATGGAACATTTATTGTTAGATATACAAAAATATTCAATACATAATGGTGATGGTATCCGAACAACGGTATTTTTTAAAGGTTGTCCGCTCGAATGTAAATGGTGTCATAATCCTGAAAGTCAATCTTATCAGGCAGAGATTATGTATAACAAAGAAAAATGCGCTGCTTGTATGCGCTGCTCTATGAAATGTCCTCAAAAAGCTATTGTTATTAAGGATGGCTTCTATCCTGTTCCAAGAGATAAATGTGATGCCTGCGGTACCTGCGTTGATTTTTGTATCTATGGAGCAAGAGAAAAGGCAGGCAGACGATATTCTGTAGACGAGGTCATGAAAGAGATAGAAAAAGATAAAATGTTCTATGAGCAGTCCGGTGGCGGAGTAACTTTATCCGGCGGAGAGGTTATGACTCAGGATATTGATTTTATTTTGCAGATTCTAAAAAGATGTGACCGTATGGGCTACAGTGTGGATATTGACACCTGTGGGTATTCGAGCTTTGAGCGTTTTGAAAAAGTTTTGCCTTATGTAGACACTTTTTTGTATGATATCAAACATATTGATCCAGATAAGCATAAATTGTTGACGGGCAAAGATAATGTACTTATCTTAGATAATCTAAAGAAACTCAATGATAAGAACGGAAAGATTCATGTTAGGATTCCTGTGATCGAAGGGGCTAACAGTGATGATGATAATATCAACGGAATTGCAGACTTTATTAAAGATATGAATATTAAAATGGTTAGTTTACTGCCTTATCATGCGATAGGTCAAGCCAAGTACGATCGTATAGATATGGAGTATGAGGGAAGGGATTTTTCGGTTCCAAGTAAAGATCGTATGTTGGAACTTAAAAATATTTTTGAACGAAAAAATATACCTATAAAAATCGGAGGTTAAAATGGAAAGCAGAGGAATGAACGAAAGAATTAAAACGCTTAGACAACAAAGTGTTGAAGCAGTTCCGCATATCTACATCGAGCGTGCAAAATTGATCACGGATGCTTATAAGATGTATGAGGGTACAGTTTCCGTTCCTGAGATGAGAGCGCTTGCTTTTAAGCATTTTATGGAGAATAGAAGTCTGTGCATCAATGACCATGAACTGATTGTGGGTGAAAAGGGTGATTCACCTCAAGCAGCACCTACATTTCCTGAGCTTTGTTGCCATACTTTGGAAGATATGAATGTTATGGACTCCAGAGACATCATTTTCTTCAAGGTAAATGATAATGACCGAAAAATTCAAGAAGAAGAGATTATTCCATATTGGGAAAAGCGTTCTCTTAGAAACAAAATGCTCAGTAACCTTGGAGAAGAGTGGAAAAAGTGCTATGGAGCCGGAATTTTCACAGAGTTTATGGAGCAAAGAGGTCCGGGACATACTGTCGGAGGAGATGTTTTCTACAGAAAAGGCTTTTTAGACTTAAAAGCGGAAGCTCAGGCACATCTTGACGCATTGGATTTTATAAATGATAAAGATGCGTTAAGAAAAAAACAAGAACTTGAAGCAATGAAGCTCTGCTGTGATGCCATCATTATCTATGCTAATAGATATGCAAAATACGCTAAAGAGCTGGCTGAGAAAGAAAGCGATCCGGTAAGAAAGGCTGAGCTTCTTCAAATTGCGGAAAATTGTAGCGTAGTACCTGCACACGCACCTCAAACATATTATCAGGCATTGCAGATGTACTGGTTTGTTCATATAGGAGTAACAACTGAGCTTAATCCTTGGGATGCATTCAGCCCCGGAAGACTGGATCAGCATTTATATCCTTTCTATAAGAATGATATGGCAAGCGGAGTTTTAGATGATGCAAAAGCTTTGGAACTTCTTGAGTGCCTTTGGGTCAAGTTTAATAATCAGCCTGCACCTCCAAAGGTTGGTATCACATTGAAAGAAAGTTCAACCTATACCGACTTTGCAAATATCAATACCGGAGGTATAGCTCCTGACGGAAGTGACGGTGTTAATGAGGTCAGCTATCTGATACTTGACTGTATGGATGAGATGAGATTGCTTCAACCAAGCTCTAATGTGCAGATCAGCAGAAAGACACCGCATAAGTTCCTTAAGAGAGCCTGCGAGATTTCAAGGAGAGGTTGGGGACAGCCTGCATTTTACAATACCGAAGCTATAGTGCAAGAACTTTTGAATGCCGGAAAGAGCTTGGAAGATGCAAGAAAAGGCGGAACAAGCGGCTGTGTTGAGACAGGTGCTTTTGGAAATGAAGCCTATATTTTAACAGGATATTTAAACCTTCCTAAAATAGTTGAGCTTACACTTTATAACGGATATGATAAAGTATCAAATCAGCAGTTAGGACCAAAGACCGACGATGCAAGAGAGTTCAAGACTTACGGAGAGTTCTTTGAAGCTTATAAAAAGCAGGTAGAGTACTTCGTAAATATTAAGATCGAAGGAAATAATATTATCGAAAAGATTTATGCAGAGTATATGCCTGTGCCCTTCCTTTCTATTGTAACAAACGGCTGTATAGCATCAGGAAAAGACTATAATGGCGGTGGAGCAAAGTATAATACAAATTATATTCAAGGTGTAGGAATCGGAACAATTACAGATTCATTGGCTGCAATCAAATATAATGTATTTGATAATAAGAAGTTTTCAATAGAAGAATTACAAAAGGCGTTAGACGCAAACTTTGAAGGTTATGAAGATATCCATCATCTTGTAACAAGTAAGACACCTAAGTACGGTAATGATGATGACTATGCAGATGATATCATGAGGTCGGTATTTGATCTGTATCGTGGAATGGTTGTGGGAAGACCGAATATTAAGGGCGGAAAATACGGAATCAATATGCTTCCGACAACCTGCCATGTGTACTTCGGTGAAGTAATGATGGCGAGTCCGAATGGAAGAAAAGCACATTTACCTGTTTCTGAAGGTATTTCTCCGGATAAAGGTGCGGATGTGCATGGACCTACAGCAGTTATCAAATCCTGCTCAAAGATGGATCACTTGGCAACAGGAGGAACTCTTCTTAACCAGAAATTCACACCATCTGTTGTAGAGGGAGATTTGGGACTTGAGCATATGGCAAATCTTGTTCGTGCTTACTTTAATATGGATGGGCATCATATTCAGTTTAATGTAATTGATCGTGAAGTTTTGCTTGACGCACAAAAGCATCCTGAAAACTACAAAGACCTTATCGTGCGTGTTGCAGGTTATTCAGACCATTTCCATAACTTAAGCAAAGCATTGCAGGATGAGATAATCGGAAGAACAGAACAAAGTTTTAATTAGTATTTTAGGCGTGCTACTGGCACGCCTTGAAGTTTTGTGATAAAATATATTGAGAGGTGAAAAAAATGAACAAAAAAATTGGTTTTATCGGCTGTGGAAATATGGCTAAGGCAATGATAACAAGCATTATAAAAGCTGAACTTGTAGCTCCACAGAGCGTTTCTGCAAGTGACGGTTATCAGCCAAGCTTGGATGATGCAAAGGCACGCCTTGGTATAAATACTACCATGGATAACAAGGAAGTAGTAAAGTCAAGTGATGTGATATTTCTTGCAGTTAAGCCAAATATATATGATGCAGTAATGCAGGAGATTGCACCTTTAGTAGACGGGAAGCTTATTGTGTCAATTGCTCCCGGCAAGACTTTGGCTTATTTGGAGAATGGTCTTGGAAAAAACACAAAGATACTTAGAACGATGCCTAATACTCCGGCAATGGTCGGTGAGGGCGTTACAGCGATCTGTCCCAATAACAATGTTACTAAGGAAGATCAAGAGGTATTAGAGACAATTATAGGTACTTTCGGTACAGTAGAGCGTATTGATGAAAAACTTTTTGATGCGGTTGTTGCTGTTTCAGGTTCTTCACCGGCATATGTATTTATGTTTATTGAAGCTATGGCGGATGCAGCAGTTCTTCAGGGAATGGCTCGTGATAAGGCATACCGTTTTGCGGCACAGGCAGTGCTTGGAAGTGCAAAAATGGTTCTGGATACTGATAAGCATCCGGGAGCACTAAAGGATATGGTTTGCTCACCGGGCGGAACTACTATTGAAGGGGTGGCGGTATTGGAAGAAAAAGGTATGCGCTCAGCTGTGATACAGGCAATGAATGCAGTATATTATAAATCAGGAAAGCTGTAGGTCCGTACTGCAAATTTAGTAAAGAAATAGGTTAAGATATGGATAATTTGGATATTGGAAGCAGGGTACAGAGTAGAAGGAAGGAGCAGAAAATCACACTTAAGGAGCTTAGTGAACGCACAGGTCTTTCAACAGGTTTTTTGTCACAGTTTGAGCGTGGAATGACAACAATTGCGATTGATTCACTTCAAAATATCGCAAAGGTCTTGGATATGGATATGGACAGTTTTTTTTATATGCCGCAAAAATCAAATTATGACGAGGAACCGATTATACGAAGTTATAATCGTCAAGTAGGCTCTGTAAATACAAAGTTTGTTCAATTTTATTTGGCAAAAGATCTTGAAAATGCGAAATTTTTGCCAAGACTCTATGAATTGTGGCCTTCGTCAAAGAGTAAGCATTTAAAAACCTATGTTCATGAGGGCGTAGAGTTTGTATATGTTTTGGAAGGTGTTTTGACATTGCACTATAAAAATAAAGTATATGATATGTACCCTGAGGATACGGCATATTTGGATTCAAGAAAGCCGCATAATTGGGAGAATAATACCAATAAGAAGGTACGCATACTTGTTATTCATTATCCAAACCCGTTTATTCCCAGTGATGCGAATACAGGCATTGAGGAAAGTGGAAAATAGATTTTCTAAGGGGCTGTTGCAAAATAAAGATGGTGTATAATATATAGTGGCATTTTGGTAGAATGTTACCTATAGCTTATGCAAAATCTTAAACTGCGACAGTCTCTTTTTGTATTGTAATTATAGGGTTTATTTTGCTAAGATAAGAATGTCAGATATTTTGAATATCGACCTGAAAGTTATTTGATAGCTATAGATGATAAATTGGTAATAAATCAGTATTCTGATAAGTATGATAATGTGTGAGGGGGATTATGTATAAATTATTTGTATACGGAACACTAAAGTTAGAGTCGGTTCAGAAAAAGCTCTTGGGACATACTTTAGAATCATATGATGCAAAGTTGCAAGGATATTCTGTGAATATAGCGGAAGAATATTATAATGTTGTTCCTAATGAAGAAGGATGCATTATAGGTAAGGTATTACTTATAAATGAAGAAGATTTTTTGCGTATAGACCAGTGGGAGGAAATACCGTTATATTTAAAAGCAGAAGTAGTAGTGAATTCTCAATTTGGAGATGAGAATGTATACATTTATATAAAGAAGGATATAGATACAAAAATTGAATTAAGGGACGATATTGAACATACCTCCAATAATGAAAATCTGGAAGAGGTTATAGAAGATTTTATTAATGAAAGAGATGAGGTATTTCCGGTTTGTGATATATATTTACATTATCCGATACAGGTTAATTCATTTGCCTTTAATATAACTGAGCATAGAGAAGATTTCTTTACTAAAAAGTTTAAAGAAATAGTTGATGATGAATATGGAGAAGCGGAATTAGGCAAACTGGAACATTATTTTATAGGATATGAGGATTTGATATACAAATATAAAGAAAAAGATGTAACGATAAGAGCCTCTTTATACTATACTGTGGATAATAATGAGCTTGGTATACTTACTGTAATGTTGCATGTTTGTGCATGCAGTCCTTTATCATTATGGATAAGGGCTTTTGAAGGTAAACTTAGGGTTGGAGACCGTACTTTTGCACAGTATTTATGTAGAAATTATAAAATAAAAGTATTGTCAACACCTAAGCTGACGGTTTTTGCATCAAAAGAATTGACTGAATTTCAAAAGTTGCAATTTTTCGCAGTAGAAGAGCTTGAAGGGATTCAAATTATCAATGAGAGTTTTATTAAAAGAGCTAATACCAATATAGCTCAGTATGATAGTACAAAGATATATGCTTCAGAGAATGTTATAATTGAGATACCTAAAAACTTCAAGCTTTGCTATAAAGATAGAATTGAATCACAAATTTTAACTCTATTTGTCGCAGAAATTTTCATATTTCAATCTGCAACTATATTTGAAACTAAAAAGTACATAGAAGATTTGATTGCAAATGAAGATATAAGCAAAAAGAAATTTAAGGAGTCGGTTACAGTCTTACTTATTAAGTCAAAACGATATTGGGACAGAAATCAGTTTTTATACCCGACTGCAAGGAAGCTGGCGGAAAATATAGGAGAAGCAATGAAGGTAGATGAGCTGCATTCTTACCAAGATGAGAATGAAAAAATGTTGGATAAATTGGTACAGATGAATAAGCTTAAGCAGGAGGAGATAGAAAGTTCTTCTCTAAATGCAATTTTACTGATTATATCATTGTTAGGCGTAATACCGATAGTTTCTGAAATGGTAATTAAAATATATGATAAAAAATTTAATTCAGCTGATGCAAATTCTTATATAATAAGTATTTTAAGCTGTTTCTTCCTTTGGATGCTTTATAAAATAGGAGTACAGATAAGAAAAAGGATGAGAAAAAATAAATAATTTGATAAAAAATAAGATATGTAAGCTTTATGTATTATAATATACCATAAACAGGATATTTTTATTTGTGGTATATTAGGACTTTGTTATATATGGCGTATAAGAAGTAGTATTCATTCTATTTTTGCTTAACTTAGCACCTATTGTGATATAATAGAAGAAAATATATTAATTCAGTGTAGTGTATCGTTGATATCCGGCTTTATTACTACTTTGTCAATAGATTGTAACATAAACATAATAAAGAAATTTGAAAGTTACTCTGCTATTGTCTATAGTAATTAAATATCAATGATACTATACATTAGTACAAATAGTATACTGAATATAAAATACGGAGGTATCTTATGAACGCAGTAATAATTTATTTCAGTGCCGGCGGTAGAACGGCAGGAGTAGCTAAAGAACTTAAAGCATCTATGGATGCGGATATTTTTGAAATAGTTCCGAGGGAAGTTTATACGGCAGCGGATATAAACTGGATAAATCCCTTTGCAAGATGCAATAGGGAGCAGCTTTCAAAAGAGGATGTAGCCATATCAGGCAAGGTAGAAGATTTTGAAAAATACGATACGGTGTACTTAGGCTTTCCTATTTGGTATGGGGCGGCTCCAAAGGTGGTATACAGTTTTTGTAAACAATATAATTGGGCAAACAAGAATATCTATATTTTTACAACTTCCGGTGGTGGCGGAATCGGTAAAACGATACAGAAGGTACAAGCCGTTACCGAGGGCGCAAAAATAATAGAGGCTAAGTTGGTAAAAAGTGCATCAGAACTTAAAGAATGGGCAAAGTAATCAGTAAAATAAATTAGTGTAGTGTATCATTGATATTTAATTAAATATCAGCAGTATTAGAGTAAATCTTAAAATTCTTTATTATGTATCGTATGTAATCTATTAACACAGTAGCCTGAAGGCTAGATACCAACGATACACTACACCGGATAAAGGAGAATTATGTTAGAAAAAGGAACAAAGGCACCGGAATTTTCGCTGCCTGATGAAAACGGTGAAATTAGAAATCTGTCAGATTATAAAGGAAAAAAACTTATACTGTATTTTTATCCAAGGGATAATACACCGGGCTGTACCAAGCAGGCTTGCGGCTTTGCCGATCTGTATCCGCAGTTTAGTGAAAAGGATGTAGAGATAGTAGGTATAAGCAAGGATAGTGTTGCATCTCACAAAAAATTTAAGGAAAAGTATTCCTTGCCTTTTACAATATTATCCGATACCGAGCTTCAAGCTATATATGCCTATGATGTGTGGAAAGAAAAGAAGCTTTATGGGAAAACTTCTATGGGAATAGTAAGAACCACATATTTGATCGATGAGAATGGCATTATAATAAAGGCGCTGGATAAGGTAAAAGCGGCTGAAAACCCTGAAGAAATGCTTGAGATGCTTTAGTGAACTTATTAAGGCTAGATATTAGCAATACACTAAAAGTAGACATGTAAGTGAAGATAAGTATAATTTCAGGTCGAAAAATAGAGTATTTCTAAAGGAAGCAAACTTATTTTACTGAAGATATGTAAGAGAAGATAAGCATATTATTAGAATAAAAATAGAGTAATTCTAAAAGAATCGAACTCATTTTTATGTAGATATTTAGGTGAATAAAGTATATTTTAAGGTAGGTATAGATGTATATTTCACAAGTGTATAGGGGCGTACCGAAGGATATTGACAGTAGGCAGGAAAAGGAGAAAAAGTGTTATGAATTTCTTGGCAAGCTTGGCATAGACTATGAGGTAATCGACCATGAAGAAGCCTCTAATATGGACAGATGCAGAGAAATAGAAAGCGTATTGGGAGTGAAAATTTGCAAAAATATCATGCTTTGCAACAGGCAGGAGAGCAGATTTTTTATTTTCATGATGCCGGGAGATAAAAAGTATGTAACTAAAGAGTTTTCCAAGAAAATCGGAATGTCAAGACTTTCATTTGCAAAGGAAAAATATTTAAAAGAATTTTTAAATGTAAGCTCAGGTTCTGTAAGTGTGCTGGCACTTTTAAATGACACCGATAATAAGGTGGAGCTTGTAATAGATAAGGATGTAATACAGCAAGATCATATCAGATGTCACCCCTGTGTTAATACATCAACGCTTAAGATAAAAACGGAGGATTTTCTAAATAAGATAATACCTGCACTGAATAAAGAAGCAATGATCATAGAAAATTAAATTAATTCCAATGCAACGGCTCAGATTATGAAAATGTCTCTAAAAGGGAAGAAAGAGGGCTTATGAAAAGAATAAAATTGATTTTATTAGCTATGTTATGTGCAATATTATGTGTAACGGCTTGCACCGGTCAAAAAGAGGAAGAAACAAAAATAGAGAAAAGCAAAGAAAATAAAAAAGAGACTAAGACAAAGAAAAAGAAAAAAGCAACAAAGGATAAAAAAGAAAAGAAAGATAAAAAAGAGTTAGAGTCAAATAAGGAAGCAAAAGCCGAGAAAGATATTCTCGCAGGAACGACTTGAAACTCCGATAATGACAATTCATACTGGGTTTTTAATGAAGACAAAACTTTCTACTGGTATAAGGATAAGGGTGTTACAGATGATAATTACTTCGGCGGAAGCTATGAGTTGTATTCAGGAGAGGGGCTTTTAGATTTTATATATGCTGGAGACCCTGATTTAGAGGGTATTACAAAAGAGGAATTATTGGAAGAATTTAATAAGTCGGATGATTATAAAATGGAAGATTTCTTATACTTTGAGGCTACCTACAATACATATCTGCTGGATGGTGTGGAAAAGTTGTCGCAAGAAACAAAAAATTCTTATTACGGATTTTTTGGGAAAGACGGTCAAACTTTGAGTATTGTCAATATGAGTACAGGAACCTTGTATAATTTTACCAGAGATAAATAATGGTCTATAGCTATACTTATGTAAGTGAAAAGATAAATATAAAACCTGAAAAATTACGAATTGTATTAAAAAATTACAGGAGTGTTAACAGTTATATTTAAAAATATAATAAG
>ERZ773035.3193-NODE-3193-length-9926-cov-9.660115_pt1 | contig 9926 bp, 10 predicted proteins | sample MGYA00511487_ERZ773035 | MGnify/ENA primary metagenome ERZ773035 (study PRJEB29015, sample SAMEA2737985) | human oral metagenome | biome: human oral; feature: human-associated habitat; material: dental | place: China | collected 2024 ...
TGGGCCTGCCGGGCCGGCCGGGTTTCCCGGGTTGTCCACCAGACCCCGGAGCCCTAATCTCAATTAAGCAAGATCCACCCATTTTTCCTTTCTTTGCGCAGCGAATACCAGAATCGGCACTGACCTGGTTTACGGGTAAGCAGATTGTTATCAGCGCACAAGCCGTCAGAATGGCGAGAATCTGTCTCATGGATGACACCCCAGGTCGATGTCATTCGTGGCATCTCCGATTTTCCACCCTTCTCCGGTCTTGATCACGTCGATGTTCCACGCGAGATACATCGAACGTTTCCCTGTCTCAAATATGGATTTGCCGGTTTTCGAATCCACGACATCGGCCTTGCTGGTGTCCGTGCAGGTCTGGACCGTGATGACAGTCAGATTGTTCTCTTCCTTTGCGTCCGCGGCTCCCGTGATGCGAACAATTGTGGTTCCGGTCTGGATCTGTCCATGTTGGCGATAATCGTTAAGCTCATTCATGTCCATCTTTTGGGTTTGTCCCGTGGTAATGTCTTTCAGGGGCTGCGGATCGGCGTCAAGGCTGCTGGACACCTCATCCGAGATGCGGAAGTATTCGATTACGGTGTTTGCTGCTTTGAGTTGCTCCGGGGTGAAGGTCTCCGACGGCTGCGGCCCCGAGGGCGACGATGCGGCCGACGGTTGGGCTGTGGTGGTTCGGGGAGGCTGCTGCGGAGCGGTCCCCCAGGATTCCGAATCGCTGCCCCCCGAACCGGGCTGCTGCCCGCCACACGAGGACAGCAACAAAACCACGGCCACAGCAACCGCAGCGGCTCCTCCGAAGTGATGTTTCACTGTTCAACACCTCCATTGGTGTCACAAACCCGGCAGGTGTCTCCAACCCGGGATCACACGACTCTAGAATCAACATCCGGACCCTGTGAGGCAATGCGGAAACTCTGGCCAAAAGTTAAGGGCCCTGCAGCAGGAAGTGAAGCAGGTGGTTTCGGCTCAGCGGCTCCGCCAGGTTTCTTCCTTGGACGCGATCCCGCAGGGACACCTCACCGCAGGATCTCTCAGGGGCTCCACAGGGGTGAACCGGGGCTGACCCCAATGGTGTCACCGCCGCGGCGGTGTGACACTGGGTTGCATGACCACAAGTATCAGCGACACCATCCGGGAGAAAGCCATCGACATCGTTCAGCGCGCCTACGCAGAGGGGCGCATCAACGAACCGGAGCTGGAGCACCGATTGGGCCTGATCCTTGAGGCCAACTCACCCCAGCAGCTGCGCATGGCGATCGCGGACCTGCCCACACCTCCCCGGGCACTGACGCCCACGCAACCCGGCGCCGTCGCCACCGGGCTCGCGAGCTCTTCCACCGACACGGCCGCGCTGATCCATTTCACCGGGCTGTTCTCAGGGCCGATCGGACCCGGCCTGGCCTGGCTGGCAACCAAGAACGGATCGGTGGTCAATCGCGAAGCGGCCAAAGCGCTGAACTACCAGATCCTCGCCGCCGCCGGTTTCATCGCGGGAGGGATGCTGAGCTTCCTGGGCCTCGGTTTTCCCCTCTTCCTGTGGACCATCGGATGGATGGCACTCACCATCATCAGCGTGGTCAAGGCCAATCGGGGCGAGGACTGGGAGAATCCGCTGACCCAAATCACCGGGTTCCGGCCCATAACATATTGAGCCCTGCCCCTCGACCGAAGCTCCTCAGAGGAGTTGACGGCAATCGTCCTGCACCAGGCACCCACCGGAATCGGTGACCCGTGGCGCAGGACGATTTCACTGTCAGCTCTCGATCGCGCTGGGCATCCGGGTTTCCGGACCCCCGGCCTCGCCGAAAAGGTGCCCCGGCAACCACATCGGGTTTGCCAGATACCCCCCGGGGCATTCATCAACCTGCCCGAGCCCGGTTTCCACCCCACCCCGGACCGTCTCCGACGTCGCTTCTCCCCTCAGCACCTTGAACCTGGTGGTCTTCCAGGGCAGTCCCGAGGATGTTGAACTACACTCCTTCGCTTTTCTCATGAGAACAACCACTTCTTGTGAAATCCTTTTCAGTTCGTATTCGGGTCCGTGCTGCCGGAGGCCGCGACGGCCCGTGAACCCGGCGACGGGCTCGTTTCAGCCGATGGGCCAGCGCTGCCTGACCTGCTCGACACTGGTCGCGGGGGTTTCCCACCCCAGCGCCGCGGACAACTGCAGCAGGATCGGTTGACGCAGGCGGGCGGCCGCCAAGAGCTCGGCATCGCTGAGCAGCTCCACGAGCTCGCCCTGCCGCAGCCTCCCTTCGGTCATCACCGCGGCATGGGTGGCGAAGGCCAGGGCGTTGTCCACCTCGTGGGTCGAGAACACCAGCGTGGTGCCCCGAGCGTTGATCTCCCCCAGCGTTTGCAGCAGGGCCTCGACCCCGGCGGGATCCAGCCCGGCTGTCGGTTCGTCGAGCAGCAAAACGTCCACGTTCATCGCCAATGCACCGGCGATGACCACGCGTTTCCGCTCCCCGTAGCTGAGTTGATGGGTGGGCCGGTCGGCCAGGTGTTCGATGCCCATGGCGGATATCGCCGAATCCGTGGCCTCGGCGGCCTCGGTTTCGGACAGCCCCAGGTTCAGCGGACCAAAGCTAACGTCCTGCCGCACGTCCGCGGAGAACAACTGATCGTCCGGGTCCTGCAGCACCAGTTGCACACGACGCCGATGCTCCCTCAGCCCGGCACGGTCGAAACGCACCGGATCCCCGTCGAGGAGAACCTGCCCGGCCGATGGCCGGTGCGCACCTGCGATGGTGCGCAGCAGGGTGGTTTTGCCCGAGCCATTGGCACCGAGCAGCGCCAACCGGGCCCCTGCGGGGACCTCCAGGTCGAGGCCCCGCAGCACCTCGCGCCCCTCGAAACCCGCGACAATTCCCGTCGCAACCAGTCTCATCGCGTCCACAACGCAACTCCCCACGTGAGGATCATTCCCATCAACACCCAGACCGGGAGATGCCGGTTTCCGCGCCGGGACGGCAGGGTTGTCAAGGTTGATTCGTGCCCCCGGATGGCAAGGCCGTCGGCCAGGCGGGCGGATGCCAACCAGGTACGCACGGCCACCGCACCGACCAACTGCCCCGCCTCGGCGAACCGCCGCTTCAGGGGGCCGGTGCCGCCGAGACGTTGCTGCTGGGCCTGGCGCACCAGGACCAGCGAGTTCCAGGCGGTGAAGATCATCCGGTACATCAGCGAGGCGATCTCGATCAGGGGGGCCGGGACGTGCAGTTTTCTCAGCCAGCTGAGCAGATCCACCATGGGGGTGGTCATGGCCAGCACCAGCACCCCCAGGGTTCCGGCCGTTGCACGCAGCAGCAGACCGACCCCCAGGGCGATGTCGGTCTCCCGGATCCCCAGCCAGCCCCAACGCCAGCCGGGTCCCTCGAAAGCACCGATCGTCAGCGTCGCCGAGACCGCTCCCAGGATGATGAACACCGCAGGAGCGGTCATGGCGGCGGTCACCATGCGGGCCGGAATCCTGGCGACAGCCAGGGCGGCGACGGCCATTGCCGCGACGAGAACCGCGGTTGGCCAAGGACGGGCCAGCAGCGCCGTCAACACGAGCAGCAGCGACAGACCCACCTTCTGACCGACCGGGATGGCCCGCCAGGGACTGCCCCAGGCGGAATCGTCCAGGCCGCTAATCCTCAACGGAAGCGGACCCCCCGGCTTCCTTCTCGGCCTTGCGCCTGCCGGCCATGCGGCCGAGGCAGTAGAACATGATCCCGGAGCCGAGAGCGGCCTGCATGGCGAACAGACCCGATTCGACCTCATCACCCGCGGGTGGGGCGATGGGCTTGAACCAGGGCTCGGCGCCGTTCTCCTCCAGGATGTCGGTCACGGCCGAGTCGGTGCCACCGAACTCGGATTCGGCGGGAGCGGTGTAGAACGGGATGCAGAACAGCAGCACCAAGGCGACGAGTCCCGCGATGACTCCCCACTTGTTCAGTTTCATGACGCCGCCTCCACGTCCTTGCGGGAGAGCACACCGAGCTTCGACAGCTCGGACGATGCGACCCTGGTCAGGAAGGAGAACAGGAAGACGCCGAGAACGCCCTCGGCGAGAGCCAGCGGAATCTGGGTCAGGGCGAAGATGGACATGAACTTCACCAGGGTGGCCCCGAAGCTGCCCTCGGTGCCCGGGTATGCAATGGCCAGCTGGAAGCTCGTGACGACATAGGTGCTGAGGTCTGCGACGGCCATGGCGAGGAACACCGCCACCATCTTGTTGACCTTCTTGAACAGCACCCACATCAGGTAGCCACACCACGGGCCCACGATGGCCATGGAGAACACGTTCGCCCCAAGGGTCGTGAGGCCTCCGTGTGCCAGCAGGATCGCCTGGAAAAGCAGCACGATGGTCCCGAGGAAGGCCAGGACCGGAGGTTTGAACAGCACGGCCCCGGCACCTGTTCCGGTCGGGTGCGAGGATGAACCCGTGACCGATGGCAGCTTCACCGCCGACAGGGCGAAGGTGAAGGCGCCGGCTGCTGCCAGCAGGAGTTTGGAGTCAGGATCCTTGCGCACTTGTTTCACGACGGCCATGGCCCCGTGGACCACGAACGGCGTCGCGGCCACGAACCAGGCAGCGGCCTGCAACGGGGGCAGGAAACCCTCTGCGATGTGCATGACGAAACACATCCCTTCTGCGGAATCATGCGTTCCGCGACGGGGCGTGGGACGAGTTCCTGACTTGCCTGGATTGGCTCACAGTGGCGCGACCGTCCCGGATTTTCACCGGGTTCCTCGTGACTAACCCACGCTTCGGACCTCACACTACCGGAACGAGGCGCAGTGTCCACATCCTGCCGGAGGCAGCCACTTGCGCCGGGGAACAGCTGATGATAACGGGAGTCCTCATGTTCTTCTGAGCCGAGCCGAACCCCGCCACCGAAACGGTGGTCCAACGTTCGCTGGCCGCGGGTTCGTCGGGAACGTGTCGTCCCCACCGTTGGCGTGGCGGTCCCGACCTGACCTCGCACCGGAAGGCCCACGGGACTTTGGTCACAGCTCGAACTCGCTCGCCAGGGCGTTGATCGCCGAAGCGGCCAGCGCGGATCCCCCGCGATACCCGTGAACCACGAGCCACGGCACCCCGAAGTCGGAATCCGCGAGGGCTTGCTTCGACTCTGCCGAGCCGACGAAACCGACGGGAACACCGATGATGGCTGCGGGGCGCGGCCCGCCATCGGCGATCACTTCCAGGAGGTGGAACAGCGCCGTCGGGGCGTTCCCGATGGCGACCACCGCGCCCTCGAGGTCGTCGCCCCACAACGACACGGCTGCCGCGGAACGGGTGGTTCCCCATTCAGCGGCCAGCACCGCCGCCCGTTGATCGCGCAGGAAGCAGTGCACCTCGTTGTCGGCGGGAAGGCGCCTGCGGGTGATACCGGACTTGACCATGTTCGCGTCGACGAAAATCGGGGCTCCCCCGCGCAGGGCGCCGCGTGCGGCGGATACCAGGCCGGGATGGAAGACGATGTGCCGGGGCAGGTCGAGATCACCGGCGGTGTGGATCATGCGCACCGCCACCTGGGCCTCATCGGGAGTGAAAGCCGTCAAGTCGGCTCCCTCCCGGACAATACGGAAGGATTCCTTGGAAATGGCGGAACCGTTGGTTTCGTAGGAATAGCGTCTCTCGGGTCGCTTCACCACCGAGGTCACCTGCCGACCGCGGCCAGGACGGTCCCGGCATCCACCGAGGTGATGAACCCCACACACTCCCCGCCGGATTCACCGCAGTTCTCGTCCATGGTGTATCGGGAGCGCGGGAGGCCGGGGCAACAGCCATGTTCAACGTTTCGAATCATGTCTGCCATTCTGTTCTACCCGCTTGCCCACTGCCGGAGACGACATCCGGGAATGCCGTCCGGGCTACGATGTTCGCGATGTTGACCTTCGAGTACCGCGGCCTGGGCACTGAGCATTTCCGCAGCGACTACCGGGAATCGTGGGATTACCAGCGCCGGGTACACGCCGAGGTCGCGGCCGGGAAGCGGCCCGGGCACGTGATCCTGCTGGAACACGAACCCGTCTACACGGCGGGACGGGCCACCCTGCCAGAGGAGCGTCCCTTCGACGGCACCCCGGTGGTGGACGTGGACCGGGGCGGGAAGATCACCTGGCACGGCCCCGGCCAGCTCACTGGTTATCCGATCCTGCCTCTGCCCGATGGCGTCGGGGTGGTGGATCCGATCCGGCGTTTCGAGGACGCCGTCGTCGATCTGCTGACCGATTACGGCTTGGACGGGCGACGCGTGACCGGCAGGACGGGGGTCTGGTTGCCCGCTTCCGGGGGCCGGCCGGAACGCAAGATCTGTGCCATCGGGATCAGGGTTGCCAGACGAACCACGATGCACGGTTTCGCCCTCAACGTGCTTCCCAACCAGGAGGCGTTCGGAAACATCGTTCCCTGCGGCATCAGCGATGCCGGGGTGACCTCCCTGGCGGAGGAACTGCCCGGGAACTGGGATGTCGCCACGGTTGCTCACGACCTGGAGCCCCATCTCCGAGGACACCTGGTGACCTTCGAACACTGGTGAACCGGTGCGCACGAACCCACGAGGTGGCTCGGTGAACCACGCGACCAATCGTTTCAGCAGGTATCATCCCCCGGGTGACCGCTGTACATCCGGATGGACGTCGACTGCTCCGCATCGAGGCCAAGAACGCCGAGACCCCGATCGAACGCAAACCCGGCTGGATCCGTACCACCGCCCGTACCGGCCCGAACTACAAGGATCTGCAGCAGATAGTCCAGAAAGCCGAACTGCACACCGTCTGTCGTGAGGCGAACTGCCCCAACATCTTCGAGTGTTGGGAGGATCGCGAGTCCACCTTCCTGATCGGCGGTGACCAGTGCACCCGGCGCTGCGATTTCTGCCAGATCACCTCCGCGAAACCCGAGGGCTACGACCCGGCCGAACCGATGCGCGTCGCCGCGTCGGTGAGGAAGATGGGGTTGCGTTACGCCACCGTCACCGGGGTCTGCCGTGACGACCTGCCCGACCAGGGTGCCTGGCTGTACGCCGAGACCATCCGCCAGATCCACGCGGTAAATCCGGGGGTCGGGGTGGAGATGCTCGCCCCCGACTTCTCCGCGAAACCGGAGCTGGTGGGCCAGGTCCTGGACACCCGGCCCGAGGTGTTCGCCCACAACGTGGAGACAGTGCCGCGGATCTTCAAGCGCATCCGCCCGGCCTTCCGCTACGACCGTTCCCTCGACGTGCTGAGGATGAGCCGCGACGCGGGACTGGTGACGAAGTCGAACCTGATCCTGGGGATGGGTGAGACCCGTGAGGAGGTCTCCCAGGCCCTGGTGGACCTGTACGAGGCGGGAACCGAGTTGATCACCATCACCCAGTACCTGCGCCCGAACGCAACCCTGCACCCGATCTCCCGCTGGGTGCCTCCCGAGGAGTTCGACGAGCTCGCCGAGGAGGCGAAACAGATAGGTTATTCTGGCGTGCTCTCCGGACCTCTCGTACGCTCGTCCTATCGGGCGGGCAGGCTTTACAGGACTGCCATGGAAGAACGGAAGAAAGCCGCGCGGAAGGCTGGTGGCAAGTGATGGCACGCAGTGAAAGGGCCCAGGAACTGGCCCAGCGACAGAAAGAACAGAAACAGCGGCAGAAGGAGAAGGCCCGCGCCGAGAAACTGCGCCGCAAGAACTCCAACAACCCGGCCGACTGGGGTCAGATCCGCCAGATCAAGGAGTCCTACAAACTCACGAAACAGCAGGACCCGATGCTGCCGTGGATCCTGCTCACCGCTGGCCTCGTCCCATTCGTCCTCATCCTGGTCCTCGGGTTCGTGCTGCATTCGCCCATCATGTGGGGTGTGCTGGGTCTCGCCACCGGTCTGCTGGTGGCGCTGCTGGTGTTCACACGGCGTGTCAAACGCGCGGCCTTCAGCCGCTACGAGGGGCAGGCGGGCTCCGCCGAACTGGCGTTGAACATGCTCGGGAAGAAGTGGAAGCACACCATCGCGGTGGCGGTCACCCGCAATCGTGATTCCGCGAACGTGGTGCACCGCGCTGTCGGTCCCGGTGGCCTCGTGCTGATCGGTGAAGGGGACCCCAAGGGCCTCAAGACCCTGCTCGCCTCCGAGAAGAAGAAACACGAACAGGTCGCCTACGGTGTGAACGTGGTCACCTTCGTGGTCGGCAGGGGCGGCGGGCAGGTTCCCCTCGACCGGCTGGCCGACGAAATCAAGAAACTCCCCAAGGCCCTCAGCGCCTCGAAGATCACCGAGGTGGAGGACCGGCTCCGGGCGCTCGACGCGATGCGTCCGAAGCTGCCCATGCCGAAGGGCCCCATGCCCACCGGAAAGGGCGGCATGAAAGGAGCCCGGCAGGCGCTCCGCGGGCGTTGACGCAACCACTCGGATGCTGGTTCGCCGGTCGCCAGTGAAGCGCCCGGTTCCCGCGCACGGAGGTTCCGCGAACGGATTCCTTTGTGGCAGGAACCCTCACGACGGCGGGATGGCCGCGGCCGAGAACACCCGTTGACGCGATCCCCCGGTTTTCACTGGTAGCTTTCCGGACGTGGCAAATCTGGTCAATCTGGAATCCGTCTCTCACGCCTTCGGCACTCGTGTGCTGCTGGACGGGGTGAGCCTCGGGGTCGGGGCGGGTGAGGTGATCGGCGTGGTCGGCCGCAACGGGGATGGGAAGACCACCCTGCTGCGCGTCCTGACGGGCGATCTGGTCCCCGATTCCGGGCGAGTGACGATCTCGAACTCCGCTTCCATCGGGGTGCTGACCCAGCATCAGGCCGGCTCCCCCGGTGAGACGATCCGGCAGGTGGTCCTGGACGGCGCCGCCGATCACGTCTATGCGGCCCGGGCGGATCGGCGGGAGATCGTCGAGGCACTGCTGGCCGGTGTGGACCTGGACCGCCCCGTCGAAACCCTGTCCGGTGGCGAACGGAGGCGGGTCGGGCTGGTCGAGGTGCTGCTGGGTGATCACGACCTGATAGTTCTGGACGAACCCACCAACCATCTCGACGTGGAAGCGATCGCCTTCCTCGCCTCCCATCTGCGTTCCCGCACCGCGGCGGGGCTCGCGATGCTGGTGGTCAGCCACGACCGCTGGTTCCTGGATGCGGTGTGCACCCGCATCTGGGAGGTTCACGACGGAGTGGTGGACGCCTACGACGGCGGCTACGCGGCGTACGTGCTGGCGCGGGTGGAACGACAGCGGCAGGCCGCGGCCACCGAGGCCCGCCGCAGGAACCTGGCGCGCAAGGAACTGGCGTGGCTGCGACGAGGGGCTCCTGCCCGCACCTCGAAACCGAAGTTTCGCATCGAAGTGGCCGAGGCCCTCATCAGCGACGTGCCCCCGCCACGCGACCGGCTGGCGTTGGAGAAGTTCGCGACCTCGCGGCTCGGCAAGGACGTCTTCGACCTGATCAACGTCGACTACGCCGTCGGGAACCGCAAGCTGCTGAACCGGCTCACCTGGTCCATCGGTCCTGGTGACCGCATCGGCCTGGTGGGGGTCAACGGCGCGGGCAAGACCACTCTACTGGATCTGCTGGCCGGCCTGAGATTCCCTCAGAGCGGGAAGATCAAGCGCGGCGTCACGCTCAGGATCGGATACCTGTCGCAGAGCGTCGGGGAACTGGATGACGAGGACCGTGTACTCCAGTCCGTCACCCGCCTGAAACAGGCGACGAGGCTGGCGACCGGCCGGGAGGTATCGGCCGGCAACCTCCTCGAGGAGTTCGGTTTCACCGGCGACAAACTGGTTGCCCGCATAGGCGACCTGTCCGGTGGGGAACGCCGCCGCCTCCAATTCCTCCGGCTGCTGCTCGAGGAACCGAACGTCCTGCTCCTCGACGAACCGACCAACGACCTCGACATCGACACCTTAACGGTGATCGAGGACTACCTGGACACCTGGCCGGGCACCCTGATAGTCGTCTCCC